>JAAUXU010049715.1_pt1 | contig 12258 bp, 9 predicted proteins | sample 7278151 | NCBI WGS metagenome assembly JAAUXU01 (sample SAMN14350113, study PRJNA611818) | marine sediment metagenome | isolation source: surface marine sediment (1.8m) | place: French Polynesia: Moorea | collected 2018-08 | reverse complement strand
TGTGTCGAGTCAGGCCTACTATGCAATCTCTCCCCCCCCCCCAAAAAAAAAGAGAGCTGCAACCAGATTAGATAGTGCGTTGATTAGCACTAATGTAGCGAGTCCTCTTATCCGTAAAAAAGGCCGACTTTGTAATACCCACCAGCCTGCCTGTCTGCCCGTCAGCCTGTCAGTCCACACCGCACCGGGTGGCCCAGTGAAATGGGCCACGTCGGCCTCCACCCTCCAGCTGAGTTGGGAATCTGCTTAGTTCACTCTGTAGGGATCCTCGTGTAAAAGCGCTTAACTACGCCTGACTTGGTTGAAAGAGCCTCTCCCCATTCTTGTCCTGTCAATTTTCTTGCCATTGTTCCCCTTGATTGACGTAGAGACGATGACAAAAAATTGTTCTTCATGCTTTCTTATTCCCGTTCGTATGCCTTCCTTAAAGAGGAGGGAGTTTCATCTCCTCTCACTTTCGACGAAAACACTTTTGTGCGAGTCCGGAAATTTTGTCTTGCTCAGGACTTTTCTCTCTGTGTGTGTCATGCTTGACTGTTGTCGAGTACAGCACATTACAATATACAGGGTGACCTTGGGAGATTGGCCAGGTGGTCTTCCTTCTGGAGAGCTAGTTGTTATTGTCATTGGTCCACCCTGTGCACGCACAGGAAGTCCGGAGGCAAAAATGAGGGAGGGAGCAACTCCACCTTACCCCAAATGCTAAAAGTTAACATTGTCCCGACAAGAGCAACCACGCGTACGCGTACGTGTCTCTCTCTATGTGCTCCGTGGAGTGGGACAGAAGCCTTTTTGCGGTAAGTAAGCCCGACGTCAGCAAGATTCACATGGACGAGGCGCTGGCTGCCCAACCTGACGCGAATGCGATGCTGGTCTGTAAGCCCGTTTAAGACAGAAATTGAGAGAGGCTCTTAAGGATCGTGTATGTGTACAGGGTGGCCCCCCAGGACTCGCCACACTGACTACATCTCCTTAGATTCCGGTGACAAGCAAATCTTTGAGGTCCACCCTGTACTGGTACAGGTAAGAATAGAGCTAAATCAGTCCTCTGATGCCACATGGTATGACATGCTTATGTGGTGCTGTCGTAGTGTGTACGAAGTTTCTCCTCCATCATGGTAGAATTGAGTAAGAAGAAGATGGAGTTTCGCGAGGAGCGTGTGACAGGCTGTAGATTGTGATTTCTGACAACAGCCTCCAAGTTTCTTCAGCCTTATCCAGCCCATAAACTTCTGTACGTATAAAGTCTCCAGACTTTATTAACTTACTTCTACATAACTACAGTGCACAAAAGGCCTTCCAAGCGATGACTGATGAATGTGATGGATGATTCGAACAAGTTGTCAAAAACTCAATTACTCACGTAAATGAGAACCATAGAATCAAAGTCCTAGAAGTCAATGTACAGCACATGAGAGTGAGTAAGAGAAAGCCACGGAATGCATACATACGTAGGAACACGAGTAAAACGACGCAACGAGAGTGTCTGAAACTTTGAAGTACTTTTTCCTGCCTCAAAGTCCACCCCACTATTTCTTCCTTAACACAAGCCGACACTCATAAAAGGAGGTTGCTTCTCTTTACATGTTATGCATTGGAGCTGTTGTGTACAGGGTGTGGGCAAAGAGTGTGCGCGCTTGAAATAAAGCCGGAATCACGTGAGACTTTTGTGGGTTTCGCAAGACAATTTTAACTTTGCCAGCAGCTAATGTTAGCAAGTCAGAGAAGAGCATTCAGACCGTGCTGACAGTTCTTGATCAAGTGGGTAACATTGCTGTCTGCACCCTGCAGTCGAAGGGGAAAAAGAAAATCTGACGAATATTCTCTTTCCGAATATTCTAAAAGCGACGTACGTCAGAAAATCGCTGCTGCTGAGTCTGAGTCTCTCACAGTTCTGGAACATTGATCAAGCAGAGAGGAAGAGAAGAGTGCAAAATGGACTCTCGAAATCCGCAAAAGATCTCTGCTCCACATACAGACCCCTGGGATGAGTTAGAGTTGGAGTCGAGTCGAGCTTGAAAGTTCGCCAAAGTTACGACTCGAATGGAACTTTCCAGAGCAAAAAAGGCTCCGCTTCCCCCAGCATTATTGGGGGTGGCTGTCATCTTCGGTTAGGTTGGAGTCTCTCGCTAGAGGTGGCAGCTTCGCCGGTGACACCTTGCTAAATCGGCATAGTCCTGCACTGCGTCTCCTTTGCATTGCACCCACCATTGGTGGTCAGCAGTGTTGCTGTGCTGGCAGTGCAGCAACGAGACTTTCGCCTTAGATTAGGTTATCACGTATGGGCTATCCCCACAGTACTTAGCCGCTCAAGAAGTAATGGTTTGTTCGAAGAAGAAAGAAAGACTAATATCGAACGCGTATTAGACTGTCCTTGGGATATTTTTATCTCCCAGGAAGGGCTAACGGTGGTGTTCAGGTCGAATTTAGATTTGGGATCACTAAATTCCAATTGATGCTCAATTTATTTTCTCATTAAATGTCAAATTTGATCTATCTACGATAAACGATGCATTGTCCGTAGGCTCATGCTGGTGAGAAGAAACTCCGGCACAAGTTGCCAATCTCCGGGATGCCGTCACTCATCAAGCAGCTGTTTAAATAAGCTGATAGCCTTTGGAGGGGTGCACAGAGAGCAGATTTCAATTTTGACCTTGTCTTTTTTTTTTTTTAGGTAAAAACAAGCTAAAGGGTCTTGACTTTGACGAAATTTAAAATGACTTTAGCGACAGAAAATTGTTCCATACACCTCGTCACGCTGCACAATCAGCCAAAATGTGCATGAAATTCTTTTTAACAAAAACCCCGAGGTTCTGGTGTAACATTGTTTTTAATTATCCTAGGAACTCATGGGGGAGCGCAAATTAAAGCTGACACTAGATCGACTTATATCCAACATTTGCTCCCACGCACATACAGCCTGCAGAAGTATGCTAAAATGGCCCCCCAAAATGAGCACAAGGACACAAGACCCTCCCTGAGATGAGTAAGACTCTCGTCGACGCACTGACTTTTCCCTTATACCTTATCTTTTCTTCATAAAAGTTGCTTTTTCGCATCCTTCACTGTCTACACTCTCCAAATAGCCAAGAAATCAGCCTCAGAATGCTTGTCTTTTTCATGCCTCAGAGCGAGAGAAGGTGGAAAAAAGTAATTTTTTTTTTTACATTTAAAGATCTACTTGAAGAAGTAACTTTTTTCATTTTTCCTCCCCGTTTTCCGGTGTCAAACATCTGACTTTTCATTGGGGAGACCTGGTTACGTGTCCGACTTAGAAAGTTGATGTTGGTCGCAGTCCAAACTATGGATGGATCGAGACACTTCCTTGATCCCTGTGTGCCTGCGTCTGGCCCGAGCATCCAGCCTCAGCCCGAGCTGCCTGGCCCGATCGCCATCCCTACCCTACTCTGCCGAGCTCTGGGCGAAGAGGGGAGCAGAGGGAAAAGGGCTGCGAACACACTAGTAAAACGACCCCAAATCACTGTCATGAATCGTGTGAGAGACGCTCTCGCTCGCTGCCCGATTCTCTCAGGTGAACGATTTATATTTCCCTCTTTCTGTGCTCCCCACTGAGAGTCTCAGCGAGAAAAAAGGCATCAGTGGCTCTTTTAACGCGACGTTTTTTTATCTCCGTCCGGTGATGGTGACGGCAGAAGAGGAAAAAGTGAACATTTGCGTTCTGAGTTATCGACTCTCTCCACCTTTTTTTGTGCTCTGTACGTGGCAAAGACAAAAATCCCGGCAAAAAAGTCTCTCCGACCATCAGATGTACACTTTTCTCTGTTGACTTTATGAGAGCGCTCACAAAAACAGACCATCTTCAAATATTTCTCCATTGCAAAGCAGTGTAAAACAGCACAAGACTGCTGGATCCCTTGGTGGAGCCAAAAACCATCAGAAAAAAATCTGGGGAACAAACCCGCTCTCATCTTAGTGGATCTCGTTGTACCTCGTCTTTTTTTTTTCGGGAGGGAGTCAGAAAAGAGATCTGCCTTATCTTGATGATCCAGGATTCTTCTGTCTGGGATAACTGAAGCCTTGTAATAGACAACACTCGATTGCCGCCGCACCACCTCTTCCCAGGCTCCATCCAGTGTGGTGAGGCCGAGTCAGCCTCACCAGCCACTGATGGCAGAAACATGCGTGTAGACGCTCACGTGACACGCCGAGGACGGCGTCATGTGGCTAAGCTGGCAGCTATGACCACGCAGTTTGAGCAGTTCTTGCAGAAGACCTCACCTATCTGAGGCCGGTCTGCAAGGTCAACGATTTACACGAGTCAAATAGAAACTGAAGGTTTCGCGATCTTAAAGTCACAATTTTGAAAGACTGGGGGTTAGAAAAGTAACAATTCAAGCGAGACTTTCTTTCTGGTCCCATTTCCACCAACTTTGGACGGATCAGAAAATGTACGTAGTAACATTTGTGTAGACCCAACATAAAGTTTGATACTCATTTGATTTCTCCTGACTACTATTTTCATTGACCAGAGGGGTTATCTCAAAGAAGAGCAGAGAATGAGTTGTCCAGACTTTCATATAAAGGTCTCCGATTGCAACTGCTGGAAAAATGCAGGTATGATCTCACGGAATCGTCCTATTTTTAGCTTGAATTAATTATGAACCACGCTGAGGAGAAACTTAATGACTTCTCTGAAAAAGATGACAAATGTGAAGCATTTTAACATTGTTAATATTTCAACAAAGCTCTTCCAGAATGTGACTTAGACGTTTAGCAGGGCCCCAGGCAGGCCGTTCAGGCCCAGGCCAGAGAAAGCCGTTAAGCCAAAGTTCACTTACTCGAAGGACGAATTATGCTTCATCAAAATGGTGCGGAAAATGTAGCCAGCAGCCAAGAAAAATAGACTTTTCCTCATCCAATGTTTGATCAATGTCCGCCACCCTTAAAATGATTAGTCAAGTCGACGCATACTGTGTTGTAGATGGGAACTACGCCCTGAAGCCACGCCAGGCTTTGCTGGGGAGAAATCTGTGAAGTGGTGCCTGTCTTGTGCCTCGTCCACGCACTTCACGCTGTCCTCCCGCTTTGCGCGGTCCACGTCGTCCACGTGATCCACGCCCTCATCTCTTTCGTGTTTACTTTTGAAACTGGCTGGTGCGGACCCACCTCTCTTTTCTCGACACCCTCTCCTCTCCAGCGTGAGCTGTTATGAAGTATTTGTGACAAGTTATGGTGCCAAGTTTAGATTATGAGATATTTTCTTGGTCAGAGCATGGCAACCCTTCCTCTCCTCTCTCCTTCCTGCTCTCACCATAATGAATACTGATCAACACTGACACTGCACAGCTATTCCCCATAGGTGGGAGTCAGCTCGTGTCCCTTCCCAGGCGCGGGAGTCAACATCGTAGGATCGAAAATCACGGATGAATGTTTAAAAATGCGCAGTTGCCTAGAAATGGCGGACTGAAAACTCATGGGTGAATGTGCACTCACCCCCAAACACTTGTTTCAGACCAGCAACTGAACTGTTTGCTTCGGACCGAAAAGTAGCTTGGCTTGGATTAACATCCGGTTTAGGTAATTATCCGGGATTTTTAGGCAACAGCACATATCTAAACCGCGCACATTCATCCGCGATTTTTCGAACCTGCAATGTTGACTCCCACGCTTTACCATGAGCACTGAGAGTAGCTACCTATGACTATGTAGTAATGGAAACTCTCGACCTCAGGATGGCCTTGAACTGCTCACCTAAGCCCCGAATTGCTTAGTGTGTGAAAAGTACAGTGCTGGCCATAAAAAAAATTAGTGGGGTAAAAGGGACTTCTCACACTGCATTGACAGCTTTTGTGGTGGAATCTTCAGTCTGGAGTCGGCCACCCAAACTGCGCTTGACGCAACGCAGCATCAGGAGCAGCTCTGTTCATTTTGATGCTGCGTAGAGTGCTCAAAATGCAGCAACCCCCAGAGGGCCCCGAGCCCAAATGCACTATTTTTCACCTTTTTCACTGGTTCTTCCCGAGTGAAATTGGCTGAAACTTTTTGAGGCCGCTGCAGCTCCCACCTCTTCCCATTCGGATGGCTGATCCGGATGCACCTCACCCATCTCTCATTTCTCACTCACCTCTCTACTGCAGGGTTGCCAAGTTGCACTATGTTCCATAAATATTGGTAGTGAAATTAATACGAATATTTTGGGCGAATAATGCTGCTTGGCAACTCTGAAGAGGAAAAGTTCTCTGTCACCAGTAATAGCTCCTGCACACCTATTCCCACAACGCTTAGCTACCTACCTGTTCGGATAGCAACGAAATGACTTATGTAGTGAATGCATCTCGAGAGATCATTGGCCGGAAAATGGACTTGGGCATAAAGTGCTCCGTAAATAGATTCGACATCTCGTGCAAAGCAGTGTCTACAGACTGAGATCGGTGCGGCGGTTGGAACACTACTAAGATGAGAAACAGCGTCACAGACTTACAGACAAGCAGATGGAGGCACGGAACTCGTGCTTGACGAATACAGAAGTCCGGCACTAGTTTTAAAGGTCCTCACGCATTGAAGCACGTCGGTTTGGGTACCATTCGATGCCAAATCTGCACCTTAAGTGCATGTGGGTGAGCACGCGCACAAATGTGAAGTCACTGTTCTGGTCCCAGAGGGAGCATTTTTTTCCATACAAAAATATACATGCATACAACGTATACTTGCGTACAAAAAAGACTGTTGGGCCTGTGGAACTTTTTTGAAACGGTCAAATGACTTTCACCAACTCACCTCACCCTACCGTGCAAAACCACGGCTGCGGCCATTTCCACCGTGGCCTGTGCCACCAAATTGTCTCCTCACCAGTCTGCCACAGATCTAGAGATACTGTTGACGAAGGTTTGGTAGGACTCCAACAGAAGTCGCCTCCTCGACAAGGAGCAAGACCAACGTCTGGGACATTCTCGAGCCAACCTCATCCTGGTCAACCACAGCTCTCTGATGCCCGAGCTGGGCTCAGAATGACATGACTGCTTTTCATATGGTGGACCCGAGAACAGCATCCGCCGTGGCTTCCTTGAGCTAGGTGGGCCAGCTGTCCGGGAGTCGACAGGAGCTACTCCCAACTGCTCCAAGGATTGACATCACATTGAGCACAAGTGATTGAGGACAGTCATGACGCTCTCCCTGGTCAAGAAGTGGACGATGCCGAACAAGTCCACCTACCACGTCTCGGGCAGTGTCAACACACACGTCAACCCTGCACTTGGCAGTGGAGCACCACTCCTCCGACACCCCCGTCCCGAGGGTCGTCATGACCCACGTGCTAGATACTCCGAGGAAGCCTTTTTTGGCGCCAAATGGTTCGTCTCGCGTCACTTTTTCCGTTTGTTACTTCCACAATTTTGTCTCCCCTACACGCATCATTTTGTGCAGGGTGGGACTTGGTGACTTAGGACCTGCATAGTGGCGCAGCGGGTTGTATAGTGCTACTATACGGCCCGCTCCCAGTACAAAAGAACTGTCTGTACGTAAAACAAGAGACTTTAATAAATACATTTGCCGGCGTCCCAGCGTCATGCTCCACAGCGTTGTACGACTGCAGTAAGAACTTCCTGCTGTAAATTTCGTGGCAACTGGAGAGCAACAATTTCGTGTCCAATTAGAAATTGCCTGGCCGTCATGTGCAAGACATTTTCCTCATTTTGATTGGTGTTTTGACTTGTCCTCTGAGTCCTGCCCTCCAACCGGGACCCGGAGGGATGAAACCACCTCGGTCCAGACTCGAAAAATATAGTGCTACAAGACGGACAGGCAATAATACAGTAACGTTATGGTAAGTTAATAGTCCCAGCTCGAGATCTGCTCTCATATCTCAATGTCTGTCGGGCAAAAAATGTTGCCGTTTGGGAAGTTGCTCTCCTACTCCATGCCTTCAAAAGCTACCATGACTTATTATGATCGTTCACAACATGACTGAGAAAAATGTAGTTGTAAATGACAGGTCAGAAATCGTGAGCGCGCAATTTTCTGTATTTTATCTGCTAAAAGTAATGGCGGCATGAGGAAAGTTTGGAAAACAAACGTTCCAGGGGACATCATTGTAAGCTTTCCAAGGGCGCGCACACCATGCCCTGGAGGGGTCAATGACTGAGGAGGCATGAGTGATGAATGCAGCCGCCATAATTGACTGATTGCACGATCAGCTTTCCGTCAGTTCGTTTGTCTGTCTGCTGTGAACAGTGTCACAGGTGGCCAAGTTACCCAGAAAGCGGGTTAACTATACGTTGTTAACATAGTGCGATGTTTCACAAATATTCATATCGATGTCCACCCGCCAAGATTCAGACGAATATCAAAAGATATTCGATAACTTGTCGAAGAATCCTTCTTTTTTGGCAATTGTTCTGTTTAAAAAACTTGAACAAAAATGAAGAAGATATCGATATCGTCTCAACATTCTGAAATCGCTTGACATTCATGTGATATTTTCGGCGTCGATATCGATGTATCGGAAGTGGCAAGTACATGTATAGTACACATTATTAGGGTAGGTCAAAGAAGGCATCAATCATGGAACTGGCTGAGTGCGTTTAAGGGGTTTCTTGTTAAGGTCGTACGATAAAGAATGATCTTTTTTTTTCACCCCGGAAACCCCTCCAGTGCCTAAGTTTAGCTGTATGGACTTGCCCGCAATTGCAACAGTGCAGTGGACACAATTCACCAAAATTTCATTTCCTCATTGCTTACTTTTATAAGCATCTGCTCTAGAAACTTACCACTGTGCTTCCACCGCAATACAGCACTCATGGAGACAAATATTGACAACTTTAACCGCTGCTGGGCTATCATTAAAGTACCTTTTTCACATTTTCGGTAGACTTCTAAGTTGAAATAAGACTTTAAGTATTTAACGTACAACTTGATTAGCCATCAGTTCTTATTTAACAGGTCGGACTGTCTCCTGGCTGAGCTTCATACGTGCACCGATCTTATGCTATAAAACTTTAAAGACTATGGAGCAAGACCCAAAGCACTTTCACGTTTTAAATCTTTAAAGACTGCGCGGCACGACATAAGCACTTTTCCCCTCCTCTTTTATGTACTACAATTTTTTTTACATGATCTGCAGTGACAAATTTTCCACACAGTCGCCTGTGTGTACGGTACATGCTTTATAGTACACGTTTGAGGACGAAGACGATGCTGAGGAGGCAAAGGGCGGCGCCAGTGACACTGCTGAGCATGAGGAAGCGACCGAAGATGCTGCCCCGGATGACGATGATGCGCTGAAGTGACCGGGGAATCTTCAAAACTGGTCACCCTTCCCAGAGGACCCAAAACTTGACACCCTGTTGAGGCGCGCGTCTCTGTAGCCCTCCTGGCGACCACCGATTGAGAAGTGTGTCCGTCATTTCTGGCTCATACTGCACATGGACAGTGCCGGCCAGACGTGATGCAGGACCCGGGGTAGAGAGAAGACGGGGCCAATTTGTCCCTCCCCCTCGTGCGTATGTATGATTGAGGTGCGCGGATGCGTGTCTCTTCCATTCACTCCCATCTCCTCACTCCGAAATTGCAGAACAGCGTTACTCAATCCTCTGGAGAGGCCAGGAAATGACCAGTTCAAAGATCCCTTTGATGCGTTTCTGTGGATGGATGCAAGGATGGCAATGTGATTACTCGTCTTTTTTTCCCTCTTTTTGCTCGACCAGAGTAAGAAGAGTTGTGCCTCTCTCCACATTTTTGTTTCGAGTGGAGGCTCCTGATGGAAGAAGGGGAAATAAATCTCAATCGAGATCGCTTCCCACATCTTGAGGTTGAGAGAGGCAAAGCGAGAAAAAAAGCGAACGTGGTGGAATAAATAAATTGAAAAGGTAGATTTATGGTCCGCCAGGCCGCGAATAGGCACAACGGCATTGACTTTCATTGCATGTGGAGGAGGCCATTTCAGGCCAAGACAAATAACCGGCGCGCTTTCTCGTACGCACTAATACACACCGGAATGGCCACGTATTTCTGCTTTCATCTGCGCAGGAAGTAGGAGCTTTTGCACTTAAGGGGGCCCAGACTTGGGGCAATAAACTGAGCTGTGGGTATAACCAGTAACACTGGCTGAAAAAAAGGTGTCTGTTCTTAGGTATGTGTTTCTTCATTCAGACAGCAGCAGGGCACGATCATGTATGTACAGGGTGAGGCAGGAAGCCTCGTGTTCACTCACTCACTCTGGGTGAACTGCGCGGGCCAGCGAGCTCGGCGCGTACAGGGTGAGGCGGAATCTGTCGAAACATCGCGGGTAGGGATCTCAGATGACGTTGCCGAAGAAGAAGAAAAGAGCGGTCAGACACACCTTCCACCCAAAGTGGCAGGGAAAACATCCCAGTGGCAACTCTGATCGTGATTTGAAGACTTTTTGTCTCATTTCACCAACGTCCGCACCAGAGAACACTGACTCAACTTGCACCTCGGCCATGGCCACAGGGACCGCGGCGCTGTCGCCCTCGTTCTGCACGTGCCCCTTGAGGCTCTCAACCAGACTGCTCTCGTGCTCCACGGCCATCGCCCACTTTCCACGTGACTGACACTTGATGCCGACGCACCCTGTACATGCGGAAGAGGTGCCCACGGCCTCAGGCCTTTGCGTGGCTCTGGCAAAATTGAAAATTGAACGTCCTCTTTTAAGCTGTCAGTATAAAGAAGATGCAAATTCTAAATGGCCCCCCTCAACTTTCCAGAACGCTTCACATTTGTCAAATTGACTCAACACAGACATGAGTGAATGGTTTTTTTTTCCTGTTGTTTTGTTCACTTCACTTTTCTTTAAGTGTTCTGCTGAATTCACTCTGACTTTCGCTCGTCCAGGTTAGTTGGATCCGCAACTCCGACCTCCACGTGCTGACCAGCGGCCAGGTGACGTTCACGCGGGACGAGCGCTTCAGCGCCCACCACCAGCGCCACTCGGACGTGTTTACCCTCCAGATCAAGTTCACGCAGCCGAGGGACCAGGGACGGTACATGTGTCAGGTCAACACCGACCCCAAGATCAGCAGGACGGTCTTCCTCACAGTCAAAGGTGGGTGAGACCAGCCTTTTTGCAGCTCTTGAGCATTCCCGTGCAAAAATGCATTCCTCTATATGTGGAATCCCCCTCCTAGTAATAGTATGAGAGATAATTCTAGGATAAAGCGTGCTCTGAATGTTGATGTGGCTTGATCTAGGACTCCGCGGCCACGTCGTGAAAGGTCTTGGAAATGATATTTCACTATTTTTCTACCCCTCGGGTGCATCTTTTCTGGGCGAACAAAGAAATTTCCCCCCATCGGATCCGTGACAAAGTTTTCTGCACCGGTCTGCAGCTTTTCCAGCCTTTACTCACATTGTATTGCCATCCATGTTGTAACTACCCATTTTTTGTGTAGCTCGTCAATTTTTTCTTCTTCTTCTTCCTCCTCAGTTCCTCTTTCTAGATTGTCTTTGTACGTCCGTGAAGAAGAAAAGGAAGAAGGCGGCCTTTTTTGCCCGCAAATGCGCGCCAGCAAAACAAAGGCCGCAAAGTTTTGAGGACACAGCGGCCTTTTGTGACGTTGGCGTCAGCATATGTGAGCTGACGTGGCTGCTGCCGTGGCTGCTGCCGTGGCTGCTGCCGTGACTGCTGCCGTGGCTGCTGCCGTGGCTGCGGCCGCGGATGCTGGTGCTGGTGCTCGTGCTGCTGGCGCTGCACGCGTTGCTCGTCCTGCTCGTGTCGCTGCCGCTACTCACTTGCGTGGAAATGTGGATGCTCTTTCTACTCTCTCATCCTGGTCTTTTGACTCTGGCAGAAAAGTAAATGGACAAATCCTCAGAGCTCGTTTTTCAAAGTTGTAATTTCCATTCGCACTGAACACAATTTCACAAACTTACGCAGGGAGAGGAGAGGGGAAAAATAGAATTGCTCGGCAGATAGAGCCTGGGGAAAGTTTCAGGCGGCGCCCGCGACTTCACGCCCGAGAATACCAATGAAAGAGTTGGAAAGAGCTCTCTCTTCTGGGCCTTTGTACTTGATACCAAGTGACTGACAATCGCCTATGTTGTCAACTCAAGCGCGCTGACTGAGGATTCTCAGCTACACCAGGCGCTGGTCGCTCCCCAGCTCTTTTGGGCTGTTCCGGTCAGCTTGTCCAACTCGTCCCTGAGCAGCGCAGCCGCACAGTAACAGAGTGTGGCAGAAGTGACAGTCGTGACTCAGTGCTTATGGTGATGCACCCTGTAGCACTGCACATTGTTGGAGTCGATGGGGCAACTTTGGCAACACTACAAATCTGGGCGTGAAAG
>JAAUXU010038918.1_pt1 | contig 12264 bp, 23 predicted proteins | sample 7278151 | NCBI WGS metagenome assembly JAAUXU01 (sample SAMN14350113, study PRJNA611818) | marine sediment metagenome | isolation source: surface marine sediment (1.8m) | place: French Polynesia: Moorea | collected 2018-08 | reverse complement strand
GTAATTTGTCATTGCCCAAGGCCCTGAAAATTTGCTATTTTGCCACTTGCCAATTTTATGCTGTGTAAGAAAATCAGAAAATCAGTTTGTGAAGGACAAAAAGGTAATTTTGTGACAAAAAGTGGGAATTGTTTTCCTACCCAAGCATAAAAAACAAGTGTCAAATGTCCTTTCAAACTGTCATGTTGTGACCTTGACAGTCTTGGGGCATTTGAAATCCTGCTAATAGTGAAGGCCAAAACTCATGACAGAAATTGTTGCTCAGTTTTTTTAAGCAGTACAATTATTTCTTGCTTACGACTTTGTTAGGTAGGAAGAACATAAAGCACTGTGTGTGTGTGTGTGCCTGTCTGTCTGAGTGTCGACCCATGGAGAGCTGGTATGAGCCTCAGTTTTGCCCACTGAGCTGAGACTTCGTCGTCTTTGTCCAGGACTTCGTCATGGGTGACCCGGACGGGTTTCGAGGCTAACTTTGTCTCACATACAAGTCTGAGACTTTTTGTAGCCTAAAAATGGCTTTGATGGTGCAGTGAGAGGATTGCTATTGATGAGCATCTCTGTTTTTCTGCTTTGAGTGCATGAAACATCGCTGCATTCTGCAATTGCCGAGAATTTCCGGGAAATTTCGGAGAAGTGGAGGGTTCTGGCAGGACATTTCGAGTGCTTTTTGGGTGCCTCATGTTGGAGATCACTTGTCGTGGGAACTCGTTGGGAAAGGTCGTTCACAAAATTGGCAGCTGTGGTATAACTCAAAAATAAGTGTTGAGCTTTTGTAGAATTGAAAATTTCGCTTTGCTATTGTGAAGGTCTGGTCTCATATGAATGAAAAAAAAGCAGGGGAAGAAGAGTCAATGTCAATGCTCTAGCAATGCTCAAATCTCATTTCAACAAGTCTAAGTTGTGTTATTTGGCGTATTATAATTTGTATATCATCTAAATTTTGCGTCGCTGTGTGAAGTCGGTACCGCCTCAGCTTGGCCCATCCCCAGTTCGGCCATGTTGACCAACCTCGAGTCGTTGATGCTGGCGGGGCATCTCCTAGGGCACTCGGACAACCAGGTCAGTGTGACGTGACGGACAGTGGCCACCACCTGGCCGTGGACTGCACCGCGTCCCCCCCGCTGTCGTAGCTGTTGCCCTTGGCCGCGGACATCGCGTACACGTGGCGAATACACGAGGACATCGCACACTAGCCCAGTGTTGCTGTGGCCGCTCTGCAGAGAGCGCCTGCACACCCGTCAAATCCCTCGTGAATTTCAAGGGCTCTCAGGCGCGACTTGGTCGAGGCCTTGGGGAAGTAACTGTACCCTCCAATCTCGTCATCTCCGTGGCCTTCGGAACCGCGTCCCTCCGGCGGTCGACGGCGGGCTCATCTTTGCCCCTGACGGAGCTGCACCCGTGCGCCGGCGGCTCCTCTGTCAAGAGCCTCCTGTGGTCGATCTCGACCAAGTCAAGTGTGGGCAGGACCTTAAACAAACTCCTTCTACTTTTTCCTGGCGCTTGCACGCTTCAACCACTCAGGAAGAGGGCGAGGATGGAAGGAGGAAGAGAAGGAAATAACCCTGTAGAGATTCATGCCACTCTTACAAACGAAGACGCGCACTTCGGCACCGGCGGCAGCGTAGTGATGACCTTCGGGCAGGAGAGATCAAGCTCAAGCTTGTGGGCCGAGCGCACGTGTCCCTTCCTGGGGACGACGGGCCGGGATGAGCACGTCAGGCTCGACTGGGCCTGAGCTCGCATGCATCCCCAAGGCAGCGGCCAAAGCTGCAACCACCCCAACCATGGGCTCCACCACTACAACTCAGTCAGGGACAAGAGAGAAATAGGAGGCGAGGGGACGTCCAACGTTAAGGATACGCAGAACACAAGGTAAAGATCTGCCGCTTGCTCGTCCATCCACGCGTTGTCGTTGGGACCAAAGAGAGAGATTGAAAAAAAGGTGCCCACCTAGTGATTCACGCTGCTGTTGCCCATATACGTGCACTTCTCGGAGGTGATCGATCAGTGCCAGGACCATAATGGTGAACGAGTCGTCACTGCGCCAGTGATGCACGACCGCGTATCTCCGCCCGCCCTCCTCACGAGCGTGTTCGTACTCCATGCACACACCATCGTGTACGTTACTGCGTTTTTGCAGGGCTTGGGGAACAGATTGCACCATGACGTCGCTCAGCCGCCTTCGACGACTTCTCTCTCTGCTACTACTTCTGGCCGCCCAGTGTCTGGGGATCCCTCAGGGAGCCGCTCAGACCACCGCCGGCAGCCGCCCCGAGTTCGCGGACAACCTGTCAAAGTGCGTGGCTGCCGAGAGGGACATCGACGAGTGCTTGGGAGAGACACTGGAGGAGCTGCGCGGACACATGCACGTCGGCATCCCAGAGCTCAACCTCAGGAAGACCGAACCCCTGGAGATACCGTATCTGGAGTTCAACACAGTGCAGGGCGCGGTTAGGGTCAACTCGGAGTTCTCCAACGTAAGATGTTCACACTGTACCCAGCACGTTATGCTTTACTCCTCTTGTCCTTTCTCGTGGCCCCGGACCACCTGACCTCCTTCCTCCTCCTGACGCTGTACTCAGTCGACGTGTCTCTGCTGTCTCCTAGGTAGTGGCCAAGGGGCTATCCAAGTTCGAGACCAACTGGATCAAGGCGGACACGAAAGAATCGACGTTGTCCGTGTCCGTGGACATTCCACGACTGGATATCACTGGGCTCTACAAAATCAAGGGGCGCGTGTTCATCTTCGACCTGGTAGGCGAGGGAGACTTTGTCACGGTTCTGGAAGACGTCTCAGGGACTGGAAAGGTGACCTTCAACGTGCGCGCGTCCACGGACAAGTGCGCACTGACCATCCTCTTCCTCACAGGCTAATGTGGTGCCAGTTGGACCTGTTGGCGACCAGCGCCTCTCCATCCAGAACACCGACATCGACTTCAAGATCGGCAAGGCGGACGTCCAGATGAACAACCTCTTCCAGGGAGACTTTCCATTCCTCGCCGACAAGGTCAACGAGTTCATCAGCGAGAAGAGCGGGATGGTAACATTTGTGACAAAACTGGATGGTCGTGACGTTGATGAAGGATCTTCCTTAGGTTATTGATGCCGTGAAGCCTCAAATCAAAAAGGAGATGGTGACCAACTTGGAGCGCGTGCTCAACGACGCCTTCTCCAAGATGCCGGCGGACGACTTCGTCGAGAACCTCCACAACAGGAAGGAGGAGTAGTCATTGCAGTCTCCATCGGAAACAACACCGGTGGCATTTATAATTCAAAATGTCTATGCAACAAAACAATCCTCACAGAAGAAGGCAGAGCTGACGAGCAGACGTCTGCACTTTATGAAGAAATTGTGCGAATAAAGTCATCCCATAAAGATAATATCCACCCATAAAGAACCACAGATAGAGCATAAAGGTGCTGTTGAGGTCGAATGTAACAATTACTGACTAGGAGTTGCTCCTCATGACATGCTTTAGTGACGTGGCTGAAGACTGAAGCTGCTGAGGACATATCAAGTGTGTTCAGTCAGCCCTTGCCGTAGCATAAAAAGTCTAACCAGCAAAGGTCCCAATAAAGAAGAGATCAAAAGTCTTCGTGCAGATCTGCTGAAGCTGACTCATCCGTCCGTTGAAGCAGTCCATCCCCAAGGAGACGTTCACCAGTCGCACTGTGCATTCTCACAAGCACTTTTCTGTTCGTTAGGTTGAAGAACACGGTGTTCAAACTTATGGAAAGAATACTCAGACTTGTCTACTAGGCTCGAATAACGACCTCGGCTCGAGCTGACACCAATGTTGGGTCATCACTAGTGAGTCCCAGTAAAAGTAAACAATTGCGCCAACTGAACAGAGGCTCAGCGTCTGATGCCGCCATTACCATCGGGGCTCGCCAAGTTCTTCTTCATCTGCTTGCTGGTGGACCAGGAGGGGCCTGATGGCCTCCAATAGCAACCCCCGAGGACAGCAGACGTCGGTTTCGTCGTCCTCGCAGATTTTGGCGGCCAAGGAGACGTTCTCGGTGCTTCAGGATCTCTCCCGGCTTCTCAACACCGGGCTCGACTCCGAGTCGCTGGCGCTTTGCGTGAAACTGTGCGAGAACGGCGCGAATCCGGAGGCGCTCGCAACCGTCATCCGGGAGATCAGGAAGCAAAGTGAAGCGCTCAAGAGGCAGGAGGAAGAGGAGTCTTAGCATGGGCGTGGCCGTCCTTCAGGCTTATCCAGTCGCCCAGGACAAGACCGCCCCGCAGGTCATTGAGCTGCTGCAGAAGCGCATCGTCAACTTGGGCGCCACTCCGACAGGTCAATTTCTGGTCGACTGTGAGACCTACTACTCTTCCCCGGCCCTCTCCAACCCGCCCAAGGTACTCAACATCTTGCACAATTCGGAGCACCCAGCCACCGTGTTCTCCGTGGTCGAGAGTCAGACAAAGACCGTCACTTTCACCAGCGACACCCTGTTTGACTTGCTTCTCCTGAAGCTGAGCAACGTGTACTCCAAAAAGTTCAAGATCGAATCAAAAGGCTCTCGCTTCGAGATTGGAGATTTTCTAGTGAAGCTTGGCGTGGTGTCCGTGGGTGGATCTTTCAAGGGGATCTTGGTAGAAGTCGAGTACTTGCCTTGCGTGGTGGCGCAGAGCTGCTGGGGACTGTTGTGCGAGTTCATGCGAGGATTCCTAGGCAGTATCGTCAGTCAGCAGATGCCCGTCGGCTTGCAGAAAAAGGCGACTGAGGTGCACACGCCGGTGGACACGATCCAGCAGTACCTGGAGCACTTCAACGCGTTCAGGAAGAACGCCATGCTCTCCCAGATGAACAGACAGTGAAAGTTCTCGTACAGGAAGAATGGCAGGAAACTTTTGGCAGAGTTCTCATTGTGCCCAGTGGATTCTTGAAAAGGTAGACCTTCTCAGAGAGAGACAGACTGACTTGCAAGTGCTCAGTGAGGAGGAATACCAAAGGATCATCATCTTCTTCGCCAACTTTATTCAGACGCTGGGGGAGACGCTGAAACTCCGCCAGCAAGTGATTGCCACTGCCACCGTCTTCTTCAAGCGCTTCTACTCTCAGAACTCGCTCAAGTGCGTGGATCCACTGTTGCTGGCGCCGACATCGATATTCCTCGCGAGTAAAGTGGAGGAGTTTGGCGTCATATCTAACACCAAACTTATTAACATCTGCTTCGCGGTGGTCAAGAACAAGTTTTCCTACGCCTACCCTCACATCACGACGGAGTTTCCGTACAAGTAAGGGAGTCACCTTGGGGCCCTCGTAGATGTGTTCGTCATTGTTTGCTTTTTTACAGAGCCCCTCATATCCTGGAGTGCGAGTTCTACCTGTTGGAGAACCTGGACTGCTGCCTCGTGGTGTTCCAGCCATACCGTCCGCTGGTCCAGTTCTGTCAGGATTTGGGCGCCGAAGACACCATTTTGCCTGTAGCCTGGCGGATGGTGAATGATTCCTTACGCACCGACGTCTCGCTGCTATACCCTCCATACCAGATTGCCTTGGCGTGCATTCACATGGCCGCCATCGTCCTGAGCAAGGACATAAAAGCCTGGATTGCCGAACTACATGTCGACCTCGAGAAGATCCAAGAGATCTGCAAATACATCATGGGCCTATATGAGCTGTGGAGAGGCTTCGACGAAAAGAACGAGATGGGCGCAATTCTGGCCAAGATGCCAAAGCCGAAGATCCATCCTCCACCTCCTCAACAACAGATGCAACAGCACAACTGAGGAGGATCGAGAAAGACACGATGCATTTCTGACGATAAGATGTACAGCTTGCAAATGCAACGAGGCTTTTAAGCAGTACGAATGCGTGTGTTATCTTCATAGTCTGACAGGAGCCGTTCACCATCATGCTGGTCTTGAGCGCTCTGCTGGAGGACTCACGTCACGGTAGCTGATACAAGTAAAGCACCCACATCTGACTTAAAACGTCTGATTATTATTGACACGACAAGGTATATTGTTGCTACTTCTCCCTGATGGGGTTCGAAGTTCTGAAAATGCTGGCCAATATTCCCGTGAGTCTCGTGAACACTTCTTGGTCAATGTCCCGGGGTACCAGAAACTGCAACGTCTTGATGTCTGATCCTCCCCAAGAAGCCACTTCCATCATGAAGCCCTTGACGCACTTGAAGACGAGCTCCGCCCGTTTCATGCACCATTGGACAGTCATCTCCTCGCTCATGTGGTGACTGAGCAAAAGCGGAATGGTCAGCGTAGTCACGTCGCTTAGCGACGCCGTCTTGAGTACGTTCCTCAGTCCCATAATGACGGGGTGGCGCGAGTTGATGCCTCCCGAGGTTACCATGTCATCGCATACGACCATGTGGAAGAGTATATGGGTCTCGCACAAGTTCGAGTGACGCGTCACGTAAAAGTCGCCACTCTTGAGCGAGGTCGTCTCCTTGTCCGGGCTCTGTTGCCCATCTCGGACAGACACGTGCTTCTTCTTGAAGTCGTTTCTCCACTTGACGGCCGGCGAGACGAGCTCTTCTTTGATGCTCTGCAGCTGGCTCTCCAGCGACTGGAAGTGGAACTCTGTAGACCGCTGGCACATGTCGCCCAAATCCTTGCCTAAGCCGGAGAATGCAGAGATGCGACCGTCGGTGAGCAGCACCAGTCCGCACAGGTTGTTGGAGTAGAGAGACATGTCGGTCTGCAGTCGCTTAGGCAAGGCATCCTCTTGTGCCCGCGGGTACCTGCACAGGTCCAACACGTGGGCAGCCACAAGTCGTAAATTGTGCATCTGCTTCATCTGCGCCCCCAAGGTCACGGTAAAGCTCTCCTGCAGAGGCGCCGGAGCTGCGGTGCACAGCGACTCCATGGAGAAGGCGCTGTCGCTCTTGTGTAACGCCGAAGTTGCTGACGTCGCCATGGTCTTTGACTGTTCATGCACGCACATCACCCACTGGCGGAATTCCCTACGTTGAGTGTCACGTGTGTGAGCCAGATCAGATTCCCAGCGTAGTTCAGCCACCTGACGCTCTTCAAGGTGTCTGGCGGCTAGCTCGTTGACCTGCTCGGAAGTCCCCGAGGAGGAGGCCGCCGCAGCCACGGCCTCGGCCATCTGCGCCTCCTGTCGAGCTTGGAGTAAGCGTATCTCCTGGTCGCGACGTTCGCATTTCTCTGCGATGGCCTCAGCGTGCGAGTGCTCGAGACGCAGCATGGTGTCCGTCAACTCTGAGTGAACGAGGGAGTGGTAGGAGTCCGCGAAGACCTCTTCGTTGGTCACCTGATCGGGTCTCGAATACTCGAGTACTTCTCGCTCGAAGGTATCCGTCCACGCGCGCACCAGCGTGTCCACGTCCACCATGATCAAGACGGCGAGGAGCGGTAGGAGGATCAAACTCTCTGCTCACTGCCTGCTCAACCAAAGCAGTGCGAACTCAGCTGACGAGGCGAAAACAAAACAACGACCACATACGTCATGATCACATCATAAGGAACATGCCGGTGCACCCACTCTGCGGGTCAACCTTCGAGTCGACCTGGGGGCGACCTCCGGGGCGACCTTTGACCCGGTCTGTAGTAGACTCCCCCACTTTACAAACACACGCAGGGAATCTCTGAGTGATTCCACTGGACCCAAGTGGCAAGTTTTCCAAAGGCTGTACCTACGTAGAGATATGGCCTCGTCGCACTCCACGTCGGACTCCTCTACCACTATGCCGAGCTCGGTGGACAAACGGACGAACAAGCTCTACTCCTTCTAAGCCGCGGTCATCCCAATGACTGGCTGGCGTCACACCGGTATGACCGCACTTCAAGGCGTTCACGGACGAGTAGCTGATTTGCTCACGCTGAAGGTAGAGTTCATTGTTGGTGCTATAGAACGTGAATCTCTATACATATCATGGTTGTCATGCTGCCAAAAGTAGTACACATGGTGTACATTACATTCTTCAAGTCGACGGAAGTGTGAGTCATACAGTGACCTTGGGTTGGTACTGTATTACAGGTGCTGGGTGTAGTTCTTCTTGGAGTTGCTTAAGTCTTCTATGGCTGCTTTGATTTTCTCAGTGGTGAGCGAACAGGAGGACCGGGTGATCCGAGTACCAGCCGAAGGCCCCGTGCTTGCCTGTGTAGGCGCCGTAATCCACGTAGTCCGAACCCTGAGGTGGCGACGCGTAGGCGTTGCTGGAAGCGAGGGAAGAGGGATGGATATGAAGAGCACAAACGTTTGAAACACGTCTCACCTTCCGGAAGCCAGGTTGTCCTTTGCACTGGGGATGTTGGCAGCTTGCAAGGTGCCGATGAAGGAGCCGCTGAAAAGAAAGACAAACACTTAATACATGAGGAAATCAATTTAAAGGTCCCCGCTTACGGCACTCCCTCCTTGGGGGCGTAGCCATCCTGTCTCCTGTTGGGATTTGGTTCCTGGTGCTCGAGGAGCTGGTCCTCGGGAATCGCCCGGGCCATCCGGCGAAGGGGAATCGGCTCAGGATTGCCGCCAACAAACTCCACGTCCTCCAACGGGATCACCAAGTAGCGGGGGCGAGCGCACGCGAACGCCACAGCCACGGACAGGAACACAATAACCTACGTGGACAAGGAGGGTGAAATGACTGAGTGACCTCACATTCTCTATGTCATCGAGACTCTTGTTGCGCATGCTGGATGAAGATCACCGACTTTAGCCAGTGGAACAATATCAGGCGTCGTTGGACTGGCCGACACAGGTTGGGCAGTACCAAATATGACACTCTTTGCTCTGCAGACATCAGGCTTTCGACAGCCTGAGGACCAACAAGCTCAACAAGTGCTGGACGGTCTCGTTCGCCTTGAAGCACACGGATACGTACTTGCTTCATGATTATCTGTGCACCGTATGATGAGCGAGTCCGGCAGTCAGGTGGCATTTATACCCCGTGATGACCGCGCGCGCCGAGATTTCCCCGCCTCGGAGAGCGACGTGGACCAAAATATCCTTTTTCTTCTCCTCAGCGAAGTTGGACCACCTGCTGGTCGTGCTCATTTCTCCCGCAGGCTCCTGGGAGCGCGTCCCAGAGTACAAAAACCAGAGAACGACGAGGGCGTTGTAATAGGACCTGGAGGAAGAGGGGTTAGCAGCTTCCGGAGTGGGGCAGGCCGCCTCCGACAACCACATCTCCCGCGAGATGACGAAATTAAGGCCCCCCTCGAACATCTGGCGCGCGTCCGCGCCCATCCAGGTCCTCCTCTGCGACGAAGCTGTGGTGACTCCACCGCTGCCCGCAAATTAACTGGCGCTGAAGGCGTCGCCGCCGCTACCGTGGGTACCGCGACTACCGCGACCGCAGACCCTCTTGTGCAAGGCGATTTCGCTCCCGACGGGGGAGGAAGGAGGCGAGCAGTGGCCGGTCAGTGAGCTCGTCCGTAGTCCTAATTGCCTACGGGGAGGAGAAGAATAAAGAGACCAAAGAAAAGAGGCGAGCGCTAATGCATCATGTAGATGGGAGGAGTGAAAGTATCGCTCGTTTGCACCTGCGGGAAGGCCTTGATGATGAACGCGTGCACACACCTGGACAAATCATGCCTCGAAGAGAGGAGAAGGCAAGATTTCTCTCTCGTACTCGGCGGGGACCATAAAATTGAAAGTTTGGGCCGCCGGCCATGGCAAAGAGACGTTCGCTAGCTCGCTCTTGGCCAAGAAGGATCGTATGCGCCGCAAAGTGGGTCTTGATCACGACGAAAAAGTGAAATCAGCCGGGCGAGGAAGAGAGGAAAGATTCCACATGTGTGGATTTTCTCCTCCTCTTCCTCCGCCCGTGGTGTATACGTAGGACACAGTAGCGTCGTCGTCGAGGAACGTGGAAAATGAAGTTCTTGGTCGTGGTGACGCTGGCGTTGCTGTCGAGGACCAACTCGCTGCCGTTCAGGCCCTTCATCACTTGTCCGGAGTGCCACACCTTCTTGCAGTGCTTCTTGGAATGCCCCTGGGGAAACTATCCGGACATTGACTTGTACGTAACCCTCTCGGTAGAAAGACAACTATCATTGCTACTTTCATCCTCCAGCTCCGGCGTGTACAAGCCCAAGAGCACTTCCTCCCACCGGCGCGCCTCCGACGAAGATGAGAGTGTGAGGCTGAGGAAGCACACCGAGTTCGCCCACTATCGGCCTTACAAAGCAGAGCAAATCGACAACCTCTACCTGGCCATGCTCAAGAACTAGAGCGCCATCACTCTCCTCGATTCGTGCATGACGCATTCGTAACGCTTCGTACGCCCATACAGAAGACTGCAACTCCGTGTCCTTTGTGTACAAGTTCCGCCACAGTGCGGTACATGTACCAGGACCCGTACTTCTCCCACCAGCGCAGCGGCAACGACCCTAGCACTCTGTCTGTCGGCTCGTCGACCAGCGGCACGCTCACGCTCTCGGCCCGGGACTTTGTGGAACTCCTCGCCGGCACTACTGACTTCGTTGTGGCTATATTATCTGAGCTGAGCAACATGCCAAACGCGAATGATGATGCAAACGTGAACAACGCTGTGTAAAATTAGTCGTACTTGTGTCATTCCAAGCACAGTTATCACATGTTCTTAGAACTGCTGGTATCTCTGAAAGAGCGTCTTCTTCACCGCGTCCTTGTACGAGTCGTTGGGGTTGGTCTTGAGGGGGGCGGCGCTGCCGAGACCAGCTTGGTGGGCGCGTCTGTCGGCCTAGAGTGAAATGGACACGGTCAGCAACACGGTCAGCAACTTCTTGAGAATTCATTCTTGGCAAGCAAGAAGACTGGAACTCTACCTCGATGATAGACGTCCTTCCCTGGTTGCTCTTTCCCAGGCCCAGACCCTCCTTCCAGCCCATCTTCTGCAGCATCTTGTTGCCGATGTTGGACTCGTCAATGTTCCGTTCGGACCTCGTGGCAGACTCCGCCTCGGTCATGGCCGCCATGTACTTCTCCTTGAGCTTGTTGGGCCGGGGTCCCTCGTCCTCGACTCCGTATTTCTGCCGGCGTTCCTTGGCCCGATCGCGATACGAGAACGACGACGACGAAGCCCTCTGCTGCTGGCGCCACTGGCTCAAGTTCTGCTTGTGCAGGTCCGAGACCGCGTTGTGCCTGCACGAGGAGAAGAGAGAACAATCAGTGTCACGACTTCTCCATTTACTCTTCTTGTATACCAAGACCCAAAGAGTTAAACCAACTCTCCGATCTCTTGTTCGCTGTCGTCTGAATCCACGAGCGAGATGAGGACGGAGTCGGTCTCGAGTGACTCGCTCGACCGACTCCAGCAGGCATCGTATTGAACGAATAAGTAGAACAAGAAGGACACAACGACAATGGTGACAAGCCAGAGTAGGGTCATGGTGAGTCGCGCCTCCAACATGACTGCTCCCTTCGATGGCTCTGACTGCTTTCTAGCTACTCAACCCTTCGAGCCAGAGAGAAATGCCAGATGAGGAGCTTGGAGGGGAGCCCTGACGTGTGTGCTTTGTCCATGAATTTGCTATGTATCTGCAGATGACGTCCGGGGTCCGCACCATCAGTTTTCATTAACAAATTACTGCGGCTACCGCAGCAGCCCCCACTTGCAGGCTGTGGCGATCCCGCAGGAGTTGGCAGAAGGAACATCGATGATATCGAAGATGTGTTTGCTCATACGCGGAAGAGACAACAATGCGTTGCATGAATGACGTGAGAGCCTGGGCAGAACTGACTCTGACGAGGTTGGAGGCCTCGTGTTCGAGGAACCCAACGTCACTGAGATGGTCTCGGACGACCACTGTCGTACTGCGACACTACAGGAATTCACTTACTTCTGCAACTTCTCCTTGGACGGAAACTGGCGCTTGCAGAGGAGACACGCAAGCTTGACCCAGTCGGTGAAGCGGGCCTCCTCGCTCTCCGCCGATGCGGGCGTGGCCTGAGCGTTGCTGGATTCTTCCTCGGAGTCTGAACCGTAACTGGCGAGCCCCGCGAGCCCGGTAGAGGCGGAAAGGGGCGCCTCTGACGGTCGCTTCTGGAGCATGGAGAAGGCAATGTCCTCCGCGCCGCTGCTCCCTTTCCCCTTCATGCTTACGGACGACGACGTGACGGACTCGTTGGGGGCTGCAGACTTGGCGGCGTCTTTCTTCTGGTTCAGCGTCTTGGCCCAGCGCTCCATGTCCTTGGCAATCTTCTTGGCTGTCTTGACTTTGTTGTCCTTTTTCGTGCTCTCGCGTGAGTCTGGCGCCGGCAGGAACGCATGGTGCTCGGCGCTCCAGTATACATAAGCGTTGGCGGTCGAGTCGAAATAGTATTGCGAGGAGGCGTCGTAGTACAG
>JAAUXU010101349.1_pt1 | contig 12266 bp, 7 predicted proteins | sample 7278151 | NCBI WGS metagenome assembly JAAUXU01 (sample SAMN14350113, study PRJNA611818) | marine sediment metagenome | isolation source: surface marine sediment (1.8m) | place: French Polynesia: Moorea | collected 2018-08 | reverse complement strand
TGGCAATTCTCGGCCTTGTCTCGAGTCCAATCAGGTCTGCCTTATCTCACTATTGCTGATGATGATATGATCTGCCTTCTCCCCCATGATGAGATTCCGGCCAATCCGAACGTCCTCAGGAGTAGTGAGAGAAGGCCGTTGAGAGTTTTGCAGACCAGATGGTTGTCATCAGAAGTATTGATGGGATGAGGCCGAGAATTGCTGACTGTTGGCAATGTGTTTTGTTTACTTGTCGAGTAGTCACCCTCACCAAGTTCCACATAAAATTCCATCTCAAAATGTCCCGGCGTAGCGCATGAGGTGTGGTCATGCCCATGGCTAATCTTTGTGCCAAGAACTTTATAGTGCTGTGTGCTGTGCGTGCCACGGCACTTACCATCATAGTATGCTGGTATCCCCCCTCCCTCTCCGCGTCAAATCCGACCTGACACTGGTAGTGCTCAAACCGGATTAGTGAGCTTTGAAAACGAGAAGGCATTTTGGACATATTATAATTATGCGCACATACTCCGTGTGAAAGCTTGAAACAAGAAGTTGTTGTGTTACACCTATATTTAGGTAAAGTACAGTGCAGTCATGCCGTAATTAAGTGCACAAACCTTGAAAAAAACATTAATCCCTTAAATGCATGCATGTAGCTAGTTCATCGGACTGGTACCACTAACCATGGCACCAAGAGTTTGAGTTGGCAACACTGCCCTCATTGCTTGAAATAGACGTTTAGGTATGCACATATGCGCATGTGCGGCCCCAGTAGTAAAGCTTTGTCAGTTCAATGGGTCAGGCTGATGACGATGACACCACTAGTGGCTCCTCGGTGTGCTTGACCCAGAGGAGGACGAAGATGTGGCCGAAGGAGATGACGATGAACAAGTAATTTCGGTTTCTTCGTGGTTGAGATCTCTTGCTGCTCCTTGAATGATTTTTCCTCCGGGACAGGGTAACAGAGACTACAGACTTTGGTGGTCATATCAACTCAGCCACATTTTGAGGGACGAACTCAGTAATCTCCGGCCTCACTTTTGTCTCCGAGGTGTGCATGGGTCACATATGAGGTCCATCCTATGGTCCAAGAGGAATGCTGGGACAATCTAATATGTAAAGCGCCAGGGCCTTATGTGTGTGTCCTTGCGCGTGCATCTGTCCGTGTGTGTGTGTGTCCCTTATGAGTGTCTGTATGAGTGTGCGTCTGTCCGTGTGTATGTCTGTTTGCGGCCGATTTCCCGTTTTACCAGCTTTTGCGAGACTGATTTGCGAGGCCAATTTTCAGATTTTCCACGCAAAGCGCGTATTGAGTGCGAAGTGCCGTATGAACGTCAGTCAGACGCACATTGCTTTATACTTTTACCACTCTTCCTATCCAAATATGTGGGTAGCTCGCGAGCGAAAGTTAAATATTAACTAAGACCCCACTATGCAAAAAGCAATGATTTAGTAACTACCAGAGGTGTGACTTTGGGTATGGATGTCGAGTTTGAATCGAGATTGCTACGTATGGGATCGAGCACGTCCGAAACAGTTGAACTTACTCCTCAAAAAAACCCTGAACTTTCTGCTTTTGAAAGGCCCGAACACTGATGATCTGTTTGATATACAACTGAGGGTCATACCGACCCCTCAGCATATTTCTTTCGTTGTCATTTTGTCGCATTGTTGGCCTCTATCAAAACGCCAGCGCACTTCATCCATCGGCTGAAGCGCCAATCAAGTCGAGTTTGAGCCTCAACGCCAAAAACCCACCCAGTTTCGTCTAAAGCTTGAACTTGGCTCGAACTGTTTGAAAGACACCTCTGGCAACTGCCATACTGTCAGTGCTTGGAGAGACTGGAACTCTCTGGCGAAAAGATTGAGACTGATAGTGCTAAGAACTCCCCACTGACCCTGGCCCACGATCTATCATCCTGTCCGGCGTCAATAAAAAGTGGCCTTTTCCTCAACTGCTAGACGCTGTTGCTGGTGTCTCGGAGTCACTCCGTGCTGCTCCAGGTTGACATCACAGTTTCGCTGACTCTCAGGCAGTTACAGTCCATCCGGGCGGTGTTAGGTGTCCGTATAGGGAGGGAGCAGCTTATCCCTCACTCTAGCAGATTCGATTTCCGGTTCCGGTATGATCTACGCTCCCTTCCGTACAAGCGATCGTTTCTCAGTGCGAATATCACCCTTAGCACCCGTTCGGAAGTCTCCCTTCGTGAAATATGATCATAAACATGGGTGAGTTACTTCTGTGGGCAATGCAGCGCTTGTATGCAAGTACTTAATGGGCTATTTCGCAAATGTCAATGTTGTTTTGCCGGGTTAGGAATTGTCCAAGAATATATAGTTATTAGACTAGGTCGAAAACGGGTCAACTTCGTAAATTCACTGACACTGTGTGGGGTTTGTTACATGGGGTCAAAAGATGAAGATGCAGTCAAATACTTTTGAAGAAAAATTGCGTTTTCCTATGCCCAACTTGATTTGAAATTTATGTAGTAAGCTACTGTAGTAAATTTGCAGTGAAAGTAGATTTCAGCTTTGGTGGCTGTCAGAAGCTGCCAAACTGGGTGAAAATCACTCACCAAAATGCAGACTTGCTCCAGTTTGTCAGAAAAATATTTTACAGCAAGTCCTGAAGAAAAAAAATTACAACTTATTTTACAGTATTATGCAACTTTAAATGCATTTGGGCATAGCTAAAACTCCTTTTTTCACTTTTATTTGACTACAAAGTCTTCAAATGGTATCTGGTTACAAATTTTGGACACCCAAGGGGAATTCCAATTTTTGACCTAGCCTAATATCATATATATATATATATATATATACACACAAGCCTTCAGCAGCGACCTGTTGCCTGACGGATTCAGTCCTCTAAATGACTCCGAAGCTGAAACTCTGAACCAAAAACACACTCAAACAAGCATTGAAACCTTTCTTCTCTAGGAAATTGACATCAATAACATTTAACCAACTTTTGGCCCCTATCTTGTAGCTTACGGTATGCTTTTAAAAGATCAAATTCCCATATCCCAAAGTGCCTCATTTAAGCGTAATATACTTATTTGATCCTTTAAACTTTTCGTCACTATGCATAGGGCTAGTTCGAGAATGTCAATGTTTTGTTGGGGTGGGCAGTTGTCCTTGGCATAGTTGGGCCTGGTGCAAGTGATAATTTTGAAAGAGATCTGTTTAACTATGGGTGCTTATGACTTGAATGTGAATATGTGTGGTAATTTCGAACGAGACATCATTGCAGGAGACACGCATACAATATTTGGAGGCAAAGAGGTGTACAAATGAAGCCAAACTTGAATAGATTGTTTTCTGAATTTTTGTTCTACCTGCCTTCTTTTTACTGATCTTAAATTTGAGTACAAACGGCTCTTAGTTAACATCCTTTTTGAAATTTTTCAACTCGACAGTTTTATGTCTATATTTTCCTTGTCAAATTGAAATGTCCGGAAATTGCTAGATTTCCTTTGCCCATGGTTTTTTCCTGCTTTTCTTGCTGAACTGAACTTTTGGAATTGTCATTTTTTTCCAGCAGGACTCTGCTCTGCAAGACCCGTCTGATGGCGCTGGTGGCACAATTCACCACGAAGCTCACGCACTGAGAAGGTGAGAATTTCTACACACGTGGGAATTGCAAAGTTTTGCTTTGGCGCTTTCCCGCGAGAGTCAAGAAAGGAAAGAAGTTTTGTTGCTTTCCCCTCAACTTTTCCCCCATTTTTCCTGGTTGGAAAGCGTCAGGCGGTCAGAAAAGGATTGTCCTGACAGGACTAGAAAACAGGGGAACGAAGAGGGAAATCTGAAAATGATTTTGGCAACGAGAGTTCTAATGTACAGAGTGAATCGAAAGTTTCTCCCGTTCATGCTCTGGTTGGTCTCAAATGAAGGAAGAAAATCGAAGGTTTTGTTTGGAATCAAACCATGAGGAAGAAGAGATTGGACACTTGAGAGAAGTGCAATTTGAAAGTCTCGACGGAAAGTGCGAGTTCCTTGCTTCTTTCTGAGGTGTCCAATCTCTTCTTCATAGCTGAGTCCGGAAAGTCGCTTTTGAACCACTCTTTTCATTGACACAATGGAGACGAGCGCCAACTTGGAAAAGGTGACCTTTCCCCATCAATTTACAGGGTGTCAGAGGCTAGTAAGTTTGACTATTCAATGCTTAATTCCTTTTTTTAAACTGTTAAGCTTCCAAGCAACGTCTGTGAAGTTTCGTGGCTTAACTTCAATTTGGTGCCTCAAACATAAACATAAAGTCCTCACAATGCACCATGAGCAAAGGGAAAGAATTACAGCTCTTGTGACGTCAAGAGGGCCCCTGGTGCATCTAAGGCAACAACTTTCAAGGTCGAGAAGCATCTGGTGGGTAGGACCTCCAGCACCACTCCACCACCAACAAGACCCAGACCCATGAGACATGGGACAACATCGAGATGCGCTGCAGCTTTATCCGGAAGACAGCCACAGGGACGGGTGGTGGGTCCAGCACCATCACGGCACACTCGAGAAGGACGTCAAAGCTTTGAAAATGGTTTCCTCGGCGGCAAGGCCCCGGTGGGAGCTCCCCTCGCCATGAAGCAGAAGGAGTCCACGCTCAACAGATTCAAGGTGCTTGTCAACTGGCCCAAGCACCACGCGGACGATTGGCAAAGACGTCAGAGAAAAGAACTGCTTACCACGTACCAGACACACAAAAGACCACTGAGAAGGCTCCAGAGACCCTTGAGATCATTACCAGTTGAAGCAACGATATGCCCGTCGGCCTGAATGTGGGGCAGGAGTACCGGCAGGTGCTCAAGGACCTCGTCAAGCTGTGGCTGGACACGGCAAGATGGTGCAATGTGGTGTCCCAGCACGTCACGGCAGTCATTGATGGAAAAGAGTCTGGCTCACTTCTTGAAGCCCGCGTTTTAGCCTCCACCAAGATTGAGCTGGGGGCCTCCATCACGGTGAGGAGGCACTCCTTGGCGGAGAAATTTTTCTCATGACATTTTGCCAGCGGCCACGGAGACGCTGTGTGAATGGAAATGAGTCTTGAGAATACGCAAACAAAAGTTCAGCACGATATCTGCATGCACAGAAGAGCTATTGACTATTTCCTCCAAAGTATTTCAGCGGTCTAAATTTAGCCTCTGTCACCCTGGACATGTGAGAAGCTACTTTCCATGTCACCTTCACCTGATCAATGACTTCGTGGAAGCTTGACTTTCCTGCTTGACAGCGTGATAGTTTTATTATAGTCAGAGATAATTTATCTCACTCCCTGCAGGTTATCTTACTTGTACCCTGGAGGGGGTAATCACCAATTTGACCCATCCTGTATTTCCTTCTCTTCCTTCCAGCGACACCTTGAAGCAGTTGGACAACGCCGTGAAAGAGGCCGACTTCTACCGTCGTGAGGCCGACTCCTTGCGCGCGCGATGCGTCGAGGCCGCGGCCGAGAAGCAGCGGTTGGAGGCCGAGTGCCAGTCGGTCAGGGCGTTCGTCGATGAGGGCAGGAAGGAGGTTGAGCAACTGAGGAGGCAGCAACAGGTGAGTGAACAACAGTAGTAGTAGTGGTAGTAGCAGCAGCAGTATCAACAACAACATCATCATCAACAACATCATCATCAACAACATCCTCCTCCAGGTGTTCAATTCTTTTTCTTGCTCCAGACTCACTCGTTTTGACAGCTTGGAGCTGCACGTGTTCCAATGAAATGAAAAGTTAGAAAACTGGTGTTTTACCGGCGGTTTTGCCTTACATAAATATCGTATATTTCAAGCAGTTGACCCCCCTCGCGTCTGTCTGTCTGTGCTCGCGTACGTCCAGTGCTGTACTGACTGTTTTATGTAGCGACGTCTCGTGTAGCTTTAGTGCATACGTCGTTACTACATATGGCAATAGCCAGGGCCTATACACGCAGGGATTACATGTACAACATACGCAGTGAACTATATATGCAGGGACAACATCCACAGTTGCTACAAACACAGTTATAACATGCTACCAGCAAGCTGGTTCGGGCCCGCTAGTCAAATGTAACCTATAAGAAGCCCATTTCCCATCCCGCAGGAACTTTTATCGTCTGATGGCCCTGGAGACAGTCTGAGTCTCATGTATGGCACGCTTCTGAGGACGTTCGAGGCCACCAAGGAAGACTTGGACATCTTGAGGCGCAGATACGACGACCTCGCGGCGTCCCACTCGGCAGCCATGGCCAAGTTGGACCTATCCCAGGTCAGAAAGCAGTACTTGTTAAAGGCAAGCACGCCATTCCCTCCCCTTCCCCTCAGTTCTTGTCTGTACCAATCCTCGCATGGACACGCGCTCTAAAGGCCCTTAACAATCCCATTTTTAAAGCACATTTGTTCTGGCAAAATTGTCGCTGACGTAACCTGGTTCGTTTTGAGAGGATGAGCGAGGTCTGACATCAACATTTGAAGTCGAAGCTTTGCAAGCTCGGCCTTCTGCAGCGGTCAACTGGCCTTGCTGTGTCCCAATTTCTCAAGGCTTAGCGTTCCTTAAACGAGAATGTCCGTTTAATTAAAGGATTCTTTCTCTTGCTAACTCGGAGGTCTCTCTCGTTTGCTTCTTTATCCCTTCCCAGAAAGTTTTTCTCGTGTTGACCAATTTATATTATGTGGACTCAGGCATCCCTCGAAGCCTTGAGCAGACTCGCGTCAGAGTCTCGATTTTCTGAGTTGTGACTGAATGCGAGATGTATGCACCGATGGCGGAGCTCACGTTTTCGGAGCTCGGGGGACTCGCTCGAACTGCTTTCGAGTTTTGGAGTTGGGGGATGCCAGCCTCAGTCGAGTCAACAGCTCTAACACATCCCTAGAACTCTGAGCTTCGAGCTCACGGGCACTGACAACATCAGCTAACGTTAGATTCTGCCTTGTGACTGAATAAGAGCGCAGACCCTCTTGCTCTCGAGAAGTCTGTGGTCCCAGCTCTGTATTCACTGCCTACAAAAGCACACAGAGAAGCCGGCGAGTGTTTTCTTCATTTTCCCTTCCTTTCATTTACAGCTGGACCAATTTTGTGTGTGGGGAAGAGAGGGAGAGGACTTGTCTATCCAGGGTCTCTCCCGATTTTTCTATTTGCTTCTTACATGGGGATCTCAATGTTTTCCGGGAAAACACATGTGGTTGAGGAAGTTGCAGTGCGGTGAAGCTGCGGTCACACAAGTGCAGCCTCTCACTGTGTTTGAAGTAGTGGAGCTGCTGGTGCAAATGTCATTCGCATGTGCTCGTGGCTACAACTTGGTGAACCACGAACAAAATGGAGATCATCATGTCTTTGTGCAACTGAGCCTTGAAGCGTTGGGTCTTTTTATTTTGTTTTTTGCTTCCTAAAGCTATGATCAGGGGTGAGATAGTTGCCATTTTTGCTACATAAGAGGAGATTCTTTCTCTCATGTGTTTGCCTCTTCCCCCGCGTCCCACGTCCTTGAAGTCTCACATCCTTTTTTCACTGTTTTCACCCAGCCCACGTGACCTCTTGACAGTCATCATGGTGACCTGCAAAGTCATAACTATGACCTCATGGATTTCGTGCTCAAGCACAGGGCGTTCAAAAGACCTTGTAGGAAACAACACAACATGGAGCTTTCTTCCTTCATCGGTGCTGCTGGGATCATGCTGACTTTTGGCACACTTCGTTTTCTACTTGATGGAAAAGACGAGTCATCATTCGTTGAACTGGCCACACTTTGGCCACACTAACGGCCATGCGCGTTATCATTGTTTGAAGTAGGGTTTTGCGCTGATGGTTGAGCTAAAGCTTTAGCAGATTTGTTGGCCCATCTTCTATGTCACGTGGGCCGTCGACTGGCCATCACCAGTGACTGCCCCTGGTGATCAGAGCCAGGGATGATCTGGCCGGTATCACTCGAGTTCGACTCCCGGGCTCCAGACTCTTTTTTCCCCCTCCTTGGGTATTTCCCTCCAGCTCCCGAGTCAGCATTATCCATTTCTATTGCACTGATCGCGTCTCCATTTTCACTTGTCTGAAGCAATTTTCACCGGGGGACTCTGGAATCGGGCAATTGTGCATGTTTTGTGCAGTATATTTCGGCTCTGGAATTTGCGGAAAAGTCTATTTTGGAGGGGTAAAAACGGATTTTCTACTCCAGTGTCCACTTGAGCACTTGATCATTCCTTCTACAGTCGAACCGGGATGGTTTCAAATCAGATAATAGTAAGAATCGGTTGCTTTCCAGGTTATCCAGGGCAGTGATCTCTGTGTAGAAAAGCATCGTGGTTAACTGCAAGAAACCGGAAACGGGTGCTCGGACAACTGCAAGTTTTTCTCTGCTGTCAGTTGCATGGATTGCGAGATTTTGCAAGCACCAACTGGTCTTTCTTTGCCACAGCAACATTGTCCTTGCCGATTTGCAGACTTTATTGACGTGGATGCAGATTTGGAAATGAGTGGGATTTATGTCTGACGCAGAGCTTCTCCAGACTGTCTGTCTGTGCTCCGGAAGGCTCATTTGATTCTGAAGATGCAGATAAGGAAGAACTAAAAGAGATGAACACAAAAGGAGAGCTGTCAATTTGTTACGCAAGTTCTTTAAGAAGACTGGCATGGGGAAGGATACGCACGGGGTGATTGAAGATGAGGTTTTCAAACAGGCATCTTCAGCGGAAAGAAAAGCACTAAGGTTAATTTGTACCTTTCCCCGGTTGCTGAGTAAGCAAATGTGGCATTGCATAGGCCTGCTCAGTTAATCACAGGCTTTTCTCTGGCACAAACGAAGAGTAAATGTCAGAGCTCCACCGGATTACTCGAGCTTTTATGGATTACAATACTCGACTGCTTCTAATCACTGGAAATGGCAAAACTATTATTTCAAAAAATTTTATATTTGCTCATCTGAGCAATTCGTTTTCAATTTTTTAGAGACTGGAACTGGCATGGCGTTCACAGCAGCATTGGTGTCACATGACAGTTGTATCAATACTTTGGCAAACCTTTGTCTCCCTCCCAGCAAGTCAAAAAACCAATGCCACTCGAGTGGCAAAAAGCTATGTACTTCTTGTCACTTCTGAAACACACTGTAAATGCCTCAATTTTATTTTTGCGGTAAAAATCGGGCTCACCCAGACAAGATCAAAGCGAGTCTACAGAGACTGGAGAAGGTTAGGTAATATTTGAGATCATTGCTAAACAAACAAACAACAACAACAACTATGGGGTTGAATTGAAGATGGGCATTTGTTTGAGCTCTGCTGTCCGGGCCGTGGTCCTGCTGCCGTCTGCAAGCGAACAGGGCACGAAAGAAACCGGCAGACATTTTTGACCTATAAGTTTTTCCAGTGAGCAACTTTAATGCAAATATACGCTCACCAACCCGGTGAGACTTGACACTTGCATCGGCCAGTTGGGTTTGGCCGTTCTGCAAATGTACTTAGGCACCGTCATGGAGAAGTTCTGCCCTGGGTCATGGCCCATGTCGGAACGGACCCCCATCCACACACCCTGTCTGGACGAGCAGCTCCAAGTGATCTGACCTTGGGCACCATCAGCTTGCTCTTCAAAGGCAGCTTTTCAAACACTGATGCCAGAGAAAGTGATTTTTTTAACGTACTAATTCTACACACATAATGCCGACATTGACATGACGTCACTTCACACACCTGTAACACCTGGTGGTTAAAGGGTTCGGGTCCGAGCAGGTCTGATACTGACTGAGCTCACCTGGGAAGCTTGGGTGGCAAACAAATCTGCACGTGAGGGCATCCACATGCACGTCACTGTGAAACTCTTTCACACTGTTGCTGGAGGAAAAAGAAATCAGTTTTTGCTGTAACAATGGAGGATCTAAATTTTTGACATTGCGTCATCATACTCAACAGTTCTTTTTTTCACTCCTGCAGTGACTCAGTTTGTTTTTGGGCTAGCATTTATCAATAGCCGTGAGAACAAGGATTTGTGAGTAGGAGTTTCCCAGCCTAAGCCGAAAGGGTTGTAACTCCACTGTAACATGCGGCCTCAACCCTATATTCCCTAATATAAGCTACACCTACTTGACATTTGTTGCTCATACTGGGACGTATTGCTCATCGTGCTGCTGATATTGGAACCAACCCACCTGGATGCAGTCTCTCTTCAACACCACTGTGGACGCCAGATGTAACGATCACTTTCTGGCGCACCACTTCGATCGTTACGTCCGTCGTCCACTCAGTGGGCGACGGACGCAATGATCTCCTTCTGGTCGAGCATATTGATCAGTTAATCGGCTGATCGTTACATCCGTCGGCCACTGTTTTGGAGTATGCTTATATGTATTAGAAATTTTATAGTGATATATTTTTCTTGCCAACCATCTGTGAAGGAGCCTCAGTGCAACTGGACTTGCAAGTAACAGTTTCCTAAGCCTACGGCAACAAATGCTACTACTAACTTAGCTGCCCTTGGCTAAGTGACCTTCAAGTGAAGCGCCTTTTTTTAGCCAGCCCCAGCCTCTGGAGCTGTCTCCGTGGCTTGTTCCCATCACTCCACTGGTTTGTATGCATCATCGTTACGTCGACTGGCAATTATGCTTGGTGTTGGTGGGTGGTGGCGCCTACCACAGGGCCAACGCCACGGGAAAGCGCAGAAAGGCCAGGAGATAAAAAATGGGGGGGGGGGGGGGGCGGCAGCCCAAGAAGAGTGTTTTTAGCGACAGCTGTCAAGCCTTGAGGACTGACACAGGACACAGGGATTGACCTGGAGAGTGAGTGACTGAACGCTTCTTCCTTCTGGAGGGAAGAAAAGGGAAAAAAAGTCATGGCAATGCAGTTTTTCCTCTCTCTCTCCGCAGCCGCATGAGCAACTTGGCAGAATTTCGTCTGCGTTTGGTCCACTTTAGATGTCCGTGACTGTGGAGGCCTAGAGGCATCTGCTCGGCCGCCGGTTATGTAGTGGAGCCCTCTTATATACTAGAGGGGAAAGCAGAGCAGAGAGAGAGAGAGAGAGAGAGAGAGAACTCTTTCTCTCTCTTCCTCTCTCTGGGCCTAAAGAAGCTCCTTCTTCTCTCCAATAATCCAGCATCCAGTGGGCCTCACAAGGCCGAACCCTGGAGGAGGCAAAGCAATCTAATTTGTCCGGGAAGAGGAGAGAAATAAAACTATTCAACACTTAGAACTTGGTGAAAATTAGTTCTCAGCAAGTGCATTTGCAGACTTCGGGGTGGGTGGGAGCTGTGAAGTAAACATTGAGTTTATCTTGCCTCAGTTTCTCTGTGAAAAGAGTGTAATTATGAGAGGGAGATAAGAGTTTTGAACAACAGATTCGACAAAAAAGTGAAGAACTGTGCTGCAGCATTATTCGGTGCAAGCATTGCAAGTGCTTTTGGAGCATTCTGACGCCGAAGGCATGGAGGTTCGACTACATTGGCCCACCATATTTGTCACTGAACGACGGATTGACTTCTTTTTACTCTTTCTTTTGACTCTGGGCACCGGTCGGTCTCACAGTGGCTGATCTATCGACAGTGGATCTATCGACCAACTTGGACTTGGCCAAGGCCATAGACTTGGCCAAGGCGGCCACGCACTGCAGGAGGGAAGGGAAGGGGAGAAGCAGCCATCGTCGTCTACATCTGCACCATAGTAGAGTCCTGTCACAAAGGCAACACACGTGTGCGCAAGCTCTATCAGAGAGGGAGAAAGAGAAAGAAAACTTGCCAGAGAAATTGTGCCCCACATTAGGACGTCCTCACGGACGTGCACCCGCTGGCCACTGACAGTACAGGGACGTCCAAAAGTAGTGATCTACACAGTTCCGTTCACTTAACCCGTATAACCTAACAAGGCGTAGAAAGAAATCGGCATTATTTCCTACCAAATATCGACCACCTTGTTAATTTGGCAAAAATGTATTTTTTCCCCACGTGTGAGGAGGTGTAGAAGACTCGGTCAAATGCGATCTTGGGTCATGACTTCTTACAATGTGGACTTGGACTGGCCTGAGGACAATGAAAAACAAAGCTCCAAAAAATTCCTGTACTTTTCTTGGTCCGAAGAGAGTGCGACATAAACATCATTACTATCACATACGGTCAAGAAAGATCGATTGACGCATGATAGTTGCTTGGCAGCTCCCCTCAACTTGTCTTTGGACATGTGGGACAGCTTTCACTTGTTGCCCCCTTTGGTCATCATCATGCTCTCCAAGGTTGGCTTAGCATCAGTAGTAGTAGCAGCCCGAACACGATTACCTGACTTCAGTGAAGCCTCATTGTCATTGTGACATTTTGATTGGCCACAACATCCCTAATTTCTTAAGGGAGGGGTTAATTTATTGA
>JAAUXU010028757.1_pt1 | contig 12269 bp, 10 predicted proteins | sample 7278151 | NCBI WGS metagenome assembly JAAUXU01 (sample SAMN14350113, study PRJNA611818) | marine sediment metagenome | isolation source: surface marine sediment (1.8m) | place: French Polynesia: Moorea | collected 2018-08 | reverse complement strand
CTTCAGCTGCTTCAGCTGCTTCAGCTACTTCAGCTGCTTCAGCTGCTTCAGCTGCTTCAGCTGCTTCAACACTCCAGCCGGCCGCCCCAGCCGAGTGACAGCGGAACCTTTGTCCATCCAGGAGCAGACGGACTCGATCAGACACGATCTAAACCTCCAGCAGAGGCTGCTGCTGCAGTTTGTGTGTTACAAGTTAGAGCTTGCACGATTGCCGATTTTCACGAGTCGTCGACTTAAGACTCATTTTTGATAGCAACACATACATTTCTACATAAGCCATCGTAGACATCTCCGGTAACGTTAGTGCATGGAGATGTTACGACAGGTATAAATTACAGTGCATGAGCAAAACAACAATTCTTTTAAGAGATGAATGCTGTGGCCGAGTGCATTTCTGCCAATTCTGCCAAGCCACCCCGGGGCAGGAAGAAGTAGGGATGAGTTGACTTATTATTACTCTTTGTCGCAGACGCTGAAATTACTCGATTCGCAGACTCATTGATCCAAGGGTCGTGCAAGCTCTAGTTAGCAAAAAGAAGCGTGGTGTTTAGTGTTGGAAATTCTTTGAAAAACAAGATTCTGCAATATCATGATTTTGAGTTCTCCTGTGGTGTTTCGAACCATTTAAGAAACGGAAAAAGATTGATAAATGGTGAACTCGAATCGCGAGTCAGCCCATCGTTAGTGTGTTGTTTTGTTTCCATGCGTTTGAAAGCGGTTGTTAGCGTAACGTTAAGGGCAGACTTCATTTTGGCGCAATGACTGAAGTCAATTCAAGACATTTGTGTGGTCAACAGTTCATTGTTCTGGCTTTCGAAGCTTGCACTCCTCGAATAATCAAGGACTATATACCCTTCCCATAACTGGTGATGTTTTTTTCCACCCGTGACTGGAAGTGATTGGTCCAACGTGTCTAATCCTGGTCCTTTGTCGGATCAAGTGGAACTTGAGGTTCTCAAGTCCCTCAGGCAGCGGCATCCCGGTGATCAAAGCAGCCGACATGAACTCTCATGACTTTATCTCTCCGCCGACCCCCAGCCAACCGGTCTCGCCGCCCAGAGGCGAAGAAGATCAGGCTGACCTTCTCCGCGGCCCCGCCACACCTTATATCTTCCGAGGCGAGGAAGTCGAAAACGAGGCCGCTGCGTTCCAGGTGGAACTCGAACGTGAACAACCGCTACAAGATCAACAGAGCTTTCAAACGCAGCCTCACCTGTTGCAAGGTTTGCGACAGCCCCCTCTCCAACAGAATGTCCCTCTGCTGCCCCAGATGTCTACCACACCACAACAGGAGCCATCACAGAGGCACCCTCAGCAGTGGTTCGAGTCCCACCCATCGCAGCATGCTGTTCAATCAGCGCCCCTGATGTCCGTAGGCCAACAACATTCTGTCACATTGGCGATGAGACATTCCCAAGCACCAATGTCCACTCAGCAGCGACCTCGATCAACCTGTCAGGTTGTTACATCGGTGACTCTCACGACTGGTCGAAACTTTCGATACCCCTCAGTGTCACCGCATCAGCCACATCATGGAAATCAGACGAGGTCGCCGTCATTTTATATGACACCAGAGGTTTGTTGCGCTGGCTCCCAACGGATGTCAGGTTCATATAGTCACAATCAAAATCCAATGGCGGAGGCAACTCCTTCCGCAAACTTGAGTCAGGGAAACCGACTGATGCCGAATCTGCGTCAACCGGCCTTCCCCATGACGGCGCCGCAACCAATGCGGCCGTCGCAGTATTATAGAGACAGCTTGCGGATGCCCGACGCCGTTCCATCATCGAGGATCCTGGACCTGCCACATAATTCGTGCTTAAAAGACATACTAAATTTGCTTTGGGATGGACTTTCGTCCATTGTTCAAAACTCGAATCCTGATCATCAACTTGAAATGGGACGCAGGAAAGTCTTCCAACAGTGGCAAGCACTTGTCCAACAAGTCCACGAATATTGTCAAAGGCCCGGGCTAGTGCTTCAACTAGAACCTCGCTGCAGATTCATCAGGGAAACTTTAGGAGAGATTCCAAGAGAGGGACTACGGAACGACGTGTGGAAGGATTGCCTCGAACGATGGACGACATCAGTTGACTTGTCGAGAAAAATTTTTCACCATATCCTGTCTCTAACAGTATCCTCCAACTCGCAGGAAAGGATGTTGGAGATTGCAGGAACCTCTTCACGTGAGGGAGGAGAGACAACCGGTGCAGCAACAGTTGCAACGTGCAGAGCATTGTCAGGAGGAGCACCAGGTGAGGCGTGGTGAGGTAGATGTACATGAGTGAGGCAATGTGTACGGATGTGTGCACAATCTCTGTAAATCTCTTATAAGAGTCGCAATTTCAGATTTTTATAAACCACACAATTATACACGATGAAGTTACGTTAGTGATGTCACGTTAGTCATTGGACATCACTCACTTAATCACATATCTCTTTGGTCGCAACTCTCCTTCCCTAATAAAATTTGGCACATATTTCCTATCGGTGTTCATGACATCAGAAAAATGTTGGCCTACCACATTTCTCTTTAGTCTCAACGTCCTAGTGTCCTTAGTCCTAATGTGTTGAATCCGTTTCAGGTTCTTCTCAACCCGGACCAAGATCGTCTTCCTCTTCAGCTCTTCCTCCCTCAGTTTCGTATCCACTGCTGAGCAGCTATCTTCAATCTTCGCAGGCACCTCCAAGTTATGTCCCACACCAATCTGTTGATTTATCAGGGCAGGACTGTTTTCCTCCTGTGGCCGTCTCTGCAACTCATCAAAGTCCAGCAGATTCTAGACCCCCATTGCTGGATTCGGGATCTCAAAGGGACGTTGCTGCAAATTCGGATTCATCGCCAAACCAAATTTTTGGCCCTGATGTTGTCCAACCGACAATGCAACAAGTACGGTCAAAACCAACTTCTTATGACGAAGCTCGTGCCAATATCACGGAGTGTCTGTCAACTTCGCAAGAAAATTTTCCTTTTGCTGGAAACGGACGTACGGGAAATGTCACTTCCCCCCCTAATCCTCTGGAGAAGCAGCCGGTCGATGGCGATCGAAATCTACCTACTTCAGCACCTTCAGGTTCCAGGGTCGGGGTGCCATCGAGCAGTGAAAAGAATATAACAGCAAACATCACCGAAAAGGCTTTTCATGGCCCAAAAAATTGCGCCCCTGAGGAGACCTCTACACCTGCCACCAAGAGTCCGAGTCCAGTGGAAAATGTGTGCCATAGAGATGTGACAGAAGAGTCTGTGTCGCTACCGTCATCAAGTAATGTGGTGGTCCAACTACCTCCTGTGACTTGCTCAGTCTTAGGTGGTGTTCAAAAGCTTAAATTTGCTCTGGCTACCACCATCGATATTTTTCCTCCGTGGAGGTCAATGCCTTTCCCTCTTCATCTAGCCTTTTTGGAACAATGTGATGAAGGAGAAGCGATATTCGCCCTCACGCATTTCAGAGCTTTCCCAGTTGGGCTCCAGAAAGATGACGAGGTCTCGGTCCAGGAAGAAGCCACCGCTCAAGGCAGACTGGTCACTCTCGTCTTGAAAGGGAGAAAAGTATCTGCACAAGTCGTGGACTGTTTAAAGGACTTTAAGAAATTGTTTTTAAACGAAGAAGGAAATCAGGTCAGCCAATAAGTGCATACAATGTAAAATTGCTTCACATGCTGACATTGTCTTACCGTTTAACGTATAGATTACACCAACCTTCATGTCGGAGTCCGAATGGAGAAGGCTGTCCAATGAGTTCGAGAGCGAGTACACCCTCTCCTATCTAACACCTGAGGCTATCTTTGGGACTGAGGAGCGCAGCAAGCCCGAGGGGAAAAGGCGCGAACTCCTGGAACGATGCATCACCGGACGTGTGGACAAAAAATGTCGGGAGTTTCGTCATGCAGACACCTTGAAGCTGCTGAAGAAAGACTTCCTGGCTGTCGTTCTCGAGCGGGTGGCACTTGTGCGCCAATCACTACCACCGATTTCTGTGCTACACTCCGAGGGACCTAAGAAGACCAACCTGAAGACGCAATTGAGGCACCTTCAATTCGGCGACAATCGCATGCTCTCCTTCAGATTTACGAAGACCTACTTTAAGCTGTACTTCAGGGGACGGGAGCCATTCTGCATGAACAGAGTGTTTGTGGCTGCCGCAAGAAGGAACCAAGTCAATGTGGAAACGATAATACCTCAGTTGCTCGGTGGAGAACTCCCCCATCCAGTCAGCTTCTCAGTACTGACTGCTGACAAACAGTTAGAAAAGTGGGGACACGTTTTGGAGCCACACGTGTCTGACGTCGTCCGTATCAACGGCGGTCAGTTCTCCATGAGACGGGAGGTCATTTCAGTGGCAGAGGCCCAAATCCAGGTTTTCAACTCGAGCGGGGAGTTCGCACTCGTCTACTTGAAAGGACTTGACCGCGTGGATGAATCAAACATTGACAACTTCCCACCTGCAAAGACCGGGCAAAAAGCTGAACTCTCCGGTCTAACACTAGACGTGCTTGTGCTTCCAAAGCAGTATGCTGTCATCGACGTCAGCACAGTGGCAAAGATGCTGGCAAGACATCCATGGATGTCTTGCTTCTACTTCGCCAGCAATAGTTGGAAGATCGTACCGGACGAAGGAAAACAATTTCATTCTCATTCCGCGGAAGTACCCCAAGAGAGTCGTGCTCATTGGAGAATCCATCGTGTGCTAAGAGATACCTTAGAAAAAAAGCGGCCATTATTTACATCTAGAAAGGTTCTAATGGACGCCACGAGATGTCACAAAGTTGATAAGAGAACCGATGACGAACCAAAGAGACCTTTGCAGTTTAACAGCTGGACTGCCACATGGGGAGACTCGAAATTTGAGTCCTTCCATCCCAACGTAAAACTTAAGAACAAACATCGTAAGGCAAGGCCCTTGGCCAAATGCCCCTCGCTGCCGGCGGCAGAATCGGCCAGAAGTATCGAGACGCCCTCACCCCCGACTTCGTCTTCCGTCACGCCTGTGTCCTCGCCCTCCTCCTCAACAATTACGTCTTCCTCGCTGTCGCTGTCCGTCTCATCGGCAATGGCGAATACTGCGAAGACATCGTCAAGTCTCCCGAGTGCGACTAAAGCGGGAAGAGCATTTGTTCCCAGGGCCCCTGCTCAACTAGCGGAGCATGAGATTTTGAGGAATCTCAGAAAAGAAAACGCTACTTCTGAAGAAAGCCCACGTGCATCTGAACTTGAACGATCTTCTTTGGGGAAGGAATCGCCTATTGTACGCAGCACTAAACAGTCCGTGCATGACAAAGGCGTGGAGAAAGAACACGAAGAGATCTCCACTATGAAAGAGAAGCATACGTGGGAAAACCGATACCGGGATCTGAAAGCCGACAGGAGATTCTTTTCAAATTGCTCAAAGTGCCATAAGAAGTACTCATACTTCACCCACTTCACCGTTCACTGCCTCAAAAACTGTTACAAGCATTGCTTGGACGGGCTCGTTCCGTTGGAGAAAGTAACTTGCACCATTTGTCAAGAACAATTCGATAATGCCTTCAGATACTGCGACCACGTGGATGAGCAAGTACTAAACGAACGAAAATGCGTCCAATGTAACAAGAAGTATTGTAAGATCGAAGAACTGTTTGGTCATAATTGTCCGGACCCTCTGGGAAGGGATTCTCGTGCTGCAAAGAGTGCAACTGCTGACGTAACGAACGTTACGGAATCATCCAATGGTGGTAAAAAAGAACCGTCAAAGAAAAGAAAAATGGTTGTCACAGAGACAGTTCCACCTGAGGTTGATGAGAAAACACGAAAAGTCGACTCTGGCTCACTCGCCGCCACTGATGTCCGTGAAGCATCCTGTCCTGAACCTCCTTCAGTTACCGACATGCACGTCGAGAAAGAAAACTTTCCAATTCATAAAGAAGCTCTTTCTGAGAAGGGGACGGCTCCGCCTGATGAAAATGCCACGCGCGATCCAAATCTTGACGTCGACGACGACACTGCCTCGCCAGTTTCAGAAGTCATTCCTGAAGAGGTAGCTGACGCTGACGTTGCCGAAGCGAATGAGCAGAGCCTGGCACGAGACGGACGCGATCGTGTTTCGGATCCTGCGTGGAAGACGAGTTCTCCTTCAGTGACTGTGAGTTCGGTGAGTCTCGGCTTTGCGCGAAGCATTAGAAGACGTAACGGCAAAGGACCCCAAATCGCCATCAGCGCGGGCGAAAAAGAGGCAGCCGAGCGAGCACTACTTGACCGTTACCAGCAGTTGGGCCTGCTAGCACTCTCTCAAGCACTGGACGAAAAGACTACGACGTTGCTGCCTACAAAAAGGCACACGAAGCAGTTCGACTGGCTGCCACCTTCGCCCCTTGACTGCAACCTCTGCCCCGGCGAGACGTTCGATACCCAGTCTGAGTTGGACATGCACCGATCTCAGCATACGTCATTGATGACGGAAGCTCAAGTATTTCCTCCTCGGCGACCTTGGACTCAACCGCTTGATTGCAATCTCTGCCCCAGCCGAGAGTTTTCTGGCGAGGCCGACCTCGAGAACCATCGGTCAGAACATCAGGCCTCGATTACTGAAACGTCAGTGTTTCCTAGCCCGCTGTGGCCCGAAGCCCTCAAATGCAATCTTTGCCCTGACAAAGAGTTCAGTAGTGAAGCAGACCTCGAGCAACACAGGAGTACACATACTACTCTAATGACGGAGAACAATGTATTCCCAGTGAGGTTGACCACCAGCAATGATCAGAAAACTCTGGTGTTCTTGTGCGAGAAATGCGACAATCCGCAACCGTTGTTTCGAGGCGTCAAAGAGCTTCATGCCCACTACGGCGAAGTTCTGCATGCCGCGATAAACACAGGCATCGAGGTCTCGATGTCTGTGGTGAGGGATGAAGTCAACGCGAAGCTTTTCTGCCCAACCTTTGTGAACCTACAACGACTAAGGCAACTGAGGTGAATTATTAAGTGAATGGGTATGGATGCTCGATTCGTTACACATATATTTGGTATATTTTTAGATGAAAAGTCTGGACGCTCCTTGTCAGCATGCGACAAGTGTTGGAAAGATCCCCCGATACTGGATCTGCCCCGGAATAAAAAGACAGGAGCAATGTTTAAGGCCTCTGACGAAGAAGAATTCTTAGCTCGTATGCAGAAATGTCATTGTGCTGCATATTAAGAGTCGGCCGAAGCGCATCTGTCACCAAGTAAAACTCCTGTCATAAGGTGTTTCATATGAACCTTTCTATGTGCGAGGAAGATCGTGGTCAGCCTGAAAAAGCATTGGGGCGAGCTTCCTGTGAACCACTAAGGGAACAATGCCCGACTCTAGGATTTTGTTTAAAAATTTGCAAGTTGTCCCTTGGGTTTATCTGATTGACCAATTTTGCCAGCTTTGTATTTATTTATTGAAACAAGGTCGCGTCTGCATAGGAGACCGACCAAGACGCGATCCTTCTTTAATTGAAAGAAGCAGTTTGTTGGAGATTAAAGCTAGTTGTGAAGGCCAGTTGGGGGCATATGACAAAAACAAATTCTATGTGATTGACCGATCTGTTTTTTTGCAAAGTGCTTTTGTTACATCAGTACCTACAGTCACCGCTAGTAACTGCGTTCCAGCACTGATCAACCTTAAATACTCCCTTTTTCGCTCACGAAATAGAAGTTTAATTCACTTACTGGCGACTCATCCGGACACGTAACGTACTATGTGATACTACTGAATGAGTGGAAGAACCGTATAACGTGCCAAATATTGGTGGTACAAAAACACAAGCCTAGTCGTACTGTAATCAATTTATTTCCATTGCCCTATCTCTATCTGTACAGGCATCTTCCTCTGCTGCCTCTAAAGTCCCTCGTTCTTTGTCGAGCAAGTCGCTTCTCTTAAACCTCTTGAGCGTGATGTTTGGAACAAATCTGAGTTCTCCGCTCCAGTCAGAGAAATACTGGAAATTGTCCTGGTCCAGCAGATTTGGCATTTCTAGACCGCAACCCTCGAACTCTTGCCTCTCCAGCTTGAGCGTGTGTTCGATTACGTCCAGTCTGCTGCGATGTTGGTGCTGCGCATTCCTCTTGCCCACCGAGTTCTTCAGCCTGATCTGCTCCAGCTCTTCTTCAAATCTCGACAGGTAGGCTTCTGCCAATGCCAGCATGGCAGGCCTGGTCATCACCTTTTCGCCGTCTAGGACGATACAAAGGTTGTCTCTGAACCAGGACAGCTTTTCACCAAGAGCTTGCAACTTGGCACCACCCGACTTGCCGGCCGCAAGCCGAATTTTTACTTTTCGTTGTTCACGACTTTGCAACTTCTGCAACTTCCGCGACTTGGGGTGAAGTACCTTGTCATGGCGGACAGCACCAGGAGCAGGAGCGTGCTTACCCTTGGCCATTCTTACTGAAAAGAAAGCCAGCGCATGAGAAAAATGCATTAGGAAACAGATAGCATCATGTACATCGTCATAGGGCAATGGCACTAGACACTTATTGTTTTGAAGACGTCAAATCCGGAGTGCGACGTGCTCAACACAAGTCCCGGAATTTGCTTGTGCCAGTGAATTTCCTTAATGTCTTTCAATCCTTGGTGGATGAAGAGCAGTTGCGGAGGTAAGTCCTTCAGCTCTTGTTGCTCGTTCTCCTGCTGGTCGTCTTTTTCTATCGCAAGATCCCAAAGAGCGATTTGATCGTCAGCGCCACTGCTGGCCAAGACGGTAGCATCTGCATGGTGCCACTCTACACTCGTCACCGGGCCTGCGTGGTGCTTAAACGTGGCCACGGGCTCTCCGGAAGTGATTGTGCGCAAGTCCCAAATCTTCAGAAAGCCATCGTCGCCCCCTGAGACAATGAATGGCTCTCTCGCGTTCCAGTCAATGACGTTCACGTCGCTTTCATGAGCGTCCGCCACTGTGATCTTACAGGCTTTGTCAGGACGAGCGCGGCAGTCCCACACCCGAATGGATTTGTCAACAGAACAGGAGCTGAGCACGTTGGCTTCATTAGGTGACCACTGAATGTCCTCAACGGAATCGGTATGACCAACAAGGGGACGCTGATCGACGGCCCAAGATCCACCTTCAGCCGGTCGCCAGAGATGCACGTTCTTGCGACAGTCGCCTGAGGCAAAAACGCCAGCTTCAACGTTCGACCAGTTCATTGCAAAACCCTCTGTGAGGTGACCTCTAAACTCAAAAAGTGGCGCAGAAGACTCACGATGCCATTCAGCGCGGCCATCTTGAGCAGTAACTGGTTGTTCTAGCTTCTGCAAGCACGAGTTGAGAGAATGCATGCCAACAGTGCCGTTCTCTCCCCACGCCGCGGCCACCACGGTGGACCCTAGAGCCTTGACGCGTACGCGATTTACGGCGCCGGCGTGTTTGATGGAAGCCACCTTTAGTTTCGGAACTAACTCAGGATCTTCTTCCTCATTCGGCTCGTCGTCTTCGTCATCCGACTCCTCTCCTCGATGGCGAATTGGATGGAGGTTAAACATCTTAAACGTGATGATGCCGTTAGCACCCGCTTTGGCCGCCTGAGTCCCAGCCACGCCGTACACGCTTAACGGGTACTCGTCGCCACCCCCGCCAGTGTCCTCGAGGACGTCGAAGGACAAGCACGGAGGGCCGAGGTGAGCCTGGTGATATAACACGTAGGCCCGTTCGTCCATCACCAACTCCTCCCCCTCTTCCAAAGAGCGACTACCGGGAATGAAAGCCTGGCCGTCCTCGTCCTCGTCCTCGTCCTCTTTGCTCTCGTCCTCGTCGTCGCTGTCCTGGTCTTCGTCCTCCTCCATATCCTGATCCTCCTCTACGACGACATCTTCGTTGCTGCCCTGGTTGTCTTCCATGTCGCTGGGTCCGACGATCTGACCAAACGTGTGACACGTGAACGAGTCCTTCTTGCACGTTTGTTTATATTTACCTCATTCACGGTAAGATTGCTGTTGAGCGCATCAACTGGCTCTGGCTGCCTTGGTGACCATTGAATGTTTTTCAAAGTGTGACCATCACAACTTTTGGGTGACTTTTTGTACAATTCACTTGGCACAACTGGTCCTAACGAGAAGTGGGCGACGGAAAATTGAACTTACGGGCGGGCCCGCCCGCTCTTGTATGAGGAAAACAGGTAGATCAGACTTTGTTTTTCGTTCTACCCGACGATGGCCTCTTCGATGGCGCCGCCGGAGTCGCTGCCGCTGGAGGTGGAGCTGGAGCGCCGCCTCTCCACCGTCTTTCACCTCCGCGCCAAGATCGCAAACACGGACGACAAGACTAGGATCGCCATCATAGGTGACATGGCCCGGAGTACTTGCATGCTCCAAAGTCTGAACTTCGTCGGATTTCTTTAAATTTCTTCACAGGAAACCTTCTCTATTGTTATGATTCGGCCTTTTTGTTGCCGACTCTGCCCGTCCTCATCGGGGCTTCCGTTGCCTCGGCCTCCTCAGCGGACAAAAGAGATGACGAATGGACTAAGAAACAGTCGCTCGGACAGCTCAAGAGGTACTGTACTTACGATAGAAGTGATAACTTGTCCTGCTTGTGCGACAGAGGCTTTTCTCTTTGGCAGATTTTTGACCTTGGTCGGCGTCGGTCACTTGGTGGGCAAGGGCTGTCAGCTCGCCGACAAGGCTAGGTTTTCCCAACTGCTCGGCGCACTCATGGACAGAATTGAGATTAACTTAGGGCCAAAGCTAAAGACAAACGTAAGGAATTTTTGTCATAGCGATTGAGTGTACTCGAGGATCTTCGATGATCACAAGTACCATAATGTTCGGATCATGCTAGTGACAAATTGCAACCATCAGCTAATTTAATGACGTATTCAATGACGCTAACCTATGAAAATATGTTTCAGATTCGCGTTATTCTGAACAAACAGAACCGCTCGGTAATGCGCCTTTCTCGCTGCTCAGGTGTCGGCGTCTCAAGCCAAGAGTCTCCCAAGGATGATGAAAACGCCCCACTTAAAGAAGAAGAGACTGTCTTTTTGAAACCCATTGCTGGAGACGTTAAGACTAAGGAGAGACGTCTCGCTGACAATAATACCTTAAACGAGTTGTCACCGGAGGAAGAAGAAGACCTCTCCTGTAAGGTGCCACCGCTCGCTCACCGAGAGTTGGAGCGCACACCCCTGAAGCCAACCCAGCCGAAGACTCATCTCTCACGGGAAGATCAGGAGGCTGATGAAACTGAGGATCTTGAATACACTCCTCCCAAGCTGTTGGTGCGACGGTTAGACGACGATCGCTATCCCAGCTTTACTCCTAGCCCTCAAACTGTACGAAAGAGAAAGGCTGCCAAAGGAGACTCGATTATTAAGCCCAAAGTTCTGCAGGAGGAGGATAAGACTACATCAGCCAAAAATGTCATTGCTGGAGGGAAAGAGATACCTAGGACGCCACCGATGCCTTCTAAATCATCTTCTGAGGAGATTGTCGCTTCTGCGGCAATGGAGGCGGAGGTTGCATCAGAGATCTCGCCAGCTTTTACAGCCACTTTAACTGATGCTTCTGCAGACACCCACTCCACTCTCAAGTCCAAGGAAACATTTGCTACTCCCCCGTTGCAACCAAAGGTGTTGGAAAAACAGGATCCCCAACTGTCTACCGATAGCTCTCATCCCAATATCATTCCAAGTGGGTCGCAACTGCCTAGGACGCCTCTGTGTTCAGATGAGATTGTGCCAGCAACGGCAACGCTCCCAAAGGGCAAGTACATGATCTCTGGTGAGAAGCCTGATCCAACAGCTCCCCCAAAGCCGTCATCAAGTGGCATTAAGAGAAAGAAGTCTGAGGAAGACGTGCCGTTAATGGTCCTAGAGGTGCCTGTCAAAGTGACTGACAATGGCACTTACATTCCCGTATCGCCGTCAAAAAAGCCCCGGGAAGACTCACTCTTGAATGAAGTTGAAGAAGTCGCGCTGGGTACTGTTCAGCTTGAACAGAAGCTACTCTCGAGCATCACTAAGGACAGGGCCAGAATTCCTAAAAGGAGGCCTCCCTCTCGTAGTTTTAGGAGAGGGGAGATAGAGCCAAGAGACGCCTCATCGATACCAGAATTTGCTGAAAATCAGGAAAATGAGGAGACCATCAATGACGAATATAATTCCTCAGCGAATGTTAATTCTCCGACGCTGTCCAGCTCATCGTCCAGCCTCACGGAGGATGGGGTCAAGACTGCAGAGGAAAACGAACCCTCCGGTAGTGAGATCCAGACTGCAGAGGAAAACGAACCCTCCGGTAGTGAGATCCAGACTGCAGAGGAAAACGAACCCTCCGGTAGTG
>JAAUXU010068580.1_pt1 | contig 12270 bp, 9 predicted proteins | sample 7278151 | NCBI WGS metagenome assembly JAAUXU01 (sample SAMN14350113, study PRJNA611818) | marine sediment metagenome | isolation source: surface marine sediment (1.8m) | place: French Polynesia: Moorea | collected 2018-08 | reverse complement strand
CCTCGATTTGTGCCGACATGTTCATTTTGGCACTGTTCCTCGCCATAATTGAAGACTTTTTCAGCAGTTTTTTCAGCTTTGTTTGTTTATTTTGGTCTAAGTTGTCAGCTCAAAGAGAAAGAAACCGCGAAATTCAAACATTTATTAATAAGAATTACTTTTCAAACCGAGTCTACACTTCGACTGCCAACCCTGTACAACTGCAAGGTGAATGGACGATGGACAGCTACTGTTCATAGGAAGACATTTTTTCCAAACTTGGTCATAACTGCAGCTCCATCACTTGTTGAATCACAGTCAGGAGAGATGCCGTATTTCTCAAGCTTTTTTGACACAGCATCATTGATTTTTTTCTGCAGGGAAGCTGCCATGGAATCGAACTAGGCCCAGGTTCCATTGATCAGAAGTGTAATGGAGGATTACGTTGAGATATTGCCCATTTTTCATGTTTTTATATTCATCTAGAGTGATGGAAAATTTCCCTCTTTTTTTTCTTTAGTTCTTGAAACCTCAACTTTGTGATAACAGCAGTCACAGAAGCTTGCCCAAGACCTTACTCTCTATCTGAACCATCTGTCGTACGGGCAGATCTGATTTACGTCAGGTGACAAAAGCAAATCCCATTTCCAGGTTCTTTCCGTTATCACTTTTCAACCCTTTTTGCATCATCTGAGAGTGCACAAAGAGTAATTTTATGTATTTATAGGATATTAATAATACCTGTCAATTTTCATTATCTGCAGTCGATAAGCTGACAGTTGGCTTTTCTCAATAGCAAACATGAGACCTCAAGGGCTGTGAGAAAAGGCCCTTCGAACTGGAGGTGGCACCACTGCCAACATGGCCAACCTCATCACCAATCGAATTTCGTTAAGTGAATATTCCTCCTCCGGCCCTCATTTTGCACTTTTCTTTGCGCATTTTTGCGAAAATTCTTTTTCGCGACACTTTTAAATTGGCGGACATGGTCAAGAATGCTCGTTGAGCACTTTCAGACGATTGAGAGAGGGTGGAAACGGGTGAATGCCTGAAAAAGGCGTTTGCCTTTGTCCATTTAGTGCGAATCACGCTGTACGTGAGTAAATTATGATATCTACTGTGAAGTCTCGCTCGACGGCTGGATTTTCCTCCCTACCCGGGTCAAAATATTTGTATTTGGCCTGAGTATGAGCTAGTGATGAGTCGAGTCTGGACTCGAGCCATTTTGACTCGATTTTGCGTCTTTTTTTTTGCTGACTCCGAGGTGAGCCTGATTTGGAGGGCTCCAACCTGACCCGGAGTCAAATTCCAGTGTCCCAACCCGGGTCCAAACGAGTAAACATAATGTATGCAGAGAGTATGTTGTACCTCTGAAAATGAACCCCTTTGTTGTTGGACTTCTTGTCTTATTGATAGACGTTCACCAGTTACAGTTGACAATACAGTAAACACGAAAATGTTGCTTTTTGACTTGATCTGGATTCGACTGGGATTTTGGGTTGCCTGACCTGACCCGACCTGGATCCAAGACCTCCGAACCCGAGAGTGAGCCAGAGTTGAAATTCCTTGACCCAACCCATCACTAGTACTGGCCCGGGGGGAAGTCAAATGACGAGGAAATACAGTCCTACTTTATAGTGCAGCAATATACACAGTGGTTTGCGTTATTGTACTCCCTTGAAAATGTTTGCGTGCTGTGAAGTAACAATTTATGACACGCAAATCACTTCATGACACGATAACTTGAACACTTAAGTCATCAAGTCTAAGTCATTGAGGTCTACTCATAAACAAGCTTCGGGGCCAAATTGTCCAGGATCCTCCTCTGTCGCGGGTGATTCGGGTGTCACTGTTCAAGGCACGTTAGACGGTTGAAATTCTTCAAGTGACACTTTCAAAGAAAAAAAAGTCAAGTGACGTCTCAGCATTTCTGTTGCCTGACTTCAAAGGGCCTCCTCGCACCTTGTCTCATCATCCATGGCCTTGCTGAGGCTGTTCTTCCCGCCGAGGTAATGGCATTGCTGCAGTCAGTGAAGTACATTGAACGGGGTGTCTGAGAATCACCCATGGTCACTGTCCTCCAGCATCAACTTCAGCAAGATCCATGACGCTGTCGAAGAGACGACCTGCATGGCCTTAGTGTCATTTTCGTTCGTCTGTCATTCAGTTTCGTTCATTTTCACTGACAGCTGACGCAATTGTTCAGAGACTTGTCTGTGCAGCAAGTCCACCTTCCTCAAAGTCACACTTCAAAGTATCATACAAAACGTGCATTTCTACCTATGGATTATGCGGTCCTTACAGAGCAGATATTACAATTGCTTTGAGCCCGGCCCGTTTTTGGCCCGTTTTTGTTCAAAGCGCTAAGAAGGAAGCTCTATTGCGTCGAGGGACATCCAAGCACGCCTCAACAAGTGCAAATTAGCCTTTCAACCTGCTGACATGAATACCCTAATTTTCGCCAGTGCAAAATGTTGCCTCTGACATCTGTGAAGTAGCAAGAGAGAAGCAGAGGAAGTTGGCAATCAATGGTGCCATCATGTTGCTAAATATTATCACTGAAAGCTTTAATCTCCAGAGAAAATGAGTGCTTGTGCTCGTCATGGTCCGTCTGACCCAGCACCGGGACTGCACTGACGTCCCCTGCTTCGGAGACAGAAACTTTGCTGAGTCCTCTGCGTGAACAAATGCACCCACGACATCAGCAGCAGGAGCAGGTCCCACTGCCCCAGGTGATGCACCGACCGTCCGGGGCACTACTGGGCTGGCCGACTGACACGTGACTGATGACGATGCACTGAAGCACGAGGGTAAACGGGAGGTTCTGCGACCGGAAGCACTCCTTGCGTGACGGGTAGGGGATTGGTCACCCACGAGTTCCTGTACTATACGAATGAGGCTGACAGCACGTCAAGTTGCTCCTGGAGATATCCAAGGAGGCTGGTTTCGACCACGCCGACTTAGATTACTTCTTGGCAGCTAAGAACGTCATCAAGGTCAAGTTCCATGACGGTGTTTTGTTCTTTTCTTTCACAAGCCTCCTAAGGGGCTCGTGGCTGATCTGGCGCTCCTGGGTCACGTCGCAAAGGTAGCGATGCGGGCTCTAAGAGACCTTGGCCTTCACAGCTCCAACCAAGGCCAGCATGCTGTTCTCCTCCTCCTTAGCACTCCGGGTGCTCTCCTCCATGTTGTCGACACTCTACTTTGTTTTAAGGTCCATTCTCAGGCCCTTGGAGGTGTCCTTGGGCTTATTTAGAGCTGGGACAGGGTCAGCACCGGACTGAATTTGCTCCTCATTGGATGACCAAATTTCAGCTCAAAAACTCCACACAAAATTGGCTTCATCTGTGCGTTAAAATTTTGAACCAGGTTTTTAGACTATTCAAAACTTAATCCAAGTTTCTTCATCTGTGCTCATGGAGAGTATTTTGCGCTGCATGTAGATCGACTTTTAAAGGTGACTAAAGCATAAAAGATGTAACTCTCACGAACTGCAGCAACACAAACCCTCTGTATCCCTTCGTTCGCAGAGCTTGTGACCATAGCATTTTAAGTTATTTCCTTCCATTTTTGACAAAACTGCGTATTTAAGACTACTCTGGCAGTTTCGTCTATGTCGTGCCACTGGACCTCGATAGCCTGCCGACATAACAAAATGTAAGTTTGTTAAGCAGACCCTGTCTACATCGTGGCAAAGCATTTAGAACAGCTTTAAGTTTTTCACTGCACTTTGGGACAAAGTTGCTTTTATGAAGGCAGCACTGCCGATTTGATTAAGAAAAAAGTCACTTCATACCCTGGATTCCCCCCCCTCACTGAGCTACCAGGTGCACCAGCGAGTATCTGACTCATCTCTCCAGCTCTGCAATCATTTTTCCTACGGCCGTAGATCTTTTGTCTGAAAATTGCGTAATATCCATCCTCTCCAATGCTTGTTCTTCCGCAAAGTTCAGGCAAGAGGCAAGTTACCCGCAGACTTCTGAACGCCAACCTTTTTTTGGTCTGGTGTGCAGTGTCTGGCCGCGACACCTTGGCCTCCTTGAAGTCCGCCATCATCCTGACCTGGGACACCCGCGTCATCCCATATTCTCTGACGAGGTCCTGCTCTGCACTATTGAGAGGCAATTTCTCGCTTTTCCGTTAGGATTCTACTAATTGAAAATCGACGTTAAGCTATATTATAACTCTGGCTGATTTCTTTAAGATTTAAAGTAGTTATTTTGCATGTCGCTGTCGTAGCATGCTTAGATAACGCCGTGGAAGCCAAAAGATATGAGGTCACAGCTCTCCTGGGTGATCAATTGATGTCCACTGGCTCAAAGGACTATCTAAAGAGGGGTTGTAGCAGGCTGGAGCTTCGTTAAAGAGCTAATATAGATTATATCTTTCTGTGTCTGCCTGAACTATTTCTTCAAGATTATTATTATCTTCGGTGCATGAGTTGTGCAATTTTAAATTTGCTGACTATGAACTACAGCCTTTTGGTAAAAAGCCAATGAAGGCTGTGATGCTTTCTGGGTGAGTCTTATTTTGTCCCTGACTAAGAACACAGAGAAATTGCTGAGCATGCAAAGAAGCACGAGAAGTTTTACGATAGAGTTTACTTTAGGGGAAACTTCTTAAACACTTCTTCTGCACGGAATAACTTACATCAGCCATGGAAAAATCTAAAGGTGTTACTACTGATCATTACAACTAGAGCTACTTCAGGAAGGATGCGGAAAGGAAAAAAAAGATGAATCAGTTCCCCACAAGCTGATTTACTTCAAAGCTGCCAGGGTTGGGGAGCTATCAAATGAGAGGTTGATGTTAAATGGAAACATCTTTGAATAAATGCCTTTTTTGCGTAAATAGCAGGGAATTTGGCGTCAGTGTACGCACAATCGCCTCTCAATTTAATCAAATTGGTGGTCACCAGCAAAAACTGGCGCTGACTAAATCGAAGGTGACCACTAGATGTGTTACGGGCAACTCACGGACGGACATCTTCACATCAATGGGCTTTCATACACCAAGGAATGAATGGCTTCATTCATTATTCATGCTAACATGGCTCAACTGTTCAAAAATCAGTTATTCTTCATGTTTACTGAGACTTCGATGATTTGACTTTGTCAGCCAATGGAAAAGACATCGTGGATGGTGACACATTCATTTTGTTCTGCTTCGACATCATATTTCCTAGCTTTTATGGTTTGATTGTTTCTTCACTTTGCAAAAGTTCTGAAAATGATTTGACTTTACCATGTCCTACATTGACTGGACTGAATCAAGAGTTGCTCACAGCTGAACTTGACTAAATCGAATACTCGTATGTAGCAAAAAATTGGTCAGCAGAGAAAACTGACTAAAATCGGGAGTTTTGTCTAAATGAAACTTGACTGAATCAAGAGACGAACGTACTTTGGGATCTCCACTTCACACTGATTCTGTGTCCCATGAGAGTTCATGGCCGAAAAAAAAAACAGGAAGCACACACACAGATCAGCTCAAGTGGCTTGAGCTGATCTAATCGCTCTTTTCAAAAACGCTTTATATATTAAACTAGCTGAACCTGTACCCAGCTTTGCTCGGGATAATTCTATAAATCGCTACTTCCGTCTGTCTCTCTCCGGGTCCACCGCGTACTTCACGCTGTCCATGGATCAGGCTGATCCAGACACTCTCCTGCTCTCCCCACCCTGTGGCAGTGATGGCAGCAGGCTGTCAGTCAACAGGTCGAGCCGCAGTTGGGCTTTCCGGGTTTGTCCAGCTCACTGTCCACTTCAACTGACTCCTTCTCATCCCTGCTCCAGCCCTAGAAAGCTACTGACAAGTACTGGTACCACACAGCTAAGTCATGCAGGCTTAGCTATACTTATTGGCACAGCTATCTATGACCTATGTAGAAAATGGAACATTCGACCTCGATTTCGGCCTCAAAACAGCCTTGTAATGCAACTTTGCATAGCCTATGTCCTTCTCGTTGATCCAAAGGTCTCTCATGCCAAAAATGAACCAGATCCATGAAGAACTGAGAGTGCCAGAGGGGCACAAACATACATATCCGAACAGCTTTATAGAGAGAGAAGATAAGTTTTAGAAGTGAAACTTGGTAAGAGCTAAGTACTTCTGCTCAATTGGCCCCGCTGCAGCAGCACACGTTTCATCTATGCTGGGTGCGCTGAAGTAGGACACGTCCGTGGTGGGCTAATTGTGGCACTCCCACTATTCAGTGCGGGTCATGACAAATTGTCTTTTTCCAATAAGTCATTTTTTGCCATTTCATATTGGCACTAGGAGATGAAATTTGACATGGAGGCACCCGTCCCTCTTGGCTTCGCTGTGTGTGGCAGCTGCAACAACAGCCGGTTACGAGCGAACAATGACTCAGTGGCAAGAGGCAGAAAGGCCACGAAGTCCGCTGGGTCTGCAACAAAGTCCGCACTTCAGCATTGACCGCACTTTGTCCACCTCCTTCAATACTTAACCAATGAAATGTGACCTAAGACGTGAAATGTGATGTAGCAATGCTACAGTATTTCTGCTGTCGCCAACTGCGATACTTTTCTGTGTCCAAACTTTTGGGTCTTGTCTGGGTCAGTGCTGATGTCAACGTGCATAACAATGTGGTTTCCTAAATGATGATACTTGATACCTCAATGGTGTGAACTTCGTTTATGTAAAATTGTGCTGCATGCTCGAAGTTTTGGCAAGTACTATTTATGACAACTTGTTATGACAACCTTATCAGTGAATGGTATATGAGATATATCTGGTTTTAGATGATGAACACTATATCAGCTACATAATTTACTTTATTTTCCTGTCACACTCAATCAATGCTGCCCCAGTGTTACAAGTAGCAACTGTAAATGTGTCTACAGCTTCTTTAGTGACACCTCTGATGAAGTAAGTCTACTGAGCCACGGAGCTGTCATTTGGTCTGGCTTTCCATAAGGCTCCACCCAGATATGAAGGTCCATGAGATGCAAGTTTGCAGAATCTGGCGACCGAAGCTACCCGGGAAACGCATGTTCTCTTCACCTAGCGTAATTTATACTGATGTCCAAGACTCAAAGGTGTCCACTCTTCAGTCTTTTCTTACTGTGCCAGACAACAGCTTTGCCATCATCACTGATAGTTGCAACCCAACACCCTGTCGACACCACAATGGACTCATATGGTGACAGTTTAGGCTCCACCTGAGGCTGTCACTCCAGGGGTTGTCCACTGTGCCTTGCAGCATAAACAGCCTGTGCATGATGGCACTCATTGGGTTTCATTTACGCAATGTTGCCATCGTCAGGGGCCAACCTTTTTTCCAAGTGAATAAAGGATAATTGTCACTATTAGACTTTTCCTATTATGAGAACACACTCTGCCTGCTTTAGAAAGTAACACCTGAGATGAGTATGTCAGATAAGTATGTGCAGAAAGTGCGTACTTTACAGCACTGGGTATTTTGTTCCCCAAACACGCTTCATCCAGTTGTTTTCACAGTGCAAAATGTTTTTTCACATGTGTTTATTTCCTTCATGTGATGGCCATTGTCATGAAATTAAATTGCTGAAAAATACTAATACAGCCTAAAACTGTGATAGAATCATGAAGACAGTCATGATGTCACTACCACGCAGCGAATCTCAAAATTTACTCCTGTATGACAAAATGGCGCAGAGAGTGAGAAGGCAACTAAGCTGGCTTGATTGCCGTTGTCACAAAAGATTTTTTTTTACATCGACACATCTAATGTAAATGTCACAATGCATGCATACATTCAATGAAAAAAAACTAGTGGAGATGGGCTGCAATTCCTAAATTGCAGTGGTTACCAAAGTGTTTTTATTCTTCAGAATCCTCTCGCTTCAGGAGGCATTGCTATAAAATATCACCTGCTTCCCTGATTTATATAAAAAGACCTTGTGGCAAGTGGTGTCCAGATCATTGCTTTCCATCCTGTCCTCCTGTTCTGACGTGTGTGCACCACTTCTCAAGGGAAAGAAATGGTGAGTCCTCGAGGAACCTGCACCAGGTTCAACATGACCCGTGGCTTGATCCAGCCAAACCCAGCCTTCATTTTCAGTGGCATGATACTGATACTTTGAGTCTTGATCAGGCCTAAGAACACTGCTGGAATTTTTGGATCAGAGTACATTCTATGAACGTTGATAGTACAACAAGTTCCATACACTCATTTTACACAAATAACTGCTTTTGGCGCGTAGCTAAAGGCCAAACAAGCAATTCTTTGACTGATAAGAATCACTGCTACTGGCAATTGGTGCAATTGGTGCAGCTCAAAGTTATAGAATGTCCCTCTCTCCCTTCTGGTTGAAGACATCCCTTTTCTTTACCTCATTGCATACAGTGGACTCTCTGCTGGCTGTCTGCCTTAGTGTCTTTGGCCAGCATCTCTTATGCAGCTGAACCTGACTTTTTTGCTGCCATTGACATGAACTCGACTATCACTAACACTGGCATCAACAACCAGACTGACAGAGCAGTCAAGACAATACCATCTACAATCGTGGGCGGCACGAGATTCACCATACAGACAGAGAACTTCCCAAATTTTTATCCTCGAAAATACAAGTAAGTGGTTTTTCCCATGGATCTATGTAAGATATATACAGCAAAGCTTGTTGCCAGTGGGAGCAGGTGACCGATGTCTTCTCCAATGAATAACAGTTTAAAGTGCACTTTTAAGACTCTTCAAGTCTTCACTTACATCTCTAAGTCTGCTGTATTAGCAATATGCAGAGTGAGCCAGGGATATTTGCAACTTGCCTACACTCAAAACGAATTGTATGAATCTCCTAAATCACCCAGTCCAGGACAACACAAGGCTGTACAAAAAACCTTATGGACATTTGTCAAAAATTGCCTTTGATACTTATCCCCATCAAAATGACTTGCAACTGTTTCAAGTCCACCCAGTATATGATGGCAAAGAAGAGGTGCCTACAATTGCTGAACTTTTCTCGTCTTGCACAGGTTGACTTTAAAATTCAAGGTGGCTGCCAATGTTTTGTTCACCATGACATGCCCCCGATTCAGCATCCCCTGCGAGGACAACAAGATCATATTTTCTGTGAGCCAAAATGATCCATCGACATTCTGCTCCAACTCTGATGGCTCATTTGAGAGCAGAACTTTTGTCAGGAGGGAAGTGCTGGCAACTCCTATTAGGATCAAAATCAGGGTACATGTCAATGCCTCAAAAGCTCAAGAATCATATATGCTCAGACAACATTAATGTTTATGAATTAGGTCATCGGGAGCACAAACGTAGCTACCCTTGGAAGAGGCTTTTCTTGTACCATCACTGGTGTTCAGCAAGGAGGTGGTGGAGGCGGGGGTGGTGGAGGCGGAGGTGGTGGAGGCGGAGGTGGAGGTAATCCGGACAATTGTGGGACCACCTCCACAGGACGAGATGACACCAAAATCATTAATGGCCAGGTTGTTAGCATCCAGAAATATCCGTGGATGGTGGGAATCCTCACAAGTGGTTTGTCTATTCATTATTACAACAGCTGGCTACAGAGTGACCAAAAAATTCAGAGAGCCTAACTTTTCATCAAAGTAATCCCACATGAAGGATAATATTTTTCCACACTGCTGAGGTGGAGGCAAGAAGATTTTACAGCTATAGCTAGATCACCCTGTATGTGCACTGCTTGTGCATGCTGCTCACCATCCAGACAATCATACTGAGTCACTATTAAAATGCACATCATTTAGGTGGTGGCTTCTGCGGAGGATCCATTTTGACGTCACGCCTGATCATGACCGCTGCTCATTGCATCAGTGGTGGCACCCCTATAGAAGCCTGGGTCGGGTGTGATTCGTTGACCAGTATTCGTCCACAACCCAACTGCGAGGCTGTGCGTAATCTGGTCATACTTTGTTGCACTAGAAATGGTGGTGGCAAATTTCTGTCTGATTGACTCCAATAGACACATGACTTGGTGTAGTTGAAGCAGGGTAAACCTCATCAAGAGGAATGTGGGCAACAAGCAGGATGGGGTCTTAATTTAGGAGCACCAAGATGACATTGATAAGTAAGAAAAGCAGGTTTTTGCTCTAGAAGATTGCTAGCTAGGCTGACACACAACGGAACTAGTAGAATTGAACAAGAGGTTAATGAACGTGAAGCTGTCAAACTAGCGCTTGTGATACCTGTTGACTACTCTTGGATGTTTCAGAAGTTTGAATTTGTCTCTTCAAGTTGGAATTTAGAACTATGTCAAAAAGGCATTCAGAAATTGGGCAATCATACTTTTGCCACCACTACCGTAATAGTACATTGCATGCACTTGGCAATACCTTGGTGCTGAGGACTGCAGAGACTGAGTGTTCGCAAAATTCTACTTGCCAAATGCATGTACTGTGCTCTACGTCAGATCATCCATATTGTATTTGTTCATTCATCCTAAGGAGATCTACAAAGGAACGTACGATTGCCAGCCACTTTGATGATGAGCACTTTCACGTCTCTGGTCAGTCTGACCTTGCCCTGGTTGCTCCAGTCGTCACTGATGACCCCAGTTGTGCCAGCTCTGGTTACTCCAATCATCTCTTTGATCCAATGTTTTGGTGGCTGGATTTTTTTCCTTTTGCAGCCCCTTAGGAGTCTTGACCTCTACTTCACCACACTCTCTCAGTACATGAGAAAGGTTGAAAATTTGTTCCTTTTTAGACTTCCGTAGGAGAAACAAAATGAGTGCAAAATGGACAATCTTACATAAATGTTATGTAGACAATGTAATGACTTTTCTGAACTGAGCTTCTTTCATTCAAATGTGATGGAACAGACAATACCTGCAGAAGCAGCTTATGCTCATGGAGGCTGGAATGGCAATCCTGGAGCAGGGTGAGTATTAGACTAGGTCAAAAAGGGGTCAATTTCGAAAATTCACTGATGGAGTCTGGGAGTTTTTGCCTGAGGACAAATGATGAAGATGCAGTTAAATAGTCTTTAAAATAGTTGTTTATACCTACGCCCAACATGATTTGAAATTTATGTTGTTAGCTGCTGTAGATCATCTGCTGTTTCAGCTCTTGTGGCTGTGAGAAGCTGCCAAACTGGGTGAAAATCACACAACAGAATGATGACATGTTCCATTTCATAAGGAAATTTTTTACAGCAGGTTCTGAAAAGAAATTACAACTTATTTTACAATATCAAGTGCAGTTGGGCATAGATAAAACTCTTTTTTTTCATTTTCATTTTCCTACTAAGTCTTCATATGACTTGAAGTTACAAATTTGGGACACCCACTGGGAATCCCAATTTTTGACCGGCCTAGTGAGAGTGTGAAAAGTACATAAAAACTTGAGTGGAACTGAGAGCCACGTGAGAAAGCTTATAAATATAAAAGCTTTCTCAAGTGGCTCGGAATTCCACAGCCATACTTATGACATTGAACGTACCTGAAGTTGTATCATGAGAAGGAAACTCTTACTTGAAAACACAGAAATGATGTGGGATTTGTGCGATTGAGAACACCAATCCGGTTCACGTCCAAGGCAAACCCGGTGTGCCTACCATCTGCCCGGGTGCCTGTCCCCAATTTCCCACTGTACACGGCTGGATGGGGGCTTACCGAATCAGGAAGACTCTCAAGCAGGTTGAAAGAGGTCTGAAATCATTCATCAAAGAATGACAATATTGGCAAGTTCATAACATCGGCTTTATGTGCAGGCCATTCTCAGGAGTGTGACTGATGGTGACTGTGGTGTGCCTAGCCATGTCCTGTGTGCCCAGGAAGTCACTGGCCGCATTTGCAACGGAGACTCTGGAGGCTCTTTGGGTACTGTAAGACGAGGTCGGTGGGAGATTGCCGGCATCACCTCATTTGGAAGAATTGGCTGCCAACAGGGATATCCAAACGGATTTGCTGAGGTCTGGGAACACCGCAGCTTCATCGTCTGGGCCATGGATCGATATGGATGAAGATGACCAGTTTTGGAAAGCTTTGGCAGACTAACTTCAACATTGGGATGAGTCGTGCAGAATACAGAAAAACAATTTCTTATTGGTGTGCTTGGAGCATATTTCTGAAGCCAGCAGATAAGACTTGTAACATAATTTGGAACAGCTCGGGACATCTCGATGTGGACGGCCACTCTCACTACTAGTAGTGAGAGAAGGCAGTCCGAATGGCCGTCATTGGCAGGAGCAAGAGATAGTGAAGGCAGACCTGATCACACTCAGAAGTAGGGAGAGAAGAAAGTCAGGATGGCCATCATTGTCATTGGCAGGAGCGAGAGAAGACAGTCTGGACTCCTGAGCTTCGAAGACCTGAT
>JAAUXU010070474.1_pt1 | contig 12271 bp, 12 predicted proteins | sample 7278151 | NCBI WGS metagenome assembly JAAUXU01 (sample SAMN14350113, study PRJNA611818) | marine sediment metagenome | isolation source: surface marine sediment (1.8m) | place: French Polynesia: Moorea | collected 2018-08 | reverse complement strand
GACCGGGTGCGGCAGCAGCCCAAGGGAGAATAGGGAGAGAGGCAGTCACTCTTGGGAGTTCGAGGAGAACACACCTTCTTTACCTTGTGTTGTTGAGAATAAAGTCATGGCCCCTACTCGGCGTAATGGTGTACCATTCATGCGTACCGGTTCCGACTCCGGAGAGAGACGCGCTGGGAAGCGCGCGCATAGCGCCCCAGGGCGAGATGCTACAGGGTGACCCCATTCGGCACAAAAGGGGTTGTCCGATGGTCAGAGAGTCAGACACCTATCTTGGACCAATCAGTCGTCATCCCAGTGAAAGGGATCCCTCAGGAGTACCTGGACAGACACTCCAGAGTCTTCCGCACACCGCGGGTTCCAGCGAAGAAGTTCATTCAGGAGGAGGAAGTAGTACTACCCGGTTACAACACGATGATGGGGGAAGACTCTTCGGAACCACCTACACCTCCAGACAACTTATCAAAGGACCTTCCCTATAAACCATAGTTTATAGCTGTAGTCTTTATCTCAATAAAGGGGTCTACCCAACACGTAAAATTTTGGGGGGCAGGGCTATCGACGATTCGGAAACAAATCCGGTACACTTAAAAATTTTCTGTTCTAGCCATATAACAGAACCAACGCAGACTCACTGAGGATGCACTTGCACTTGCTGATGCTAGCCATCACCCTCCCCATGGCCAGGGGCCTGCAAGTCTACAACTGTGACGGGCATGGAGCAAAATTCGAGATGATCTCCCTGCTTGGACCTAGGAGATGCCCCGACCCTAAACGAGACTACAACAAACCTAAGACGGAAGTGGTCCAGCTACTCCAACAAAGACAGGAAGCAAGAGTGACGGCCTACCAATGCCAAGCGAAGAGGACTACAAGGGTGACCCGATGCGAATTCAATAGCCTTACCTATGGCCAACACATAACCAATAGGAGACGGACCATGAGAATACCGAAACAGGAGTGTTGGAAAGCAGTAAGAGACAAAAGGATCTCGCTCCTCAACAAGACACTCCACATAGCCTCCAACGGACATGTGTCTACCACAATCATCACAAAAGGCGGCCTAGACCAGAAATTCAATTGCAAATATAGCAGCTTCGTCTCAGGAGGCAAATACTTCAAGTACACATTCACTAGAAGTAAACATCCACCCCGTCAAGACCACCTACGACCAACGAACTGACCAGATCGTCCTCCACAACAGAGTGAGAGGGCAATTCTCCCTGGGAACGCTGCACGACAACCAACTAGGCACAATAGTGTGGAAGCAGAAACCTACAGACTGTGACGACGCAGTCTCACAGGTGTATCTAGGCCCAGCGGAAATTTATGAATACACTGGGGGCAAGATACAGGAGGGGCTCGACCTCTTGGGGAACTTGATAGTCATTCTCGACGACGTCGGCTTGCAGGAACGCGGCGAAGAGGTCAGATATGCAGGGCTGGTCCTGAGGTATCCCAGAGACGTGTGTGGGAGGCGATGCTACGCCACGCAGGTGGAGGACCTCTCTTTGTGCCTAAAGCGAGATGCAGAAAAGCTCGAGCCTCTCACCTTGAAGACAGGATTCTCGGTGGATCTAGTCACCCAACAAGCCAGGCTAGGGCACGCCCACCTACAAACGAATCTATGCATGTATGACCGATTTGCTATAATTCAGCAAGACTTGTGCAAAGTGGAACGGCAGGTTCTGGAAAATGCCATCAACACTCTAGCCAGTAGTGGCAATCGATACGCCCTCAACTCCCTACTCGGGCCAGGGCACCACGTCACCACAGTGGGAGCCACAGCATACATCACAAGATGCCAGAGGGTGCAGGCGGCCCGGATCAAATACCACAACTGCACACAAGAAATACCAGTGAGACTGGCCAGCTCCAACAACACCGTCAAATTTGCAGACCCCATCAGCTTCACGCTGAGCAATTACGCCACCATTATCCCCTGCGACCCTGTGGCGCCGCCCACAGTCGAGCCGTGCGGGGCCCAGAAAGAACTTGAACCCAAAACACGGGAGTTCAAAGACGAGGATTTCGTGACCGGACTAGGAGGTAATATAGTGGAATGAACTCAGCATGTGGGCTAGATGAACAAGTATACATGTGTTGCCCTCGTTTGAATGGCCCTCGTTTTGAATGTTGCAATATGTGTTTAAGGATCATTAGGGCACATACTGTATAGACAGATTTATGGCTGCTCTGCTTGATATGTGATTAAGGATTATTAAGGCACATCTTGTACAGAATAACAGGCAATTTGGAGAGACTACACATCTGGTGAGAAGATCACAATTGTACAAGGGGAGAGGAATATAAAAAAGCAAGAAAGAAGAGGAGATCATCTCCCTTGGCTCTCAGCGCTTGGCTCTTGGCTTTTCACACAAAGCAAGAGGAGGAACAAGTCCCTAGGATCACACAGCCAGAAGATCAGGAAAAGTTGTCAAACGGAGACCGCACCTCCGATATCAGAATCACTAGCACTATTTTGATCATTCAATACACGCTTGTTTACACACGTTGTTTACTCAAGGCCCTTCATTTCAACCACTGGGCGAGGTACCGAGACGGCACCTCCATTACAGTAACATCTACTCCACCGCACAGATCAGGCAACACCGACTGGCCAAGAGAATCTACCACTCACGAGAGGCCCAAGCCATCATAGGATCTTACCACGCCAATGAGAGAGGCAGCATAGGCCCGGATGGGATCTGGAGATTCAGGACGGGACTTTCCGGCGAGACCATCTTCCAGCTAGAACAAGGCGTGTTAGCCAAGGTCTCCTTCCTCACCCCGGCCATTGGATGTGCTTGGCCATGGATCGCCAGTATTGGTCTCATCCTCGCTATGACCCAAGCCCTTGCGGGTTGCGTCGCCAGGATGTACCTAGTCTACCGCACCAAAGGATTTGGAGTATGGCTCATCCCAGCAGCCCTAGGGATGGCTTTCACCTTACTTGCCATTCCCTGGACTGCCGTTCGGTCCATTTGGCGCAACCTAAGAAAAGGCCAAGGGCTAGACGTTCAATGCAAGACCCTGGAGGAACGGGAACAGAACCTGAGAGGTCCGGGGCCTCGGACCAAGAAAACCCGTCTCTACCCTAACATCTCCTGGGCCGACAAGCTCGACGAAGACATAGAAGAGATGATTGAGCCTCCCTACAAGAAGACCATCGTCGGGGTCCCACTAAGAGAGATGAGCCCATTTCTTCGGTCCTGAGCTCCACAGATCAGCACCGCTTCTGGATCGGGGCAAGCCCCTAGCGGGGCATGTGAAGCGGACTGAGCTTCAGCAACACTCTATGCAGTTGTATCGGAGATAGTGACTCTATGCGGGCTAGACACCAGAGGGCACTGTCGGGTACTCCCTTGAGTGCCCCAGCTCACCACTCGCGGGGGAGCGCGCTCTCCAGCCACTCCATGCCAGTAGTAGTCCAGAAGTAGATTGTAAGACAGTAGCTCTTGTACCATTAATGTGTGTAGACCTCAGAATACACTATTACGGTATGGAACCAGAGTATGTCCCTTCCGAGTTCCCGGACCCATGGCGTCCGGGTGCTGTCTACTGCGAAGCCAGTATGAGGTCCTCTTGTCGCCGCCTGGCCGATGCTACACATGGTATTTCCCCTGATGAAGAGAAACTGAATGCCATTCAAGAGTTTCCAGCACCAACAGACATTCCTGCTGGAAGGTCACTGCTTGGCCTTTTAAGTCAATTAGGGATTTTCATCCCTGATGCTGCCCACATCGCAGCAAATGGACAGGCACTCTTGAAGAAGGATGGCACTTTCACATGGGCAGAAGCACAAGAATTCAATCAGATCAATCTGGCACACATATCTATACAGCATTTTGACCCTAATTGCCAGACACATCTAACAGGTGCATCATGCCTAAAGGGCATTGGTTATGCCTTTATCCAGTGTGACTCAAACAACAAAGCTACACTTATTCACTGTGGCTCCTGCTCCCTAAAAGCAGCAGAGCAACATTATGCAACAGTGGAGCTGGAGTGTCTTACCATTATATGGCCTATCATCAGTGCCAGCATCACCTTCTAGGTTGCCCTGAACCTTCACAATTGAGACGGACCATTGCCCCTTACTGGGTATCTTCACAAAAGACTCACCAGTCTTGAAGAACACTTGTCTTGAGAGACTCAGACAGAAGGTTACTATCAACTTCAAGTCACCTGGGCACCTGGAAAGACACATTTAATGGGGCTCCGGCGCCCCTTGTTGTCTTTCCTTTCCCTGCATCCAAAAGTCTAATTGCACATTCTGCCATGGATGTGAGACCGCCGACATGCTGCCCAACCAGCTATAAGCATGCCTTGGATCTCAGAGAATATGACATGTGCTTACTGCATTAAGCATGGCCATTGATTATACACTTTTGGTCCTACATATGCCACGTTTGCTGATATATAATTGTCCATTTGTCACATAACACAGCTTAAAGTTTGGGGTGAAACAAAATGTGTGCATGCGTACTATTTTCTTTTCCCCCAGCTAAGCATAGGAACTGATTTTTGTTGCATTGTTTACTTCTTGTGTAGTTGGACAGAAAAAGAGGAAGGGGAGTGATCAAAAGAGGTGGGATTCTAGACCACTGTGAAAGAAATCTTCCTTTGTTTGATTTTTCAATCGCTTCTGGGATAATTGTGTTTAGGAATCCATGATCAAGCGCTTTGGTTAGACTTTAGCAAGTGGCAACAACTAGCGGCAGTTTTCTGCCTAGGCGCCTGTTCCCCATTGCAGATGCCTTGTCACGTGTACCTGTTTTCACACAGCGAGAAGATGACAATAATGGAGAAGAGATTGCAGACTGCTTTGCAATTAGTGCAAACCTGGCAGTGCAAGGAAACATCACTCCTCACATTGATGAGAGTTATATAGCTATTCACCAAGCAATACATGATGATACGCCATTGGCAAAACTACCTACCAACCACCCCACAAAGTTATTCAAGCACATGTGGCACCAGGTCTTCACAGATGGGACACTTATTTTAATGGGTGACAGAGTTGCCATTCCTACATCAGCCCAGTCACACATATTGGAGCTACTACAGATGCCTCATAACAGCATAGTCAAGATGCTTCAGTCAGCCAGGTAACTATATTACTGCCCAAGAATGAAGTTTGACATAACATAAATGGTAGAAAAATGTGAAGCATGTCAGCAAATGAGACCATCACAATGCTGTGAAGAACTTCAACCATCAAAGTCTATGTTCATGTCACAATCCTGTGAAAAGCTTCATTCCCTATGGAAATGGTTCCAGCAGACCTGTTTAAGCACAATGCACATCATTATATCCTTATGGTGGGCCAGTATTCAGGCTACCTGTGGAAACATCAACTTCATCACCTTCAGACAGAGGTCATTACATCTGTGATGGACAAATGGTTCATGAAATACAGCTTTCCTATCTGTATCAGGACTGATGGAGGAGCACAGTTCTGCCAAGAATTCCAAAGCTACTGCAAAAACAACAGCATTCAGCATGAGTTGGCATCTCCTCGCAATGCAAAAAGTAATGGACATGCAGAAGCAGCTGTAAAGAACATGAAGCACTTACTTTCCAAATGTGACCAGTCCAATCAAGACTTCAAAAGATTGTGTGAATAGAGGAATTCACCTAACTCATCCTCATTCTCACCAATGCAACTATTCTTTGGTAGAAGATTGTGCACAGTCCTGCCAGCTATGGACACTCAATATAAATCATTGCATACTTTTCCTTGTGCACAAAAAAAGGAAAATAGGGAAACAAAAATTAAACTGAAATTTGACAAGAATACCAAAGACTTGCAACCCTCGATAATAGGGCAAAACATGCAAATTCAGGATCTCATGTCAAGGAAATGGGATGCCATAGGCAAGGTCATATATGCAAGGGACAATGGGAAACCTTAAGTGCTTGTAAGGAGGCAGAGAGGGTCAACTTCCAGCCCCATCCAAAGTGGTGGTGAAATGAACATCTGACCTCAGTTCATGAGTGGCATCTGCCAAATTCCATGACAATCCAGGTCATCTATTGACTAAATGGTGAATTAACGTGGTGAAAGATTCCTACAGAAGTCATTGCGGGGGTGACAGTACACACACTAGGGTGGCCAAAATATAGGTCATTTTGGAATATCCACTTTGCTCAGTCACCAATGACTGACAATAGTCATGGATCCCCAGTTGTGTTGCATGGTTTTCTTTTTTCTGAATTCCCCAAGATGAGCATGCCGAAGCATTTGCATGAGCATTTTCTCCTGGATCAACCAGTTTGATGTTAAAAGAGGCACTTTTCAACTCAACCAAACTTCTTTCCATTCAATACTCGGTTACTACAGTAGCCCCCTTGAGAGTGACCAGTCCACGAGGGCACATAAAATATGAAAGTTGAAAAAATAAATATCACAATATTTTCAAATACAGACCTTGGCGTAAGTAATTCCACTGAGAGGAAACTTAGTGCTAAGGCTGCGTGGAATCATTTTCGTCACAAGCAAGCAGTGACGAAAAGGAGACAAAGGGGAAGTCCACAAAAAAGTGGCCCAAAACGGCCAAAAACAGCGAGCACTGGCGTGGGGTCATCTGTGGGTTGCTGCAGTTTGAGTGCTCTGGTGCCACTATGGGCACTCAAGACTGTGAACTCATGTACTCAAAGTACATGAAATTACTTACGCCAAGGTGTGTATTTGAAAGTATAAAATATGAAAATATGGCAGTATATGCATTCCTGAAGGCTTCATGGACTGTCATATGGCCCCTGGAATGTTCAGGGGTCCAGGCTCCGAGCATCGTTGCTATAAATAACGATGAACAGGTCTCACCTCCTTGACCAATACAGTGAGGATCGCAACTAATCGTGCAAGGCCAGCCAAAACAGCAGAACTCAAGAGGTGACCCCCACATCTGCCTATTTCGAATAACTCCAAACAATGCCCTGGGCTCCTTTCCCACCCTTTATAGATTACAAGAACTTTTTGTAACATGTTGTTCCTGACACTGTTGGCATCGTCACCTGGACATTCATACGTATGATTTTTCCACTGAAATGACCTGAGTAATGTACGATATTCTTGCTGACGCACCTGGTAGCTCAGTTGCTTGGCTGCATGCGAAGAAACCATGGCTGGCAGCTGCTCGGGGTCCCCCACGAGCACCAACTTGGATAACCCCATGCGCAGAGGAATCAACGCCTCGGGCTCCACGCACTGTCCGGCCTCGTCGATGATGCATAACTCAAAGGGCCGGGGAGGATCTAGCCGAGACCCCAGGAAGAATCGTGCCATCTGTCCGTTGAGGCTACTGCAGAGCGTGGTGAAAATGACGTCGGCCTCTGCCAAAATAGCCTCTGTTATCTGGTCTCTTTCCCGGGTTGACACCGGCACTGTCTGCTTTTGGGCCGCCTCGGCGCGCCTTAGAAGCTGTTCCTCTTTTTCTTTTTTTCTCGTAATGAACATCCATTGATCACTATCTCCGGCCTCTTTGAGCTCTTTGGCCAGATCGTTCACCCTTTTCTGTCTCATCTGGATTTCTTGACCCACGGACTTGACCTTGTTGGGTGGGCGGCTCTGGATTGTCTGATCAACCCTTTCGTCAAGTAGATACGGCAGCACCTTCGGGTGGACACTGTTTCTTTGTCCAACCCTAAGAAGCTTGAAATGTCCACTTGCCTCGATTAGTCGAAGGGCAATTTCATCCACAGCAGTGTTGGATGGAGCGCAAACCAAGATTCTTGGCAATGACCCTGGGAAGAGAGAGCGATGTCTGCTGAACGACTGTAGGACAGCTGCCGCCACTGTAGCGGTCTTGCCAGTTCCCGGAGGCCCCTGCACTAGGGCCAATCTGCCTTTTGGTCCGGTGCAAAGGCACCCAATAGTATGCACCACATTCTTCTGCGAACTGTTCAGTCTGGAGAAGAGCGGTTGGTTTTTTACATCGTCTCTAAAGTCATCGGAAACGTTGACAAAAAAGTTGTGTTTTTCGGGCGAGATGATCGGGCCAAAGAGCACCGACCGGGGCAACTCCTCAATGGCCCGAAATTTTCGCAGGTTCGGTCGAATTCGCGAAATTGCCTTGACGATGATGGGTTTGTTCCGGCACAGCAACTTTGTGTCCCCTGAATCTGCCTCCAGCGGCTTTGTTCTCATAGTGACCTCACAGCCATACTTGGAAGTATTATTAGACCTTCCGGTGGCCTCCACAAGAATCTTCAGACATTCGTCGTCTGACGGTTCGACCTTTCTGACCTTGGAAGCGATGACGAAGCCAAAAATTGGACGAATAAATTCGCGACCTCTAGAGTCTAACCAGCGAAGGTCCATTATACAGAGTAAGCCTTCCTGCAGTTTCACGTTCTCCTTCATTGCTCCAAAGAGGTTGAATCTGCTGAAGGTCTGCCCCTCCTGATGGCAGGAGATGATACATAAGGCAAAATCCTGAAGAAAACGCTTGCGGGAGTAATCCTGGAATACGCATGCCCACAAGTTGTGTAGCATCAGCGGATAGAAGGTTTCGCAGTAGTCTGAGAAGTCGGCAAAGACGTTAGGGTTGTGGCCGAGGACGAGGTCCTGTTGAACAGGCGGAGCTTCCTGCCTTTTTTCCTGCTCGGTCAACCAGGTCACGTTCCACTTCAGGATGCGTTGCAGCATCTCATTAAATTGATACTTTTGCGCTATAGCAGTGTCGCAGGTCACTTTTCTGTCAAACCTGACGGCGTTTGCAACCTTTCTCCCTTCGCCCTCTGGAAGTACGTACTTGACATCGACGACGTCGTTGCCACTGGCATCCAATTTCCAGGAGACTCTCAAGTTCTTTCTCTTCTTCGCTGAAACTATTCCTCTGGTCTTTTTCGCTGTCGTATCTTTGCTTGACCCAGGTGCAGGGTTCATGTCCTGGGAAAAGACGTTAGACAAGACGTTGCTGAAGGTAAGTTTCTTGACCTGATAATTTCCGTCTGAGTCTCTGACGGTCTCGGCCTTGGTAAGTTTCTTCCTAGCTTTTGGTGCAGAGTCTTCATCACCCTCGGCCGGTCTCTTCTTGGAAACCATTCTTGTCGGCTTGAAAAGATCCATCTCGATCAGCTTCTGAGCCTTTGGAACGCTTTGTCGGACCTTAACTTTCGGTCCAACGGACTTGGTCTTCTCAACCATTGCTTTTTTCTTCTGATTCTCTGCAATCTTCTGCAACTTTTGCTTTCTGCTGGTCACGATGTCATCAATCTTATAAAAATTACCTGGAGGGAAGAACTCCCTCGATGTCTTTTTCTTCATGGACGACCGTGCCAGCGGCTCAATCATCTTGGCGCCGCTCCCACTGATGCAGGACTTTAAGATCTCCTCTCTGAAGGAACGCGTTCTGGAGGAAGGCTTTGGCTTGTCACAGCTCTTTCTAGGCGACCTCGCTTCATCTCTGTTGGTCTCTCGCATGGAATCTTCAGAGGCGACGCCCGTAAGTTCAACTCCACCCTTTTTCTCAAACTGCCCAGGCGGTTCGATTTCGCGATTGTCATTATCAAGTTGATTTGACCCCGCAACATTCTTCGAACGAAAGGTCTCTCGGATTTCCGCGCCTTCCCTCTGCGCCAATCCAAGATCATTTTCCTCCTCCTCTTCGCAACCAACCAAGTTTCTTTCTTCCCAATTGTAGTCCAAATCTTCCTGTAACATGTTATTTTTAAGATCATGTAGCTTTTCATCCTCATGGGTGGGCTCTTCTTTGATCTTAGGTATAACCTCCCTTTGCCTTGCGCGTTCAACGTCTTGTTCCCTTTCTTCATTTTCGTATAAGGGTTCTAGCTTAACTTTAACGTCAGTCTGTTCTCTCCGCTTCATTACACCAACTGGCTCTTCCTTGATTTGGCGAATTTTCAAAAATAAGGGCAGCTGACTCGACTGCAAATCATTAAGACAGATCACAGAATCATCGTCATCCTCATCTCCTTCATCGTGGTCATCGTCGCTGTCTGAAGGTCCAGACTTGGTGCATTTCTCTTGACTGGAGGAGGCAAAGTACTCGGAATCCGAGTCAATAACAATGACTTCCTCTTTCTGGCTAAAACAGGCCACACCCTCAGCCTCAGAGTCAGAATCAGAACCAGAACTTGCCCCCTCCTTGTCAAGGATGACGTTCTCATCTTCTGGATCTACCCAGCTTCGAATGTTGCCATCTCCGTTCAACTTGGCGGTTACAAAACGTCCAGATGGAGGCTCCAACATGTCGCACTCAACTAAGCAATTCCAATCCATTTTGGGAATGCTTCTTTTGGGATCATCTGGACCCGAAGTCTTATTGACTTGAGGTTTGTCTCTGTTTGAGCTTTGGTCCATAGGCTCTTTCTCATCTTCAGTTGAATTCTGCCGCCCGAGACTGACTCCAGACTTACCTATTACAGTTTTCTTTACGGAGTTGGCATGAGCTTCTTTTCTGCCAGAATTCTTTTCCACAGGGTCTGATTCTTTCCTGCTTGAACTTTGCTGGTGAGGACTGATCCTAGGCTCGCTCCTTGAACTTTGCTGGTGAGGACGGATTGTTGGTCCGCTCCTTGAATTTGCTTGTGATGGACCGACTGCAGCCGTACACTCTTCTGACCTTTGGTCCGGTGGACATAAGTGGGACCCATTGGGCGGAGGAGGCGTTGCTGCAAAGATACCATACATGTGAAATCCGAATACAAGTGGTCCCTGGGTTGCTCCTTACCTGCATCTTCTCGGACTTCTTGAGCTTGCCTATCGTTCCGGCGCTGCTGTAGTTCCCACTCAATGGGTGCCGCAACTTCATAGAGAAAAGTCCTTTTCATGCCCTCATAATCGGCGGGACTCACAGGGTTTGAGCCCACTCCGATTCGGTCTCGATCATTCAGCCCTAGGAGTGAGACGTTCAGTCGTGGACTCTTGAATCTTAAATGTCCATTCGCTACTTACTAATCGCCCGGTTGGACTCAATTTCCACTCCGTTTAAGAAGGTCCTAGTGCTGGAGCCAACATCTACCAGCTCCCAGTAGATAAGGTTATCTCCTGAATTACCCACCCGATGGAGTTCGCAATGGTGGCGAGAAACGTGCGCACCTGGAAGTATCCCTCTGTAATAACCTGTTGTTATCATATATATATATATATATATATATATATATATAATATCTAATAGGTGAGTTCTTATATTTTGGGGAAAAAATGGCCTGAGTTTTTGGCTTTTGGCCAAAATATAAAGATTTTCCTAAAGTGACTTTTTTAAAGGACAATGCACTATGTGCACTTTAAACTCAAAGTTAGTAATGTACGGTATGGAGTAAGCGTAGCGGACACTTCTTTTTTCAGCCATAACTTTTGACTGGATTGAGCTCTTAACGTGGTTTACCCCTCCACAGAAAAGCTTTGAAACTCCTCTGAAACTGAACTGATGCGCACTCTTGCTCTAGGACCACATATTCATTCACAACACTGACAAGCTTTTTTGTAGTAAGCCCTGCTACAGTACATAATTTAGATCCCATATGATGGAAAAATTGTAAAAGTTTGGGTTCTTTACTCGAGCCAAGGAAATTCTTCACCAATGAAACGGTAAGCTTACATAAAAAAGCTTGCCTACAAAGCGTTTGCACCAACATTTTATTACCTAGCAACTGCTTCCTGCAGTCCAAACTCCTGCCGATCGAGATGACCTGCAAGTGGGGCTGTAAGGCGAAGTTGGGCTCGGCGTAGCCCAGCCTCTGCAGCGTCCATACGTGCGAAGACATGGTCACCGATGACAGTGTTTTGTATCGAAAAACCCTGTTGACTGGTCAATCTCCGGGCCTGTGTCGGTCGTTGCACCTTTGTACAACATGCTCGATTCATTCAGTTGGTACAATGGGAGTACCTGAGTTTATCCATGCAAATTTTGAAATACTCCAGGATCACCGTCTCAGTCTGGACGACCGATAATTGGAGTCAGCTGTTGCATCAGGACTCACTGATCAGGAAATGAAGGGAACTACAGGGTCCGACAGCAAAGCGTTTACATGTGCTTTGGCGGGAAATTCAAATTGACGGTCCCAGACGGCTTTGAACGTCAATGAATGCAGACTTAGCAGACGCGTCAGCAGTAGGGCCGTGCTCGGGCTCGGGCCTGGCCCAAAAGCCCGAGGCTCGACACCAGATTTTACCAGCCCGGGGTGGCCCGCGGCCCGAAGTTCAAAGCCCGAAGCCAATACAGTAAATAAACTCGGGCTAGAGAGAACAGTCTATAGCCCACGCCTCACCAATGCTGCTGATGTCTGCTGGAAATGCTTG
>JAAUXU010125719.1_pt1 | contig 12272 bp, 11 predicted proteins | sample 7278151 | NCBI WGS metagenome assembly JAAUXU01 (sample SAMN14350113, study PRJNA611818) | marine sediment metagenome | isolation source: surface marine sediment (1.8m) | place: French Polynesia: Moorea | collected 2018-08 | reverse complement strand
GGAAGGGCCTAATGATTGATACCCCCTCCTCCACTCCCCCCCCTCATTTTCTATCAATAACCCCCCTCTTCTTCTGTGAAGATATCTCAGTTCCGGTCCTAAACACTTGGCTGATCTCTTTTAGAAGACACAAGAAAGCTTTTCTTTACTTTCGTGCCAAGAGTTATTTGGTGGCAACGATGATGGAAGGCGCTCCTGGAGTTGCCTTTTCATGGCTTCTTCCCCAATGAGCATCCGGCCTTGTCCATTAGTGTCTCGCTCTTTCTTTACATTCTTTTCTCTCCACTTGTTTCTTTCAGCATCTTTTCGCCTGCCTTTCTTGCCATCAAGCCTCCTGCTGGGCTGAAAGTCCTCACCCCGTGTCAACGTCAATAAGAAGGGGAGGCGGAGGAAGGCGAGGGAGAAGCCCGCCTTCACCCTGGCAGTCGTCTCACTGGCCTAGGATCAGGAAAGCAGTGCGAAAAATGACATCGGACTTGTACCAGAGGTGTAGGGACAGCATAATGAAATCTTGGCCTCGCAAGAGTTTTTGCTTTGAAGCTGGCCTTTGCCAAAGGCTGAGGCCGTGCGACCTCGTTTTTGCGACCTCGCCGGTTCCGCCCACCTCTCCTTGCACTTGACCAAAAATCTCAGGAAATTAATGGTCCGCCCGAGAGGAAGGATGAAAAGAGAATATTTCTTCTTCCAGCCTCACATTAATCTTGTTGCTGAACGCCCACGCAGTTGCTGTGAGAGTTGTTTTCTTCTTCCCTCCCGCACCACACACACACGATGATGACTTTTTCCCCTAAGCCCGGAGACGAGGACGACGAAGAGGACGACGTCCTCCTGGCCTCACGTCTGCAGCTCGACTGAGACGGAGAGAGGGCGAAAATCCAGAGAGGCCAGCACAGAGGAGAGCGAGTGCCAGCGAGAGCCCTTCCTTTGGGTGCCTTTCTAGTCTCTCGTCGTCGTCGTCGTCGTCGTCGTCGTCGCTGCCGTAGTCGTCGTCGTCCTCCCCTCCGTCGTCCGTATGCACTCGCACACGCCTCTTTCCTTCTTCCTTCCTTCCGTGTTCTGTTCAAGTCTTTCTTTTTCCTCTCCATAGAAGTTGTGCCACAACATAGGACTACGGAGGGAGTCCCATAGGTTCTCTCCTCCTCTTTCTTCCACCCACTCCTTCGGCCTTTTCTACCCTCCCATACGCGCACGCATGTAGCGGCGGTGGTTTATTCTCCGGGGAGAAGCAGGGGGAGCTGAAGTCCTCGCTCACTATGTACTGCAGGCAGGACGAGCCAAGCGAGAGCTCAGATAGGCAATCTTGCTTAGCTTCTACTGCCATGGGAGAGCGAGGAGCGAAACGGAGACGGAGAAATTATCTGCAGACGTACATGAGAGTGTCAGTGATGTGTTAATGACCCAGCACCGACACCGGCAGTCCAGACTCAAGCAATTTATGAGCAGTCGGCAGTGACATTCGCAGACTTTAAACTACGGTTACACGTATTTTGGGGGTGGGAGAGCTGAAAATTTGCTTAAAGTGGTTCACAACACAGTCGAATCGACATTCAACGGACTTAGGGATCTCCGAGGGACACTCTTGGTCCTGATCTGAAGGGCGAAAAAAGAGATCATCAGGCCACTTTCTCAGTGCGTTCTTCATTATTGCAGTGACTCACCGAACGATGACTCTAACTCGAGTACGATTGTCTGACCACAACTCTAACTCGAGTACGATTGTCTGACCACAACTCTAACTCGAGTATGATTCTCTCACCACAGCTCTAACTCGAGTACGATTCTCTCACCACAACTCTAACTCATCTCGAATTCGTAGGAAGGAAATTTGACTTGACTTTTAAGGCCCTTATTGCATCACGTTGCGAACACTCAGCATGAAAAAGCTTATATCTGACGGTGCGGAATGGACAAAAATCGTAACCGACTCACCAAAAAGCCTGACTCAAGTCAGTCATGACTCAAAAGCAACTTGGGCTCCATTGATTCCATCTCCAACTAGACCGAGGAGGTCATTCAACTTTTGGTCGAGGATGTCAGCGAAGTCACCACTACTTTTGGCTTACAGTGCATATTTGATTTGCGGAAAGCATCAGCGGGACAAACTAGCGAAAATCGAGAGTTTTGCACAAGTTGAAAGTCTATTCTCCAAAAAATTTTAAGTCAGCAGCAAAATCTTGCTGAAGCAGAGCTTTTTCCACTACTTAGAGTGGAAAGATTCTGATAGCTCGTGTACTTGCACTTTTTGTGCCTCATGATGTACTTGCTCAGTTTCAAGAGACCGGACTCGAGTCAGCTCAAGATCACAGCCCTACTCTCCGATGCTTGTTTCCGTTTGTGTGGGTTCTCGAGGATAGATAACCCCCCACAAGTTTTTCATGCTTAGAGCGAAAAAGCTTTGTGAAGTCTCGGTGGTCACCTAAAAATCTGGCCTCCTCTCCAGAGATGAAGGCTGTGTCTAATACAATACAATTTGCACAATTTCTCAAGAAATTGTCGAGCCTTTCTTGGCTGTGAAATGAGCAACATCTGGCTTGTACTCAACTTGGACTTTTTCCGCTCTGTAGTCATGGGAAAGAAAATCCTCTAAATGGAGAGCTTTCGTTGGCTGGAAGTTAAAAAATGTTCATAGCACTACAAAAACTGGTCCGATTTTCAAAATTTCAGAGCGATCAAAAACTCGTACTAATATTCGATTTGACGTGAGTCTCTTGCTTTAGAGTCACCTCCCTTTCTTCCCTTTCTTGACTGTCAGATGCCTTTTAAACAATATTTCAATACCCAATTTTGTCCCAAAGTACAGTAAAGAACTTAAGCAACTGAGGCTTTTGAGCTTTCCGACGGTGTAAAGGGCGCCTGTGAAGCTGTGATATTATGACACTGACATCCAAGTGAGGATAAGGTCTTGTAGTAAAGCAAAGAGACTCACGCCTAACAAATTGCAGGGCCGTAAAGTCGGCTGTGCTGACTTGTCCTGTCCTCGGCCTCACATTGTCCTCGGGCCTCCTCCCGGCCTCGGACCATCTAAGGCCGTAGATAAGGCTGTATGTTAAGTGGTCCAACACGGACATGTATAGTTAATGCGTAGAGCATTTACCAAGTGGTTGCGATCTGATGTCAGATCATTGTGAAATCAATGATCAGTGACATTATCCAAGATTATTTTCTGGCTCATGATCTTGATCTAATCACGTATGTAGTGATTGGTGAGCAGTCTGGTTTCCAGGTCGCTCACAGACAGTGAATTTCCGGGCATTGAAGAAACCTTCTAAGACTCCGCCAGTGAGTCCACGGACGCCATCTTCGAGAGGTGGAGATCACGCTCGCCAAGTGACCGCTCGTCCCCGGCAAGACCAGCCGGGGGAGGAAGGAGTTCTTTTCAAGACTCTCAAGATGCCTCTGCTAGTCAACCACACAGGTCAGGGTCACCGACTGCGACGTCACGTCCGCGTCCACGTTGGAAGAGACTTTCCTCGAGACGTTCTCGAACAACCCTTTGAGGAGAGTTGATCAGTTCATTCAGCTCGGCCACTTCTTTAATAAATTTGCCCAGGCGTCAACATACTATAAATATCCTCCATTGAACACTCATCAAACACTTTATTCCGAGTCGTCCGTTGAACAAGAGCGCCGAAAAGTTTCCAGAAATGAGTTTTTTACGTGTTGGTCCTGTTGAAAAAGTTGAAAAAGCGAATAAAAAGCGAACGAGATTTCCCCGAAATTTTTGGGAAAGGACTTTCCCAACTTCCTCCTGGCCGAGCTGAGGAAATACAGCGGAAGCCGCTGAAACAGGCACGACAAAGCGGTTTCCTCCTACATAGTCAGAGTGCGTCATTCCCAAGCCGCCCCCAAAACATAACCGGCTTCCACTGCTCATGGACGACATAATAACTGAGGCAAAACTTTCCAGAAAACTTTCCAGGCTATCAAAGGCGTCGTTGTCCCCGTGCTCGTCCGCAGGATCATTGTTCTTCTTCTCTGCGCACTTGGGTGACGGATGAGGGTGAACAAGTGCGCAGATGTAAGTTCACTTGAGAGATCAAAGGACTATCGACCCTTATCGATCCCTCATTCTCAGAACTGGGCTTTGGTCACCCCTGCAAGGGTCCTGATTTATTGTCACTTGTCGGCCGAGTCCCCCTCCAACGCGTCGGGCGGAGCCACCGGATGTGAGAGCAAAAACTGTGGCACGGGGCAATCCTGGACTTGAGCAGTGACTCAAGTCCGGGGGATTTGTTTAAGGTAAACTCAGGAGCTACAGTGTGCATCAAAAGCCTCTGCAAGTTTTGTATACTTTCCCCAAATGTAAAAAAGTTTCTCCGAAAGTCAATTTTCTAGTGAGCAAACTTATGAATAGCGCCAGTCATCAGAACGTTGCCTGCCAGCAATCATGAGTCTCATGCAGATTTCTCCAGAATGTTCGCGTCTTACCAAGGGTCAACGTTGAGGTCCGTCATCGTGCAGTCGGAATCCCGGTAGTTGGACAAGCTGAGTTTGCTCGTTCAGTCCCAGACATCATCACACAAGGACAAATCGCCAAAGACGTGCAACTTCTGTTGACATTGTCGCCATGGTGATCATTGATTTGGGGAGTCACAGCGCTGTCGATGGTGCCCTTGTCGGACCTCGAGCCGTCGGACTACGGCAATGTCGACGCCACATCTCGCCCTCGTGAAGGGACGATCGTGCCCTCAGAGGCCAAGAAGAACATGTACATGAGTCTGCATATAAGAAGCCTTTGTGTGAGCTTGCATGCATGCGAGTATGTGCATTGTTGATGCCTCACCCGACGAGCCGAGCGATCCATTACTGACGCCCCGGGAATTGTTTGCCCTCGTCCACTGACTGCAAGCGGCCTCGCACTCACGGAGGGGATTTGCCAACTCCTGCAATTGCACACTGACGTCGTCGGGACGGTTGGGAATTCCCCATGATTCGATGTTCCTGAGAAGCTGTTCAGTTATTCTAGTGAGCACGTTAATAGACACTTGGGTCGGGGTCTCGTGGAGAAAAATGTGTTTCACGCAAGATTCTTTTGCGACGGAAATGTGTAAAACACTTTACTGCAGTGACTTTACAATATTGTAGTGGCTAATCTACATTTTTGGGACCGTGTTTTGACACTGTCTCACAGTGATGTTAGTCAATCTGCTGGAGCGTTTTGGACTCTTCATCGGAGTGATGTAACTGCTCTTTTAACACTTTTACAAAGTAATGGTATTCATTTGATGTTACTCTTTTGAAGTGCACTTTTAGGAGCAATTTTACTCTTTTTGAGCGTTGCACTTTGTTGTTGACTTTGTTGTTGCGTTTTTGGCTCCTTCAGTGAAATGTGTTGCTTTTCTTTCGAAAACTTTCTTCAAAAGTATAAAGTTTATGAGTAAATGCAGCAAATATCTAACTGTCACGGTGTCAAGAAAACTTTTGAACCTGACGGTACAGTGACCCATACGATCTACGTACGAGAACCCCTGACACTGGGGCATTTCCTGGCTAAAAGGGATAACAAACCTCCGGCAAACATTGGAGGTCAAGTCTTCTCCTGAAACTTGGCCAAGAAGCAGCTGGACCAGGAGCTGAAGTGCAGTTCTGGAGGAAAGTGCAAGGAGAAGGCAGCCACAACTGAATGTGTTGTGAGAATGGGATTTAGAAGGAGGCAAATTCTGCCTCACGTCAGCAGTCGTCAGCAGGTGCCCCCTGTGTTGTTGTTCAGGCTCTGCTACCTCCTCTCCGCTCATCCCTCTCTGCTCCACCAAGTTCCTCTCCAAGATCTGCTGCACCATGGTAAAAGCTGGCCCAGCCATCTTCAGGCAAACCGTTCCTGTCACAACACATTACACCCACGGTTTGAGTTAAAGGAATCTATTCCCCTTCAGCACTAGCAGATTGGCAAAGTACGCATTGTTAGTCTCATTGTTATAATCCTCAGAGGTTAAGTTGTATGTGTCCTCTTCAGATAGGGAAGAAGAAATTATCTTTTTATATCAACGCCTCCGTGTTGATCTCAGGTCATTGACTGGGCCTTAAAAGAATTTTTTTCAGACCCAATAAACATAATACCTAAGCCTCTCTCACAGATATGGTCGAAGCCATCCTTACCAGCGTAACAGAACAAATTTCTTAAATTTACAAAGATTTGAACTGACTGATTTAGGTTGATGGACTGGACTGTGAAATTGAACTTCCGCTGTCACAAGTGCAGGTCCGACAGTAGAAAGCAGATTGCTAAGGAGCCCTAATTGCACAGTGATGCGCCACTCTGCGTCGGCCCAACCCAACCTGCACTCTGCGGCCTTAAATTGGCAGGCCTGCACCTCCAATTTTTGGCAAAATTTTGCAAAGTAAATAAGTTTATGTTTCTCTTCAAGAGACGCTCAGTCAGGCTCCCAGGCCTTGACAATTAGTTGGCTTGCCAATTGTGCTACAGGCACATGTAATTTTATCAAAACATCCATTGAGTGCAAGATCACCGAAGACATCGCGGCCAACCCCACAGCTGTGGGGGTGCGAGCAGGCTCTGGATTGGGTTAAACAGGTCCGACGTCATCAAGATCCATTCAGCCAAGAAGAACCTTCATGAAATGTCTTTTTAACCCTTTTGCAGCTTGTCACAACAAACTACGGGGCCACACTAGAGTCATTTTTCTAAATATACCGGGGATTGGACTGATTATGCAAGGTCCAATCAGTACATAGGGCACTTGGAGATCCCTCGTCCCATTAGGCCGTGACTCCAGCACATCTCACACCTAAGGCCTTCGCATAATTTAGATCTGCACGGTGTGCAAATTAATGATGGGAGGGATGTTCCAAATGGCTGCCATTCCATTATCAGGGAATCAAGCCTGCATAGCATAAATGAGCCTTGGCTCATTTCGTTGCTGAATGTTCCCAATGTTGCTGATAAAGCAACTTCATTTTTTCCTTCGTTGCTCACCTTTCAAAGACAAGTCAGTTGCTCAAGCTCGAAGGGGCTCCTAAAGTGAGCGTACGCAGGCATTCAAATGGAGATTTGCTGCACTCATCATTCTATAGAAAGACTTTTGAAAGATTCATGTACTTAGCGTTTATTAATGCAGTATGGCTAGGTACAAAGAGCTCTTACAAAGATTCCCAAAGTTCCTCAAACTCTGTTGTATTCTATATCCACAACACTATTTACACAAGCATATGAACAGAGAGAGAGAGAGAGAGAGAGAGAGATCAAGCCAAAAAGTGCACTGAGTGGCAGATCCTGAGCAGACATCCTGCGTAAAAAAATGCCAGCTTGAATGGAATGAGAATTGGAAAGCCAACACCACCTTCTCGACATCCTGTGCGTTACAGAGAGCTGTGCGTGCTGCACTGCTTGGGAACTGTACGATCGACATTCTACGTAGGGTACGGAGAGACATCTGTCTGGTGGACAAAGCAGTGCTGGGGTGCAGGAAGTGCAGGGGACACTTCTTTTTTGGGCCGTAACTTTTGCCTGGATTTGACTTTTGACGTGGTTCACCCATCTATGGAAAGCTCAGAATCTCCCCTAAAGGCAAACTGATATGCAATGTTGCTCTAAGACCACTCATTTTCCTACAATATGGGATCAAATTATACACTACATCCGAGTTCACCACATGACAGTTTGACTGCATTGTGAACAAATGAGGGCTTCAAGAGCAAAAGTGCATATCAATTCAGTTTTAAAAGAGATTCTAAGCTTTGCTCTCAAATGCTGTCTCCAACGCTGCATCAGACCCTACACAAGAATTTGTATGTTCCAACATCCGAACATGCAGTACCGTCAACATTGATCATGGCAGGAATGACTCTGCTCTGCCGTAGGTTTCTACCTAATAAATAAAGAAGCCAGGTGCAAAAAGCATTCAGAGCAAGACGCTGGAATGTCGAACCTTTAGGTGTATGGCCTCATATAGGTATGTGGCCTTATATAGGTATATGGCCTTATATAGGTACATGGCCTTATGTAGGTATACGGCCTTATATAGGTATATGGCCTTATATAGGTATATGACCTTATATACAAACCATTGCTATAGCAATGGTTGGCTTTAGGTAGTACTGTAGAACTTGGTTAAACTACATCCTTTGATTTATTTGTTAGCAACTGCACAGTCGAATCCCCTGCCAGATCTACATCAAGATCTGCGGCGTCTGGATGGACGGGGCGTTGATGGGCTTCAACCCGTGAGGCCTGCTCGTCAGCCTGAATGCCCTCCTCCCGCACAGTCTCCTGCATGCGGTCTCGTCCATCTCTTCAGAAGAACCTTTCCAGAGGAACCTTCAACCTAAGACGAAGGTCGAGGTTGCGTTAGCCAAGCTCTCGATGGTGTCATTCTTTGCCGCTTGATCAAGTGGATTCCCCATCCGCATGAGATCTTGCGATCACCAAGGGCGCACAAGAGTGGCCAACCTGGGTCGAGTCAGGCACATACATTAACCACTTCTTCACGACCTTCAACAGTTCTGCCAACCTCTGCCGTGCCAAACACCAGCAATTTCGCACTTGTTCCTGGGAGAGGCGCTGCTGGCGTGCGGGGACAAGATGTCGAGTCCACCGCAGCAGTCGTGGAACATCAGGTGAGACAGCGCAGGCCGAGACTGCCTCTCGACCTATTCCTGAAGCCATCCTTGCATGAAGAACTTTTCAGTACAGGGTGTAACAGCAAAACTGTCACTGCAGCTCTCAATCTCTGGCCACACCTGGCTGATGGAGTCTCTTCAGCGTTTATGGTGATTGATCCAGTCATTTTCTTCCTTGAACGCTCTGACTCTCGGCCCGACCTCAAGAGAGTCGTCACTAAGGTGCGGCCTAGATTGAGAGAATCAGAGACAGACTTGCTGTTACACCCTTCAGCTCCGAGCCTTCCTGCATTCAACTGCTTAAAGGGCTGGATTTGTACTCCTAACTGAAAATTCCTCTGCTCTCTAAATCGAGGCACGCGCTGACAGCCTGGAAGACGCTCATGTCGGCGATGTCGGTGCTGCCAGACGACAAGGAAACGACGGCAGACGTCACACTCGGAGAATACAGAAGTGAGACGTGTGTGTGTGTGTGTGTGTGTGTGTGTGTACGTGTGAGGGTGTGCGGGTGTGGGTGTGACGACCAACTACCAATAATGAAAATTTATTGTCTGGGCTCAACATGATCGTACTTCTCCAATAGAATCAAATAGAACAGCCGTGCGCATTAAAAATTTTCTGGATTTTGCTGGCTCACATTGTGCATAGTAATGCTATTGCTTAGCAGTTGCAACAGAGTGACGAACATTTGCACCTTTGCAATGTCCAATCTCAGAACCGAATTGAACCAGATCATCAAGGACTTTGAATGAGAGTTCATGGCTGGCGAGTCGGCGGTCTTCACTTTCAGAGACTCCATGACACTCTTGGGCTCACCGCTACTTTGTCCTTGGCCAGAGGACATCACCACCTTCAGTGGTGAAAACTAAATATTATCCTCACAACTGGTGGTATGAGTTCATGAGGCCAATGTCCATTCCCACAACTAGGGCTAAGCCGATTCCACTGTGCACACGATCGTTGTCAGGTACTAGGAACAGCCTCTGCCACCTGTACAGTCTAAGTCACAAAGGTCATATTGCACTACAACATTGCCAATTTGCAGGAAGTTGATGACAGGCAAAGCAAGATCCCATCAAACTTGGTTCAAATAACTAGGCAGCCGTATTTACCAACCCTTCTAAACCACTTTACATGTTGTGGTTGACTTGAAGAAACTTGCGCAGCAGCCCTTACATGCGACTCGTGCAAAGTAGCATGCTTGTTCACTGCCCATTCTTCACCTTGGGCGTCATCAGAATCAAAAGGTACAAATCGCACCGCACTTGCCACACTTGGCGTGGATGTCACACAAAATCAAATTTACACACTCAAAGAGTTAGAGTTGTTTACTCCTCATTCTTCACCTGGAGTATCATCAGCTTCAGGAGACAGAAGTGCCAAAGGGCATATCAGATTTTCTGCCATGTTTGGCTGTATCGCACAAAAAATCATGAGTGTCAAAATGAGATGTCTCACTGAGACTTTTGCTTGCTGTTCTAGCCCACTTCTGGTGATTGCTTCCAGATTGAATAGTCTAGTTGTTCTTGCCACTGTCATTCTTTGGCTCTGTGCCACCACTGCATGTAGTTAGCCTTGGTCATCTCCCCAAGAGCTGACATGTGGACCATGTGTCGGCTCACCAGAGTGTGCCACTGCCACTACTGCAAAGGCCATTGTACAGCAGTGAAAGTTACGCCGACCAAATTTGACATAGTATTTGTTCAGGGATTGTTGGTATTAGTGGTTACCCAAATGATTTGCGGTATAGATAGTAACTCACATTTTGGACACACTTCATAGGTAACACTGCCGCCGATTCTATGGTGAGAAAGGAGAGTAACCTGAGACTAAAAATCAAAATATCTATTTCAGCCCATGTGCATTAGGCATTGTGATTCTTCTTTCACATTCTCTATGACTACTTGTACTGCTCAGACACAACTTTATTATGCTTCCACATGCCGAAATAAAGATGCAACACCAGGTCAAAATTACGGGGAGTTGACAATTGCACTAAATAAAAAAGAAAGATACAGGGGAGAGAGGTCTCTACGTTGAGATACTGAACCGACTATAAGGTTTCAAATCCTTTACAGTACCTCTCGAAGTTGGCTCCTTTGCAGCAGTTCGAGGTAATTTTAAATTCCATGGAAATTATCACAGGTGTCCCGCCTCTAGAATGTGAAGATGGGTGGTGTGCAAGTACCAATGTCACTCACTGGTACAAGTATTTGAATGATTCTGTTGACTGGTTAACAGCAGCAGTCCAGTCATGCAAACACCTTGGAGCAGAGCTGGTACGGCCAAGGACTTACCAAGAAGAACTCAACGTCTGTTACTACTTTACTTGTGGGTACGCGCATGCGCAGTACCATGGATAGATTTAAGATAAATCGTGTTCTTACTGTATACTGTTAAATACGTTCTGTACTGTACAGCGTTCTTGTGGATCGTACTATGAATCTTTTTGTGTGATAAGAGCTGGTCGAGATGGTTGGATTGGATTGAGCTCATGTACTTTTGATTCCTCTCGTATGCCTCATACCTTGTGTACATCGTTCACTCGTTCAACGGCGTCGGAGCCAGTAACATTGACGGCATCAGCCTCATCTTCAACCACTAACCTTGGGGGTCTCACTGGAAGGCGCGGACGCCGACCAGCAGGTGGAGATCGACGAGTCTCTGCGGGACTGACATCAAACGTTGCGTGGACGGGGAGTGAGGAGGCCAACGACATCTACTACCACACGATGGACGGGACGGGGAGTGAGGTGAAAGGGCAGGCTTGACACTAAAGTAACCCATCATTGAGCTCAGATTCAGTTATTCGGTCTGACCAGTCTTTATCGTTGAATCGTTACCATCTAAGTTACTGTTAACATCACTCTGATTCGTTTCCAGAAGCCAGATGCCAATTATACTTCTATTAGTACTGTAAGAACGGGTGTATTTCTAGCTCTCTTGGGAGCGCCACCTTTTAATTTTAAGCTTAGCCACTCACTCGAGCCCAGCGGCACGTATCCTTAAGGTCTAGCGTAAGCGTACTTAGCTCTAAGTCTTGAGTGTTTGTCCAGGTCGCTTATGTAAATCCGTCTCGTATGGACATTACTTGTGAGGTCCACAGAAGTTGTTAATTTTTGGGTCAATATTTTGATCAACTTTATTCCTAACACACTGCGAACATCTGGTTAGAAAAGAGAGTTGTTCTATTTTACACTGAACTGTATTTACAAAATAAGGTGCAATCATCAGCAGATATAGATGGAGGAAACCTGATATGTATAACACGTTGCAGAAGAACAAAGGGGTAAGGAAATGTTAGAGATAGATCCCATGTAGAGGTGGGTTGGGTTAACCTTGCCATCATCTAACATCTCCCCTTTTTAATGTTTGAATATCATAATTGGATATGTCATCAAATCACTAACATACAGTATGGTTGAATATCATATTGAGATATGGCATCAAATCATTATTGTATTGTTCACATTGTGGTGTACATTTTATGCTTCCCAATGATATTTGCTTGTTCCCATGTCCTTGTCTCTTGTTCCTCGCAAAGTGTTGAGCGGGGAACCATCTCGATCGCTGGTATTGCTCTTGGTGCCGGTAGCGCCGGTAACGTGTGTGTCCACATTTCAGCAAGTTGGGGTGCCATTGGCATGGCCATATTCAAGTTGGGCCAGTGTGGATATGGGGGAGGCTCCATGTTG
>JAAUXU010062334.1_pt1 | contig 12276 bp, 13 predicted proteins | sample 7278151 | NCBI WGS metagenome assembly JAAUXU01 (sample SAMN14350113, study PRJNA611818) | marine sediment metagenome | isolation source: surface marine sediment (1.8m) | place: French Polynesia: Moorea | collected 2018-08 | reverse complement strand
CTATCATGACTTACAGGGTCACGTCATGTGTATATGTGGCCCCTACAGTAGGGTGGACAGTAGCTAGGTGCGGAGAGAATTGCATGCATGAGTGGTTGTGGATGAGTTTAGGGGTGCTTATGAAGAATTTGAAGGCCTTGGAAAGTTTTTTTTCTGTATGGAGTAGACATATGCCATCATACAAATGTTCTAAAGCCACACAACCATCCCTTCATTACTAGACTGGAGGAGGTACCCAGTGCTACCCGGTTTATTAAGGCTTAACGAACCTGCACATATGGAGAGGGAAATATAAAATATGAGTCCAGCACTCTACACTGTCTGTATACTCCGTGTCGTCCCTGTGCTCCGCACCGTCCGCATGCTTTGGACCATTCCCATGCACCATGGCATCCTTGCGCTCCGCGCCGCCCGTGTGCTGCACACCATCCATGCCCTCCGCATTATCCTTGCTCACCGTGTCGCTTATGCTCTCGATGCACTAGTCATCACAGTTTCTTACTTCACTAACTGTGTAATCTCGAGACCAATGCCAATTTTCTCAAGAAGTTGGCATTTGAAAAGTCCCGTGAATGATGGTGGTGGTGCTTGACTTAAGGTTTTTTTGCGGCTTTGGCTCTCACTGCCAGTGAGATAAAAATGTTTGCTTATGAGAAATGACCCAAAAATAGTTGATTGCGCTCGTCTTTTGTAATCGGGACTTCCTGAACCTGCTGGTTGGCGAATCACTCCTGCACCCGAACCCGGACCCCAGATTGTGACGACCTAAAACCTGCTCCTTGTCACGCTGATTCAGAGTATGTATATAGGTCAGTCCTGCCGTTTCAGCGTGCATCGGTTACAAAAAATCAAGTTCTCCTTGAAAAAGGAAGAAGTGGTCTTATTCTTTTACGTAGTGCTGTCCACTACATGGAAGGATAGAAAAGAGGGTCCTTGCGTAAAATTAATTATCTTTTGGAACAATTATGTCATGCAGTCATTCACAAATGACCACTACTTTTCGCAATTATGGAATTCTTGCATCATACAATCGAGTATTCTTCTCGCGGCAAAACAAAACATACATCCCGATCCGCAAGATCATCGGCGTGTTCGGTCATCAGAGGGATCGCAATCACGCACATTAGGCGGAATTGCCTCTACGTAAGAAGTGCCAATCAACTTCGTACTCTTATAAGGTGGTGTGTGTGCGGTTCCAGAACAGTAGCGTGATAGCAGGGATGTTCCTCCTCCCGCACCTTTCCAAAGGAAACGCCCTTAGCTCAAGAGGGCAGTCCATGCAGATCTTCTCGATCCTTCAAATGTTCCTCAACACTCCACTGTAGAGGTGGGCAGAAAGAAAAGATTTCTTGAGAAAAACACCCTGCTTCTCCTGTGATTCTCTAATATTGAGTTGATGGTGAGAAAAAAATCCAGGTGATGGACAATGGTCCACATGCAGTGTTTACATACTCACCGATTAATGCAACCATTTTCATGCAGTCCCAAGGTGGCCATATCAAGCGGGGTCGACTTTACCATCATGCATATCCACTAGACCACGGTCACTTACTAGTGTTAAATACTTTAGTGTTTGGTTGCACATGGTGAAATCATACCCTCGAAAGGGCTTCAGTTAAAAAAACTTGTTTTTGTCCCGGATTTGGTTGGCATCAGATGCCATCGGAGGAAGGTGGAGCTGCTCAACGTAGCAAGTCCGATAGGCTGTCCAAAAATGATGTGCACGTGTGATGTGTACAGTATGTCCAGCAATAGGGGGATCCTCAAAAATACAATATGTGGTCATTACAGGGGATTTTGTATGTCACACGAAAAAAAACCATCGCCATTAACTTGCGTAAGTTGGAAAATGATAAAAAATGCTGGTTTTTGACCAGGTGAAAGCGACACCTTAAACTGAAGAACTGACACCATAGTTTGGTGCTACACATCTTATGCATGAAGCATTAACTCCGTCCACGTCTGTGCGTCTGTCTGGCCTTCTAAACGTCGATCGCAGACTGTTCTGTGAAATGGCCCTCAGCTTAGCTGTGGTACATCCGCAGTTACTACATACGGGCCTGCCGCATTCGCCCGCGAGGCGATGAGAGTCCGGTCATTGCGCAAGCACAGGATCTTAGCGCACAGGGTGTTACTAAGTGCAGGTGACGGAATTCCTTTGGGATCGTCCGTGCATTTCGTCGTACGTCGATTTCAGTTTGTTTCTTCCTCAGGACTGTACCGCATAGCTTGGAAACATCATCATGGTCAGCCTTATGCGCGAGCAGATATTTGGTTCCTTGTTTTTACCAACTCTGTCTATACGTGTAGCAGCACTCAGCCTTTATGTGTGGCAGCTCTGACAGGCTCTCCTAATCTTGAACGTGCGAGTGTCGTCATTAAGTCTTCCTTGAAAATCGTAGCTCTGTTCATTCCTGTACTTGGCCGACGTAGTCCCGGGACGCACAATAGAGCGGTGGCGTCAGTGAAGACGACGTCTAGCAGTCCATTAGATTCTTCTAGAAGATCTTGCGCCAAGGTCTTAAACGCTCGGTGCGTCACTGCTTAAGCAGCACTGACTCATCCATTTCACCACGACCACGTGCAGAGCAGCACCGTTGACATCGTCGTCGAGCATGTAGCAATAACCGAAAGTGCCTCCTAAGTTCATACAATCACCGGCGGAGGGGCAACTTCAGCAGTCTCCAGCGTATGGCGCAAGTGTGCCAGGCTCCGCCGGCGTTGGTGCGCCACAGGCAGGCTATGGCACACCAATGAACCAAGACTATCAATAGGCCTTCTGTCATGGGATCTTGGTTGCCTCCTACATAGAGCTCTTCTCCTCCGCATCCCAGCGGAGCTCCCGTCGGCGGCCTATTGCCTCCGGTGGTTTCCTCGAGGCCTCCGTTAGCGTCTACACCCTCCTTGGCCGTGCCGAAGTCCACCGGGAAACTGAGCTTGAAGACCGTCAATCTTGCAGACACCGATGAGTGTGCTGGGAGCCTGAAACTCTATTTCTTCAAATAACATACTACATACACTTTTTATTCCATCACAACTTCCATATCTTCCTCCTCCTCCATTACTTCTGCAATTTCAATTCTGTCCCCCGGTACAGTCCAGTAATCGGTACAGCAGCTCTTGAACTAGTGTACAAGGTTGTGCTCTCACCCATCCAAGGCAATGATGATGCTATGGACAAAGGGGAAAATCCATGCCAGTACATCTTTCAAGCGGTACCCTGATCCTACATTGGGCTCCAATAGAAGAGGGGCTTTGTTAGAAGACCAGGTGTCTAGGGATGGGGCTCTAACAGAAGGGGGGCTCTAATAGAGGACTGCGGCTCTAATAGAAGAAACACGGTATGCTTTTTCACCAGGCACAAAGGCTTTAGCTGACGCTTTGCCAAATACAAAGATCAAAAACTTGGATTTATCTAACAATGGTATAGATTCATCAGGCGCAGAGGCCTTGGCTAAAGCTTTGAAAACTCATACCGAGAATTTGAGGTCTCAGAAGTTGCATTGGTGTGTTCGTAGAGCATGAATAAAAAACCCAGGCCCATTCTGGCCTAACCCATTGAAGTAGACAAAGCCTAAGTGGAACAACCGAACTTGAGCTGGAAATGCAGCGGAAAGATAGAAAAACGGAGTCACAGAGTAGTTCTTCCAGTCATGACACCTAAAAGCTGTAAAGATGTCTTTATTATATATAAATATAGAATGTACTTGTGTTATTCATTGTGATCCTGTCATAGTGTATGTGTGTTATTCATTGTGTTTCTGTCATAGCGTATGTGTGTTATTCATTGTGTTTCTGTCATGGTGTATGTGTGTTATTCATTGTGTTTCTGTCATAGTCTACGTGTATTGTGCAAGGTGTCCCTATAGTCATTCCAAACTCTTAACTAGTATATGTGGGCAACTATTGCACCTAGAAACAGACTTTTGGTCTCATGTGAAAGGAGACGTTCATAAGATTCTTCTCATAGCTCAACGCGTCCATGACCATCACAAATCAGGACGGCAGAGAAGCCAAAATGGATTGCTACCTTATGTTCCAACCAAAATTGTATCTTCCAGTATGTCTTGTGTGGGGAAACTGCTGTAGTTTCTCCATTGATGACTCTGATGAAAGAGCAACGTATCTTTCTGATCAAAAGTCTGATGCTTTGCTCCGCTCAGTTCTTCGCCCCGAATGGAGGTGTCTGGAGAAAAATTTTGCTGCTTTCCCTCACATTTACCAGCAAGAGAAGTGCTCCAAGGTAGCAAATTCATTCTGATTTGTGGGCGCTGCGTTCCTGGTGTCCATAAGGTACTGCTGAAGCCTCAAGAGCAGGAACTGGATGGTTGATTTTTCGCTAACATCATCAAGATCAGTCATTTGGACCTAGTACAGCACTGTAAAAGGTGACACTGAATTCCCGGGGTCATCTACCTGTCTGCTTTTGACACACCAACATCGTTTGGGTGGCATTTTTAGCCCTACAGTCATTTACAATATTGTTCAGCCATGAAAGAGCTTGAGACTTCGACACCATCCCAGCTCAGCGACACTGCTACCAAGCAGTGATGACGATGCTATCTAAAGAGGACACTTATATTTTGACATTTTTGCAGTAAGATGTGCTGCAAAAAACAAATGACTGCATTCCCCCCATTTACAGTTGGATACTCTGGGGGCGCTGAACTTTGCCTCGTCTTTGACATTGGTGGGTTTTATTCAGTTTGAAACCGTGAGTAAAGCGTTCCTGTCATAAAGGTTAGGAACAGAAGGAATGTAGTAGTTAAGGTCTTGCGACTGCAGCGGAACTGTAGAAAACTTGACTGAAAAAGCTACCATTGCAACGCCCAAGTGGGGATCTGAATCAGGTCAGCAACTCCTTAACATTTATGCTGTATACCCCGCTTATAGTGGCACGATTGGGGCAGAGCCAAAAGGTCACAATAAGCGGGTGTCACTATATCTGAAACTAGTATAATAAGACTAAAAATCGAAATGCTGGGTATCTACATCAAGTGCCTATCTAAGCAAGGGGAAAAAACCGTGGTAGAACCATTCATTGAACCAAGAGATTCAGAAGGTGCCCCTAGAGAATGTACAGTAAGGTAGGCCGCAATGTAGGATTTTTTGAAAGTACGAATGTATGAATAAATCTTTCCAAAAATGGCACCATAAACGGGTTCAATGTCACCATAGCTTTATATATGTCATATAGTAGTTTTATGTCTGATGTCGGAACTGAAGGATTTTGTCACTAAAAGCGAGATGTCACTATAGGCGGGTTACGCTGTATTGACATATATATTAGGCTGTGTATATGTAATATTTGTGGCGGTAATGAACGAAGTGCTTATGATGACGGTGGCACGCAACTGATCATCTTGCCATGCATCTGATGGAAGGCGCTCATGACAGCCCAGCAGTCTTGTTCAAACAGCGCTGGGAAAGAGAAATGCCAATATTGTGAAGAGCATGATTAGGCGAGCCGTTATTACGGGATCTGCCACACCTATTGAAGAAAATATTGCTGCAGTCCCTCCCTTCAGTCGTCTATTTGTAAATGGACCAAGTCTGAAGTTCTCTGTGGAGGAAGGATAACAAAAGTAGATGGACGTGAAAGCAGCGTGGGCGCAGGAGGTGGAGTTGGAGAGAGACATGGGTAAGTTGATGTAAGACGAAGGCGGGCCCATAAAAGACCGTCTCTATTGACAAAATGATCAGAGTAGAAGGCAGTAGATAGAGTGGATAAGTCATTGTGTGACGGTTCGTGTAGTAGCGCGGAGGTGGTTTTATCAAGAAAAACACTTAAACTTTCTTTCCAACTTTGTCAAGTAGGCAAGGAATCATTAACATTGCAATAATCGTTATTTTATAATCGTTATCTTGAAAACGAGTAGCCTCAACGTGGCGTCTTTTTGGTCTTCATGATGGGCCTCTACATTTTAGATGGATTCACTAGATAATATCACCCTAACATTAGCTGTGTTCGCTCCAGTCGTGATATACAATAGTTACCGAGAAGAAGCTGCTGTGCTGTCAAAGACGTTCCCCCAAGGACTTTCGCTTGGAAGCCTCGCTCAGGTGGTCCGACCAAATGCTGCCACTGTCCTTATTGTTGTTGTTGTTGCTGCTGCGTCAAAGCTACCCGATCCGAGTGTTGCGCAGCAACGTCCGTTTGGGTGATGACCGACCGGACGTCGCATTCAGCGGGGCGAAGCTCTTGACCGACCTGCACGTCCGCGTGCGCGACCTTACACTCTGCATGAGGTTCAACTTCAAGCTGCTCGGGGGCTACGGGGAGCGGAGCAGGGTCATCACCATCGAGGACTTCAGAAATGATACTCACGTGTGTAGCAGTGAGAATCACGTGCAAATGGAAAAATCCCCAGAACCACGTTGATGGCTGTGGCGATGCTCGTATGCAATTTTGCGCGAGCCAGAGGACATCATGAAGTCCCAAGCTTCACGCAGTTCCGTTGTCCTGGGGGTTTATGGTGTAACAATTGTCTGAAGTGAATAATTCACATTGTAGGAACCCGACTTCGGCTTGCTTTGGTTTGGCGCTGAATACCCGGCGAGCTTCTTCGGCTTCGGCCACCCGCGCAAGTCCGGGTCGTACAAGAACATGTTCCTGCATGACCCGGATACCGGAGAAAACGAGATTTGGGCCGCCAACAAGTGGACCCACGTATGCATTGCTTATGAGAGGCGAAGGGGATTCATCAAGGTGATCAAGGTAAGAATATGCGTCAGACGAACCCGCACAATGAGCTTTATGCATGATTGAGAGAATGAGACTTCGCAGCTCGATATAGTTCATTCCCGGATACCTTAGCTAAAATACAACTGACTGGACTCATCTTGAGAACGATCACGGATGAATTTGTTCAAGATCAAGTTTTCCAGGATGGCAAGGCGCTTAGCATAAATCGACCTGATCCGGAGATGACCAAAGTCGAAATACCCGAGGATTTCTTAACCAAATTGTACTTGGGCCGATGCAGCCACGACTTCAACTACGCGTGCGCTTCTCCCGAAGGCCAGATCACGGACTTAAACGTGTGGGACAAGTTTTTGTCCACAGAGCAACTGCGTAATTGGACTGAATGCAAGTGAGGTCTTGTTGTCCAAAAAATGCTGAGGGTTCAGGTTCTCACCGACTTTGACTGTACATGCAGGAACTTGGAGAAAGGAAACCTGGTCAATTGGTCAATGGCTTCTTTCGACCTGGTAAATATGACCGAGACTGAAGTGTCCATGGACATGGTGTGTGTGCCTGCCAAACCCGGACATGTCATCTTTCCCAACTTCAGGAACTTCAGCAGCCACCTCGAGACCTGCCAGAAGTTCCGCGGAGTCATATCAGTTGTCAGGAACCAAAAGATTCAAACTCAGCTCGGCCAAGAACTGCTCAGATATCCAGCCTGTCATCGAATTGGTAGGACTGAAAACTTTTTATTTTGAGAAAACTGTCGATTTTTTACTTGACACACTGCTCAGGGGCGCTGGACGTTGGCTTCTGGAATGGCTGGTGGGACGAGCTAGAGGAAGGTCAATTTGTGGACGGGAACACCGGCGAGGCCCTCACAGACCAGTCCTTCCAGCCTTGGTACTTAGGAGAGCCCAATGGGGTCAATCTGGAGAACTGCGGCGTCGTGTGGGTCAATATGAACGCGTGGAACGACCAGAACTGCAACATTAAAATGTGCGGATTCTGCCATCTCGAAAGACTGCCCGAAATCACAATCCGAGGTGACCATGTACTACATAACGTAATCTTCGTTCGCAACCTTGAGAGATAGGGTTATACGCATCTTATACGTCAAGCAGTAACTCCCCCGGGTCTGTGCGCGAGTCTGCGCTTCTGTCACAGTCTGCGTAGTCACATTAATGTAGTAATGGCAAACGTAGCTTAGTACTACGTCGTTTTGACAAACGCAGGGACTGCATATGCAGTTATGACATAGCACCAGCGAAGCTGTTCGAGTCCGCAAGTAACCAATAAAAGCGTGCGATACCATATCTTCGATAGTGTACGTTTTGCACTGTGTGCGCCACTATTGGAGAAACCACAATTGTTCAAATGGCCCTGTGGACTTTTGACATTTGGGACCCCTTAATGTTTGGTGCTAATGGGCATTCCTTACGAGTGTGAGAAGACCACAACCACAGCAAATGGCAACGACTTCAACTGCAATCGTAACAAAAGGAGCTAATCTTAGATCTTGGCAACCATTGGTGCCTGCTTTTCACTAACCATGGTTTGAAGCTTGACCACGACTGATCGCCATTCTTCCCCACAATGCAGTTCTTGATAGCTTTCATCAATTTGTGCATACTCCTAGCTGCCTTCATTTGTTCACCTGAGGTGAACCAAATTTGGCCGAAAAATGATCCATAGTGACCTTCTTCAGCTTGACAATGAACTTAACTGTCTTATATTTTCAGGTCTTTGCGTCGGTTCCTTCTTTGACACCAAGTACAGCTGGACCCGTGAGGCCTCCGAGTCCACGCATTTCACTTTTCGCGGATATCGCGGCACCTTCCTCTCCTTGGACAGCTTCACCGAACAATGGCGCTTGCAGGTGCCTTCCAATCCGGACATCTTTGCCGTCACTGACGGTCCGGAGTATCCCTTTGGCACGCGTAAGTGGCTTGTCCACAACGATTCTTGCCTTGCCTCCAATAAGGAGTTCATATGGATCAACATCAACGCGTGCGCGTCCGATGAGTTCAACTGCGGTGATGGAAGATGCGTGCCAGTCACTAGTCGATGTGATGGAAAGGTCGATTGCCACGATAAAACAGGTTTGGTATGCTGCGCAAGCACATATGCATGTGTTAACTTATGATTTTCGGAATATTTCCCCGCTCATCTACTTTCTGAAGGGAAATGTTCTTGCACCATATTTACCTCTCCTCAGAGACATATTGTGATTCGATATTTCTAAAAAACTATGGCTGCATCAGCCTTAATCTCGTCCATCGTCAGCGGTTTCTCCAATGCTCGTGAGAGTTTGAATTGTGTGTTCATCGTGACTCACTTTCTGCTTTCCAAATACAAGTGCCTTGATTCCGAAAATTGTGTGTTAAATTGCAAATTAACGATGCACAATGTGTACTCATATGCACCCTCTTTTGACTTGACACCACTTGGGTCATTTTGCACTTAAAATGCTGTCAAGTTCAAGGAGGGCACATGTAATACTACAATATGCGTCGTTCATATATAGTTACTCAACAAAATGTGCAAAGCTCAGGGTCAGTGATAGAAGGCATGTTAATTATATGATTCATTCGATACCGTAGATGAAATCCAATGTCAACCGTTTGAAATGGACGATTCATACATGGCAACGGTGCCGCCCGAGCCGCTAGGAGACCAAGACAAAGTCGAGGTAACTGTGGACGTTGACGTCCTTTCGGTGCTTGACATATCGGAGGTCGATGGCTTTGTCACCCTGCAACTGACGGTCAGATTGACGTGGTGAGGCCGAGCAAAGTTACACTCCTGTGCAACCAATGCATATTTATTTGGTCTTGTTCAATAAAGGCTGGATGGTCGCCTGACGATGGTGGACTTGCACGAGGATGCGGACCTAAACACCTTGACCATGGGTTCTCGTGAAAGAATATGGGTTCCGGAGGTATCAACTACAGTGACACGACTATCATTGGGTGAATGACCTTTTGCAGGTGATTTTCTACAATACGGAGGACAAATCTGAGTCGTTGAACGACGCGAAAGCCTTCGCTACTGTCCGCAGAGATGGGAAGCACGCCCGTCGTGTCATGTCACACGTGCACAATGCATACCTTTATCGTGGCGACCAGAGTCCGATCACTTTATCCAGGTGAGGTCTCCATAATCACCACTATCACACAGTCAGACACATGTAAGATTGGAATAAGTACTACTCGAAGGTCCAGTTAATAAGAAAAATGGATGCGAAAGTGAATGCAATGGATTCAGTAGCAGCCGCGAACGATTTAGTCATGCTTGGCTCAGCTCTTGAAGTGAAATCAATCCGACTGTCGCTCAGGGTCTACTCCACTCGCTTCCTCTGCGACTTTGATATGAGGTTTTACCCCTTCGACCGGCAGAAGTGCTCGGTGGTGATCGTCCCAAAGGGCAATTCGGGGCACTTCATCCGCCTTTCTGGTGGTGATTCCACCTATTTGGGTCCGGTAGACCTCACCCAATACTTCGTGGCCAACTTCAGCTCCAATGCTGGGAGCAACGGCTCCACCATAATTGTCGACCTGGTGTTCGGGCGGCGCATCTTAAGCACCACATTGACCACTTACGTCCCCACCCTTCTCATCTGCGTGGTGTCGTTTTCCACCAATTACTTCAAGGGCCACTTCTTCGAGGCTATCGTCACAGTGAACTTGACCTCGCTCCTCGTGCTGGCGACTCTCTTCATCGGTGTGTCCAATGCGCTGCCTGCTACAGCCTACGTCAAGATGATGGATATCTGGCTCATTGTCTGCCTAGGCGTACCTTTCGTCGAGGTGCTCTTGCAGGTACGCGGTTTTTGCATGCAACTCATAAGGGGTCCTTCATGTCCTATAGCAACACGCTCGCGTCCAAGAACAAGATCTCGGTAGCCAGCATATTACATTTCAGACATACCTCGAATCCTTCCGCTGCGACGGCTGGGACACGAATCACAACGGCGTTGGAGCGAACGTAGGAGGGGGCAAAGAGAACAAGAGGAGGAGTAGAACTTCGTTCCAGGATCACTGTGCCGTCAAAGTCAATGACAAGATGTTGAAAGTGAGTGCGATCCAGCCAAAGTCATTCTAATATAAAAGCCTAGTCGTCGTCGCTTGCTTTTTCAGACGGGACCTTTTCCGCAGAGAAAGGTGAGACAGTGTGAATGTCAGGATGACAAAATGGATGCATCTCAGCCTTGGGCCAGTCTCGTGGCAAGCAAGGGGTTGCCGGGAATCTTTTTTGTCTTTGTCGTCTCTTACTTCTTCGTAGGCATCTGCTGCAGCATGTCTTAAGACTGAAAAATTTCAACGAGTTTCAGTTGGTCTTTCTCAGTCGTACTACCTAAAGTATGCATTGGTTAGGTGCTAATGATCTTCCTTAGCTCTAATGATGCTAATCACCCTTTACAGTGTTTCAGAATTCCTGTAAATGTCGTCATTACACTGCTTTGATTAATATGTCTCTCTCGAAGTAGACACATCCTCGTATACACAGCTCATTCACCCTGATGAAGTCGAGGAAGCCCAACCAGTGCGATTGACCTCGCAGTCGTGGGGTAGATGCTGCATTCATGCTCGACTGCCTCAACCCCCGATCTTCAATAGAATCCTCAACGGAGAGTCCATCGAGAGATGGGGTCGCTGTTGTAACTCCAGGTGTGAGGTACACAGTACGGGCAATCATCCTGCTCGCCACACTTCACATTCGCGAGAGTCCGGTGCTATGCATTGCCGTTGCCCATGCTTACATTCCTGCAGAGACGGACGCGATGTGCCTGAGGTGAAGCACACGAGTCAAGGAAGTACAGGATCGCATTATGAGAGCAGCACAGCTCGGTGTGGTACAACTTGAACTGGGTCGTGCTCCACGTACTGACCGAGGCAGAAGTCCAACCAAGTTCAACCAAGTCCTCCGTTATCCTTGACAACTCGCAAACAATTTACTAGTTTTGTGCAGACAACCACTCATTGTCAACAGTTCCTCTGTTCCAGCTGAACCATGCCCTGGAAAAGCTCCTAGAGTAAATGCCGCCTGTTTGACCCGGGACAGCTCGATATCACCTCCTCCAGACTACGTACATTCTCTGATAAAAGAGCTCTCTGGACTGATTTTCAACGATTTCGTGATCGCGGCGTTGCTTACCGATGAGTCACTTCCACAACAGACGAAAGGTTGCGAGATACGAAAGAAAGCACACTTCCGTGCAGAAGTGAGCACCCCCTAGCTCTGTGGTGCGCAGCATTTTGGGAGCTTGAGTAACTTCTTGGTGACCACTAATCTACCAAGGCCTCAAGCTTTGCAGTGGTGTAAAAACAGCTCCATAGCTACAGCATTAAGAAAAGTGCAGTTTGTCACATCAGAGGTAAGACTGTGCGATATTGTTAATCAGAGGTCGGTACGATCTATACCAATATATATAGTATTATATACTATATATAAAGCAAAGTCGTCGTATGTACGTCTGTGTGTGTTTGAGATTGTGAGGTTGTTAGATCTATAAGGACTAATAAGCAAGCACTGAATGTGGGTGAGACTGCTATTAGACCTTTTCAGTAGACCATTTCTCCAAATTT
>JAAUXU010144577.1_pt1 | contig 12277 bp, 11 predicted proteins | sample 7278151 | NCBI WGS metagenome assembly JAAUXU01 (sample SAMN14350113, study PRJNA611818) | marine sediment metagenome | isolation source: surface marine sediment (1.8m) | place: French Polynesia: Moorea | collected 2018-08 | reverse complement strand
GCCAAGGGAGTGAGCCACAGACAGTCCCTATTGGTATCGGCGCCACTTACCCACTCGATTCAACCAGCTACTGGGCTGCGTTGGTGGACTATGATACCAGAGATCAATCTGTCTAGGACAGGTTCTCAGTTAAGTCTTTGCTCTTCGTGCTACCGAGGTGTCCGACAAGTCCAAATACCCGCCTACCCTTGAAGCGTGATGCAAGAATCATCAAGTTACAAGGCCTACCACTAAAGTTTACTGAGTACCAAGGTATTTTCCTTTCTGCCTCTAGCTCGTAACAACTCTCTCCAACAATCATATAAAGCAACGGATTATATTTCCCACTTACAATACCTTTACCTTACACAGTAACCACATTTATTTGTCCTGCTGAACAATCCCCCATCTTGGTTGTTATTTGAAAAATGTCATCATTGCAGAGGGCTGTGATTTTTTTAATTATGTTCAAGGCATGTGTAATGTTTAGTAGCACTTGTATCTCCTTGACTTGTGTGGTAACTGATTTTTTTCAATTTTTTCTTTGCTGCATCCACTGCTGTTAATGGTAAGATAGTTACCTCTCCACGAACCTCCTCCTCTCCAACCTCTCCTCAATGGGCGGTGTGATTTCAGACACCCATTTGTTCCACATTCTTTTTTGAAACATTTTGAGGTACTGTGGAAAAGCCTTTGGCAACTGAAACATGCTTTTCCATCCTTGGCTTTTTCCTAACATTCATCAACAGTCCTTTTTTGGGTCTCCTGACACTGTGTGGGATGGTGTTCACCTTTGCAGAGGAAACATGGATGTTTCTGTCCAGTCAGGCTATTTTTTGCGTTATCTTTAGTTTGATGTTGTTCTGCTAGAGCAGTAGCTTGTTGCTGATGTTGTTGAGGGTTTCCCTTTTCTTTATTCTCTCCTTGTGCTTCTCATTTGGAAGCTATTTGTGCTTGTATGAAGTTAAGGTACTCAGTAATCGTGGCTTGATACTGCTTTCCCTTGCTTAGCTCATACATGCACCAAGTGTCACAATGTTTAAATTTAATCTTGTCTTGTATGATTGCTCTTGATATAAAAGACATAGACTTTTCATCCACCTGACAACCAAGGTTTTTCAAGGTTTGCATGTGTCCCTGAATGTCAGCCAGGGTCTTCCCAGTTGATGCAGAACTTTTGAAAAGGGGTAGTGGCATCTTTCCCACGTCATGAATGATTGCCATGACAACCAATGAGTCTTTTCCAAATTGGTCCTGCATGACAGTTTTGACTGCACTGTAATTGTTTGGTGTGACTGTCAAAGCTGAGATTGCTTGATAGGCATCTCCTGCAGTGAATTGCCATAAATATGTGAGCTTAGCCACTTCATCCAAATCTTGTCTTGTGTCCACATTGGAGACAAATTGTGCCCACCAGGCTGGGAAGCTTGCATAACTGCCTGTGAACTTTGTCAACTTCAAATCTGGCAATTTAGTGGACATTGTAGGTATTTGCACACTTGATTGTGGTGTCGTTTGTTGACTGTGCAGTCTTTGATTTGCCCTTGCAATTATCTCCAAAGTATTCATTTGTACTTTGATCAAGAATTTTTGTTCCTGAGCTCTGTCATCCTTATTGGAACATGCCATGATTACCTGTATTATTAGCATAAATGCCTCGAAACTGTTTTCTAGTGTTTCAGGCAATATTTTTGTCCTCTCAATATGAATAGGTTGTTCATTTATTGCAGTTTGGAGGTTTTGAGCCATGAATTCCAAATGCTCCAGCGTGACTCTTTTCCTACTGTTGAGCATGTCTCCTTTGCTCTCTTGTTTTGTGGTGTCCTTTGTTGCTTCACCTGATCATTTTTGTTCAGCCTCTGTTGCACTTCTAGTTTTGGGTCCCATGGTTACTTCTCTAACAAGCTGGTCAAAACGTTTCATTCACTTTATCAGGTCACAATAGGTGTTCTGTCCCACTTCTTGTGTGCTTTTCTGGTCACAAACTGGTCACCAAAGTGTGTGGAAAATTAGGCTTGGGCCCTGACTGTGCACCTATCTTTCACACACTCCTTGTCATCACATGCACTGACTGTGAATCTTCTAATTGATAATTTCACCAAGTTCATTTTTCACACCGATGATGTACCACGTTAATTCTCGTGAGTTCAGTGGAACACTATTCCGTTTCAGGTATAGAGAAGAGAGCAAAAAAAAGAAGAATAAGTCTGACAGACAGGAGGAAGGAATGCAGAGTTAGCTTCTTCATATTTCAGCTGAGTCTAATACTCTACATAAGCAACTGGGGTTGGACTTGATGCAAAAGACGGGTCCCTAAAACGTGGAATATTAAGCCCGAATTTGAAGCGAGCTTAGTCCATTTATGCCTTCTGTCTCCACCTAACATTTGAGCTCAATAGTCTGAGTGTTTGGTGCCTACCTTTTGCATCAATTGTCCCACTCCATTTGCTGATGTAGCTCTGCAGTACAGCAGGACTGACTTTAAACCCTATGTACTTAAAGGTATGTCCGATTGATCTCAAATGCGGAGCAAGTCTTTCTCCACATGTCTCCTCTTAGAACCTAAGATTTCAGCTCAATCAGACATACTTTTACTACTCTGTCTTTAAGGCTTGCATATCAAAGAAGAACAGGAATCACGGTTCTGGGCAGGCAAAGGCAGACAATCACATCCGAAACTGTCACACATGAACTTCTAATGTAGAAATGCATTCCTGATTCAAACTTCAGCACATCACACCCATTAGATCACGAGACATTTGAAACTATCGCATGTGCCCATCGAACGAGAGCGCAGTGTGGTGCAAACAGGCCAAGCTTTGATGGACTCCGGCATTGTTTTGGATTGTGACGGCCATGACGACCCTACGAGCTATGCTTATTAGTCTTGAAACGCACGCGCACAATTGCCGCAGTTGAGTTTTGACGCCAGCCTTGTCAAGGTCGGCAGAGATGTTGGGGCCTGTTGGCCTTGCTTCTCACATCGCCGGCCTTTTCAACGTTTTCCCTACTGACTCATTCGAGTGGGGGAAAAGAATGTCTGACCGAGCTTGAGTAATTTAGTCTGTGCAGGAGGCATTTTGGCTTCTTCAGCTCTCCTTTCCGAGAAAGCAGTAGGGATTTAGGCGAATCTAATCTTTCCATCAGTCCAAGAAGCCAACAGCGGAAGAGCAGATCCTACTTGTGACATTTTTCCAGTGGAATCTGCGACTTTGTTGGGCTTCGTGCAAGTTCCCTCCCTTCCAACATGGGCGTTTCCCTGGAAGAAGTTTCTGCACTCTCCAGACGCAAATTTCCGCCCCCACGTGCGAAATATTTCAGAAGCCGCGTGCAAAACTGGTCCTGGAGGAGGAGAGACCGGAGTACACGAGGAAAATGCTCTGTTTGGGGTGGTCAAACGATGTCCTCAAGCACCAGAAACTCGACGAGACAGCGACCAGACGTTCTTAGCGCTCTGCTTGCTTCACGGTTTTATGTTGAATCACTAGGTTTTTTCAAACCCCGACCCTTGTAAAATTTAATAGTTGGTCCGCGCTGTCACATTTAGGCACGAGTAGCTCATTCCCTTCATGCCAGAGACAGAGATGGAGTGAAGGTGATCCTGGATGTGCAGCCCAAACTCGGTCAAGGTAGGTTCACTCGCAGTGTTGGGGGTCACGTTGGCTGGCAACTGTGCCAAGCTTTTCAATACAGGCATTTCAGACGCTTATCAATACAGTGCTTGGCGTCAATCATTTCAATGGGGGTAAGATGTGCTGGCCACACTGCTTTTGAAGCAGATTCTTCACGTGAAGTCGTTCACCCAGACAGTGCTTGAGCAGCATCTTTGAGCCACCTTGTGACTGCCCATTTTGATGCTCAAACCGCAGCTACCCCTAGAGGGCGCCACGTCCATTTGCACTGGGCACACACACACTCCTTTTCAATGGGTTTTTCTGGATGAAAATGGCAGAAACTTTTCTGTGGGTGCTGCCACACATCCTCCGGCGCTCCATGCCAGAGGAGGCACCCTCTGGACCATCCCCAGACATGCCACAGGTCAAAATCACGGCCCGACAACAAGCGCGTACACTCAGGAGGACCAGCAGAACTTGAGGGCATGGAGCATCAGAGGGTGTGTGACAGCAATTTTAGTTTGGCAAAAGTTTGAAATCTTGAGGCAAAAACACTTTTTTTCAAACTTTTAGACATGCTGACAATTGGTTTGTGAAAGATGAAGCCACCACCATATGGCTGCAGAAACCCTTAGAGGCGTTGCTCGAGGCTGCATTGGACGAGTCGACTTAGTTTTGGCCAATCCATGGAGGCCGCGATGGCCGCCATGATGGACATCATGTACACGGTGCTGCAGGTGACCCCAAACTGCCGGGGGATGCGGTAGGATACAGTCAACTGCTTGACCAGTCATAGCCGTCTGGCAGAGCAACTCTGAAACATCTTGAACCTCCGTTTCTACATCTGCCACAACCAACATCAGCTGTTGTTGCTGCAGCTGAGAACAGCATCTTGTGGAGTTGTCGGACGAGACGACGGCATCGTGAGAGGTGGATTAGCCCGTATAAAGGCGAGGACACAACTTGGCCCATGTCAAACTTAATTCTACGAGGATTTTTGGGCGAGAAAAAGTCAACTCGTGTTTGGGCGTCCTTATGAACGAGGACATGATGACTTTTCCAGATATTTCCTGGTGGAAGAAAAACGTTCAAGATTCCGAGATGTCGTTCAAGTTCTCTTCATTACCTGATCGACTTTTTTCCCCCGGGAATCAATAATAAGGGTTATTTGTTTGATGAAAAATACGCAAAACAATTCTCACAAGCAAATTTCACCCATTCTCCAGGGAGCCTCAAACATGAGGAACGAGTGAAAGATGTGTTCAAGATTCGCGAGAGGATCAGAGTTAAATTTTGCCAATTGAGAAGAACTGCATATTTTTCAGTCAAATATGTAACTTTCCTTAAAGAATTGACTTTCTTCACAGTGCACTAACTCATTCTTCGCAGTCATCAGATCCAGAATATAAATTTTGGCCGTATAAGGCAGGGTCTGTCCACAGTCGAAGTCAACGAGAAAAAGAGTGACAAGCGATGATAAAAGTAGGACTTTTGTTCATATTTTTACAACTTTTTAAGGATAACCTTCTTGCCTGATCGACACAAGGGAGAAGCTCAGCTATGATTGTGCGTGAAATCCAATCCTTTCCCTCATCAATTTGAACGGCGTTTTGCTCGTCGTTGCGCCGTTTACAGCGAACCCGACGCTCGCAGCAGCAGCAGCAGCAGCAGCAGCGGCGGCGGCGGCGGCGGCGGCAGCAACAGCCGCTTCTCGCACATGTGTGCGACGAGATTCCGCACAGGTGGAGCAAAGACGGTTTTTCATGGCGTTTGGCGACATCTGCCAGTGGGGAGAGAAGCTACGTCGCATAGATGTGACGAATGTGGAAAATGTGACCTGTAGCGAGTTCTTATCTTGATTTCGCCCTTCTTCTGGACGTTTCAATCTTTTATTATTTAATATAAAATTCGGACGTTCAATGCAGGAATAAGTTTTTGACTCATTTCGTTGAAAAGACACGACTTGGTTACAACTTGCGCATATTTCGCCAAAGAGTGCATTTCAAAGACATATTGGCAAAGCAAACACCTTTTTCTCATGCAAGGCCCAAGAAAGGCTGCGCAAACTGCTTTGAGACTTTGCAGGCTCGAGTCAACCTTCACTGACCTTCAGCTGGTGCTCACCAGCTTGAGGAGTCTACGACCGCCATAGGTCTTGGCGCCTGCAAGGAGGGGAAGGAGGGAGGGGGAATCCACGGTATAATCGGCCAGAAGAAGAACAATCAGTTTGTGTCCAACAGACAAACTGCCAAGAACCTGCCAAAATGAATAAATCCCACTGAGAGAAACGTGTGAGCAACAAAAACTGCTACGGTCACTCCACTCGATTTGAAAGTTGTGCAAAATATGAATGAGTAAACGCACCCTCAAGCTTCATGGAGTGGTAGACGAAGAAGAAGAAGGAATACTCATTCGATTAAATGCTTTGGCAGCTGTGAAGAAGACTGAGAGAGAAATGTCTCCATTTTGTTCAACATTCGTGGCTTTTTGGGTCTTCACGACCACTTTTGTCTCGTCGACCTTGGCGGACTTGGAAGGTAAGGAAGTCTGACTATGTCAGATGTAAGGCAAAAAATAACCTTTCCCTTCTTTTTACACATGTAATGAAGTACTTGCGTCTAAAGTCTCCCAATTCTTCACCTGGCTCAAAGTTATTGGGCAGCTTTGATGTCTCTTGGGATCAGCATTTGAGCAATGAGTTCAGTGTGAGTGAGCACTTCTCAACTAAACACTTTCTGTCCCACCGGAATCGTGGGCATCTACGGAGCAGTTATTGATGCGAAAATGACTGCAGATGTCTCTGAATCAAAGCATGCTGAGAAATATGTCCAAGTTGATGTCGCTGTAGCTCACTCAATCATTAAATGCATGTACAGATGAAAAGAAAGCACCAAGTACTCAATCTGTTAGATCATGATGAAGTCTGCGAGAACTTCTCACCTGCGCCATTTTTCTTTTTTCAATGATGAGACTGAAAAATTAACCATCCTCACATGTTGATTAATTTCGGATACGTCCAACCTTTTTATGTTCCTTCTGGTACCCATCACATCCAGGGACATCCGGGAAATGACCAAAGTATGTTTATTTGGCTAAACAAAAGTACCACACGCACACACACAAAGCGTATATGTTATTATTGCCTGGAACAATCACTCTCAACGTCACCCAGGAGGTAGTTCCCGAAGTCGTTGCTGCAATCTTTGACTTGTGCTGTAGTAAATGTCAGCCCACACAGTCCGCACCGCTCGCACAGTCCTCACGTTCCGTGCAATCCACGCGCGCACCACGTCCTTCGCTCTCACCACGTCCTTCGCGCTCACCACGTCCTTCACGCTCACCACGTCCTTCGCGCTCACCACGTCCTTCACGCTCACCACGTCCTGCGCGCTCACCACGCGCTGTGAGACTCAGGCAGGACGGGGCGACGGAGGTCAGATGACACTGATGAGACAAAGTCTGTGCCAAAATTGTATGATTTGGGGCCAACAACCATGTGCATAACGTTTTTTACGTGAAAACTTATCTTTCCGCTTTATCTCTAGCTTCGGCCATTACAACAATATCACACTGAAAGTTCAGTAAAATGTGAACAAAGCCTCGTCCTGTTGCATTGTGGGATTGACGTTCGACAAAGAAGACTTCTCGACTTCAGCTTGAAAAAGACTTGAGTCCATCTCCAACTTACATGCGTCAAGTGAAACTCACTCCAAAAAGCACGTGATTTTGACTCAAAGCACATGCGAAAAGACATTTCACGTTGAACGTGAACGCGCCCCAAGAAACGAAGCACACGAGGAACAATTTAACCGATAACGGAAGGGGGGGTAAGATAGCAACCCCCCCCTCCCCCTCCCCCCTCGAACCCCCGAAGTCGTCCCAGAATTTGCCAGTGAATAATTATTGGCGTCAAAACAACACAAAGCCGTGACGAGGAAAAATGGGTCTCCGTCCCATGTCTCGCTTTCTCCAACTTTTTCCATGGAGAGGGGAAAAATGGGGGTCGCGCCTGTTGAGGTCTTGGAGACAAAGGGAAAAAAAAGGTTAAATGAAGTCTTTTCAGCCGGAGGCAAAAGGATGAATAATGAATTTTTTGACAAAAAAAAACTTTTTAGAGAGGCAGCAACATCCATCACAAACATAGACAGCCAGCCGGAGATGAGGGACAGAAATACATAAGGGGACACGTGAGGACTGCTCTTCTGTGTCCAGTCCGGGACTACCGAGAATGGTGCAATCTGGATCAAGGGAGAAAAACAGTCATTGTGGCACTTGACATCCTGGCTCTAGTTTCCTTTCTCGCCCGCCAGATTCCACAGTATTAGATTGAGTCACGTACAATCGTGGTCAAGAGTATTCGTGAATTACTCACACTTACTGATAAAGACTTCCTTAACGCACGATTTCCAGAATATTTCCCCGCTTATTTACTGTCTAGCGGGAAATATTCTTGCATTATATTTCCCCCCTGACTGACTCACATTCAGCTGACTCACGTTCAGCTGACCCAAGTCGGTATTTCACTTCTTTCCACCTTTTTGAGAGTGTCAAGGAAGCAGGAAAATATCCCGGAAGTCGTGCATTAAATTACAAATTAACGACCTGCAATGTGTACTATATGGACTTGACAACACTCGGGTCCATATGATGCTACAATATGCGTCGTTAATATGTAGCTATGCCTGGTTGTGATTGCAACGCATGATGTCATCTTTCTACCGTGTCAAAATGTGTTTAGTTAAAGGAATTATTTAAACATAGTAAGTCAACTCTGATTTTAGGGGGTCCGAAAGTATTCGTGCAGCTGGCGACATCAAACAATAATGCCATGAAGTAAGCTTAGTACTTGGTGAACCCCCTGACTGACTGACTTATGCTGAAATAACTTCATTGACCGATACATTTTGACACGGTAGAAAGATGACATCATGCGTTGTAATCAGAACCAGGCAAGTCAGGTATTATTAGAAAGTGTGAGTCATTTGCCCTCTTTTGCAGTGCGTACGAATACTTTTGACCACGACTACATTGTTGCCATTGTCACCCATTTTGAACCGTGAATAGTCGTGAAATTTGCTCCTGGCTGAGGACTTTCACGTAATCAAAGCAATGACTTAGGAGAGCTCCACGAAACAACCGTTCAGTCTACACTAGACTCTGCTTCTGGCGACACCCCTGGGCACAGCCACGACTGTCGTCATATGCGGAGCCCACTGTAGCAACCCTGACGCGCTACCCACTTCGTTGGGTAGCAAGTGGCAACAATATACAGCGCTATCTATGTGTACGTAGCGGTCAGTCAGACAGACAGCAGTAAATGCGGTCCTCGCGCAACATACAGTATATTGGAAGATCTCCATACTTTAGTCAGCATCGTTCAAGTCCAAGTCTACCTGGGCGCGACTCAGTTCCATTTAGATAGACATTGTTGCTTGGGCCTGCCTCATTTTCCAATTGGTGCCACGACACAACATGAGGTAGCTGTCCAGAGAGACATTGCTCTACCAGACACGACAGCTGGCAGATTCCCCAGGAGACAGATGAGGCTGATACAACTTGTCAGCTGCTGATACCAGGTGAGGCAGGCCTGAACGAGGCAAAAATGTGGGGGTAATTGCAAGAATGCCAAGACGTGAACAAGGCCCAGCTATTGACACGTTGAGTGACACCAGTCACGTTGGTCTCGGACGTGACTCTGACCATTTGTCATACAGCTTCCGTCGCCGGTCTGGATCTCGCACTCAGCGGAGGGAGGGGAGGACGTGCCCGGCATGGAGAAGTAGCTCCTGGAGACGCAGACTCACATCCGCAGATGAATTAGGTGATGGAGAAAGGGTTGACACGGGGAAGAATTGCACGACTTTGGGCTGGCCAGAAACGTTGGCATCGTCAACGAAACGCCAATTTCAGGGCTGACTGACTTGTTTGCCTTTTTATTTGCATCGTGGCATAAGTGGGACTGACCGGTAAAGGTTTGTGTCCTTAGCTTCAATGCAACTTTTTCCGGTCGTCATGCAACTATTCTTCGCCTGGTGCAACTTCTTTTGGTCTCTTGAAACTGTCTTTCAAGCCCCGTCCAACTGTTCGTGGCTTCATGCAACCTTTTTCGTGCAACTTTTCATTTGCGTCGGACGACTGTACCTTTGCCGAACTCATGCAGCTGTGTTATTTGCTTGGTGCAACTTTTTTTTCTTCATACGTCAGTGTGTAGCAGTTGGGATTGAAGTGCGCAACGCGACCCCTTTTTTTTCTTTCCTGCTCATACGTTCCCTCTCCGGCTCCTCTTGGAGACAAGGTGTAACTTCTATGGGCATAAATCCTTGATTGCATCAGTGGATCCAGAACTCGTTGTGTGGTTCTATGAAGACGCATTTAAACGGGCAGATTTGTGATCAGACGCCCGTCCGCGTCTTCAACGCGTGCATGAGACAAAAATGTGCACCCGCAACGCGTCCTTCAGCAGCCCAGGCTTCATCTCCCGTGCACAACAAACTGTCCGCCTTGTTGAACAAGCTCTAAGAGCACGGTTGACATCCCACTTACTTTAACTAATAATAACGTTAAAAGCTGCTTTTTTCTTATAAAGGAAAAAGGAAAATTGAGCCTTTCCTCGAGTCTTCTTTTATTGACTGGTGTTTCGTTTTGCTGTCTGACCGAGAAATTCGCGCCTTTTAGGAGTTTCGCAGAAATAAATCTTCAGTTTTCTTTTTCTTTCTTTCTTTTTTTTTTATCTCCCCCAAAGCTCTGAGGGTCTTGGAAAAACCAGTTTTTGCTCATCTGATGCGTTCTCTTGACTGCTGCAAACAAAATAATTCTCTGAAACTTTTTTCCCCAAATAAATTGATGCCACATAAGATTGACAAAGTCAGATTGGCCCACTTAAGACATTCCTAAAAGAGGGAGAACAAATTATTCTACGTGCGTCAGGGGTGAAAGTTTAGCCGTCAAAGGAACCATGTTCAGTTTTTGTCTGATGGAGTGCGAAGATATGCAAAGTTAATGAATTGTTGGAGTTTTGCGAAAGTTCTGGCTATCTTAGGCTATCTCTTTACATCTACTTTGCCACTCTCAGGAAGTTCCGGAAACACTTTGCTTCCCAAAAATGGAGCTGTTCCAGAAACCCTCACCTAAAGCACAAATATTTTGGCCATTTTGATCACCCAGGACAAAGCAAAAGTCGTGCAAAACATCTCACCCCAATTACAATCACTTTATGAGAATCTTCCTAGTCTAGTGACTCTGGAGACAGTCAACTAGAACTAAATAAATATTCTCTTTTCAGTGGATTCCAGGTCGAACCCCCTTCCTGCCCAATCAGTCAAACGCAACCTCCAAAAATGTTTCAAATTCCTGGCACATTTTGGAAAAATGCTTCGCCCTCTTCTAAATGTAGACGAACATAATGACCCTTCTGTTCAGGCTTGTGTCAGAATCATCGTAGCGAGAAATATCGGAAAGTAATGCCAAGAAATAATGTGTTCTTTCCACGCTTGGAGCCCGTGGATGACTAGAAATACAGTCGACATCCGATATAGTCAACTTGTCCATCAGCAACAAAAAGTTGAATATGTGTTGACTACAGAAGAAGTGTCCACCTATTGAGACCAGGTCTGCCTTTTAATCACAATTACACTTCTTTCTATTAACCAAACAAGCAATGCACTCACAGACACTAATTTTCTTTCAGTTGAAACAATAAAAAAAATCAGTCATTTTGGTTTGCCTCAACTTTGCTCCTCTCCGTCGAAGGCATTCATGAATGTTTTTTGTTAGGAATGAAAATCAGCTCGTGAAGAAGAGAAGAAATTGATCAGTCGGTTCTATGAAAAATGAAACTGTCTTATAACTGCAGATTTCAATCATGTAAAAATCAAAGAAAAAAATCACCAAAACCCCCTTTAAAATTGATGCGTTGAGTTGAACCATATCGGAGGAGGCTCAAGTTGAACTTGACTGCATGAGAGGTTTTTATGTATTGAAAATTCTGTCAGCATAGGAAAGTGGACTAGGTCGAGTTGGCTGACTATAGCGGAGGTCGACTGTATATCTTGGAAATCTTTTCGACGACAGCAAAAGAAAAGTTCTACTACCTCTTAGAGCTCAATAACCGAGTTAGAAAATTAGTTGGTGCAAAGCTTTGCTTACGCACGTTGTCCTTAAGGGTTAGAATTACGAAAGTGACCAGGACAAAACGCTCTATCTCCAGCTAAGTACACTTTCGTAGAATTAGGTTACGTGCCACTGGACTCGAGTTGAGTGTGTAGAGTGAGCGCGCCTTAATATTAAGCTTAAAACTAGAGAGAGAGAACACCAAATTTTGATAGAATACATGATACCGGGTGTAATTCTGGAGAGAAAATGAGGGTGAGAGAGAGAGAACTTAAATATAGAATTAACACACAGCGAAGCTGGACTGGACGATCTGGTGAACCTTTAAATGGAGCTCCTAATTGTAATTACTCGTGCCATTCAGTGTGCCTGCCCCATCACCTTGCTCAGACCAGAGTTAACCTGATTCTGATCATAGAACGGTCTCGTCACTGGGGTCACCGCCTCGGTCGTCTTCTACGAGCTCCTGGAGAGCGTCGTAATGTTTTCTCCAGCTATCTGCGATATCCGTCCTCCCGGTGAGGCTGGGAAGGTCATCTAAGGTGTGGTGAAGGTGGAGGTGAAGACATTGCTGC
>JAAUXU010024245.1_pt1 | contig 12279 bp, 12 predicted proteins | sample 7278151 | NCBI WGS metagenome assembly JAAUXU01 (sample SAMN14350113, study PRJNA611818) | marine sediment metagenome | isolation source: surface marine sediment (1.8m) | place: French Polynesia: Moorea | collected 2018-08 | reverse complement strand
TCGGTGAAGCAGCAAAAAGAGAGCAACAGGGTGACATTTTGACAGGTGAACAAAACTCATCAACGATAGTCGGAAAATCTTGATCTGGACTGTCACATTCTCTCTTGCTGAGGATGATCTGGACTGTCTTCTCTCGGTTCTTCTGAGTCTGATCGGGACTACCTTCCCTCACTCCTGTCGATGATGGCCATCCGGACTGTTTTCGCTCACTACTGCTGGGGACGATCTGGACTGCCTTCTCTTCATGCTTCTAAGTCTGATCAGGTCTGCAAAGCTCCGGAGTCCCTACTGCCATCTCTCGACACTGGTGATGACGATCTGGACTACCTTGAGATTTCCCAACTGTCGTGGATGAGTTTTGTTGCCCCGCAACCTCGCAACCTCGCAACCCGGACATGGGGTTTTTGAGTGCCTGCACATGGCGCCGCAGGGTCTGGAGAGTGAATCCCAGTGGAAATGGTGGGCCAGGGGGTTGGGATTGTCCCATGAAAATTTCAGCCAGTTTCATCCATTTTTACCCCCTGAAAAAGTCATTTTTCAGTCCTGTTTGGCATGCCCCCCTCTAGTTGTCTCCCTTTTGAGCACTCTAGCACCAAAATGGCAGCCTTCACATTGACCTGTGTACAAATCCACACGTTCAAATCCACACGTTCCACATCAAAATTCCACTTCAACACGTTTCAGTACAGTGTAAGAGGTGACGTAATGCTCGACGCAATTACTTACGGCCAGGACTGTTTACAGGGTGTTCTTTAAGAAGTGACCGGAGGGAAACTTTGCTCTGCTCTGGACCTTCTCTTATTCTTCAGTCGGTTAAGAAATTTTGGAACAGAGTGGCTTCATCGCTGCGTAAATGTCACCTCTGTTTTGAAAATGGAAGTCTTATCGACAACTCCAAAGTCCCTGACATTAGATGCAGATGCCGACGGACGCCGCAAAGAGCCTTGATCCTTATTGACGAATTTGCCTTTACAGTAATTTGTCGAAAGCTGCACTCAGAAAAGCATGTGAAGATAGTGAAAATGTGCAATATTGTGCTTTGACATAGGAAGGGTCTCACTTTTAAGGCTGGTCTCTCAAATGGCGGAAACTTCTTACGAGACAAAATCTCCAGAATGGTTGTCGAAAAATTGCTCCAATTAAGGAAAAGAAATGACTCGAAAACTCCATTCGTTACTATAAGAACACCCTGTACTACAAAGGAGGCCGTCATACAGGTTGTCTCGGATGAAAATGGCGAATATGAATATCCTGTAATATTTCTAAACTTGTACTTACATGAACAAGCTTAAATGTATCAGGCTTGCTACTTTATGAAACCAAAGAAAACATGAAGACATATGTCAAAGGCTCCCTTTATGTGTGCAATGATCGTCTCTTGTCACTCAGGGGCATCTCACGATGACCTCTTGCGCCCCACCTATTCAAGCAGATCGGACAAAGACGTCTGAACGTTGTGTATGTCCAGTCTGAGGTGGCTGTTGACGCAAGAGGCCGCTGCACCACAGATATGGGCTGCATCATGTGGTTGTCCATCGTCTCCGTCTTTCTCGTGTGGTTCCGGCGCTTCTGGAAGTTGCACGCCGCGTACGGGCACTTGAAAGGGGCTTCGTCCTTCATGAGCCTGCCGCTTTTGGGTATGAAGCTTTCGTACAGTGAAGTCTCGACTTGACGAAATTTTTGCTGCGCACGGACTTTTCAGTATAAAACACTATTTTGATTTAACACTTTTAAAATGGGAAGTTGGAACTTTAACGAATATAAAGTGACCAGGCTCGTAGTAGAAGATGAAGTTGACGAGGACGGCTAGAATATAGATGATGAGGAAGATGAAGAGAATGAAGACGTCCAGGGCAGTGCAGTTGTCAATGTCAGCACGCCACTTAAGTTATTTACTTCGAAGGCAAAGTAACAGTGGCTTTAGCAAAGAAAGTGTGACTTTGATCGATGACTTGAAACGATGAGTTTTGACAGGGTTGCCGCCGACAGCAAATATCGTTCAGTCGAGGTCACACAGTTTTTATTTGTTCACCAATGCACGAAAGTCAAAAGATAGCATCTACGTATTTGAATGCTCCCTTCAGGTCACGGTTACCTACTTGGAACTGATCCCATTCGCTCCCTGTATAAGATGAAGGTATGTGTTTAATAATAAACAGCTTTTAACTATGCACATAGCAACCTGTGTCTCAAGCATTCCTTTTTAAGTAATGACTTACTATTACCATCACTTGGTTAAAAATGATATGAAGCAACGTTACTCACTACTTTCCGCAATAGCGTTTAATTGTTTATGAAAACAGGGAAGAGTCCATTTCCGCAGTCTTAACCATTTAATTTACGTATGAAAGTTACTAGGCCATGTCATTCCTTCAATCCTTTTCTGGGTGCTTTACTATTTTTGTTGCAAGACTCCCTTCGAAGACATTCTAATCAAATGGCATGAAGAAGCAATTAGCTTCTGGATCGCCTCTCGTCCTTTGCATGGACTTCGAGAGCCGTTTTTTTTTTGCATTACAACTATGTAGTCCCTGAAGGCCATGGAAACTATAATAAGAGACTGGGGGTAAAAATGTTCTATTTACTACTTCTTCAATAGGCTACGCGCTTATTTGACGACGTCTTCACTAGTAGGCTTGGGAACCAACGTAAGATGCACTCAGTCAAACTCTGAAAGTTTCATTTTCTTACTTCACGTGATGTACAGGTATCCGGACAATTTTTATGATAAAAACGAAGCAAATGACGCGTGTCGAGCCAAGTCAGTGCTGAAAAACTTGGGTTTCTACGCTTGTAATCCATCACTAGACGTCCACCTCGTCAGTGGATACGATCAGCTATTTAACTTAAGCTGAAAACACCAGAAAGAAAGAAAAATAAGTTGTGATAAGAAGTTGAATTTTATAAATTGTGTAACTTTGCTAACTGTAAGGCCAAGTACGGAGACATTTTCCGTCTGGACGTGGGAAACCTACCTGGTGTAGTCGTCTGCAACATGGAGCTGTTGGAGCAAGCGTACAGGTCGGAGGCGTTCAACGCCAGGCCTTATAACCACGTGCCCTCGTTCAAGAAGTTCAGACCTGTGGATTCCAAAGGTATGCGAACCAAACTTAGCGCAGCATCTTGTGCAGGCTGCATCAGAGTTAGCGTCACATGTTGAAAAAAGCACGGTATTACACTATTAGCTGCTCAACACGAAGTGTCCTGACTGAGGATACAATTCACACTGTATTAGTGAATTGATCTTTGGTCATTTTGCCTCCGGAGAGAGAAACAACCTTGGCCAGAATCACCCAGACGCGGGAATCTGTTTGATCAGTTGACTTATTCTTTACTTCGTCATGGGATGGGATGTTTGACATTCTCGTCATTGCATTAATGCATATTAGTCTTACTGCATTCGACCATTTCCATGGACCTGATTAAAGTATTGAACTCTTCATTCATTGATCATCAACTTTTCACTGGAGTGACACTAATTCTGACGCACCCACAAACATGCGGCACCGTCCACCCCATAAGGTGCAATCGCCGGCGTGGCTGTGGCGCAAGGCCAGCCGTGGCACGAGCAGCGACGATTCATGGTGCGCCAGCTGCAAAACCTTGGCATGGGTAAGACGTACACCATGGAGGAGGTCGTTGGACAAGAATGCCTCAACCTGATAGGACTGTTTGAGAGAAATGTCAAGTTCGGCATGCCGACCAATATTAAGGGTACCTTCACCGCGGCCATCAACAACGTGGTCTGGAGGATCACCACTGGGAGAAGGACTCGGTACTGAATCATTTTTCTGACGACAAACTTCGTAACATACTGTGCGGTAAGGGCCAAATTATTGCAGTCAGGATGATCCCGAGCTGGTCGCTCTTGTGGATCGCTTGACAATCTACCTGAGGAGCTTGGACCCTGGATCAGTGGTTGGAATGCTGCAGCATCAGATCGTGGCCTTTTGCCAGTTGTGTGGGTGGCTCGGAGTCAACAATCCCATCACTGCAGTATTGCCTATCAATGAGATGATTCAGGAACAGGTAATAATTTACCATGATCGAAACAATATCAGAAGATGATTTTGATGACATAGGTTCACTTATCGGACCCTGATGACCAAGGCAATTACATAGAGCGGCACCTGGCAGAGATAGAAAAGAACGTGTCCAACGAGGACTCCAGCTTCCACCCCCGGGATGGCCTGGCGCACCTCCTTGGGCAGATGCAAGACATTTTTGTCGCTGGTCGAGCCAATCGATGCACCCTACTTACTGTGTACATTGTTGTAGTGTCAATTGATGCATCGCCGTAGGAACTGAGACCGTGGCCACGTCGCTGGAGTGGACGGTGCTCTACCTCTGTCGCCACCAGGACTGGCAAGAAAAGATCTCAAAAGAGGCCCGAGAACACCTCAGGGACCAATCCACGGTAAAGTTCAAAATAATCTACTCACATCGGGAGTTGGAATCGGCCTTTTTCCTTCCCCACAGACGATTTCGCTTAGTCAACGTCCCGACATGCCTTTAACTCAGGCCTTCATCGAGGAGGTTGCCAGGCACTGTCCGCAGGGCGCCATCCAAGTGCCTCACTTCGCTACAAATGACTTCATGCTGGGGCGCTTCCTCATACCAAAGGGCACTCAGGTAGCAGAACTGAATGACTCCTCATGGACCCGAAAGTTTAGCTTCTATTTTTTAAGCTGTTCCCGTTCGGCGTCGCAATCAACCACGACCCCAACGTTTTCTGGGCTCCCGAGGACTTCAGACCAGAGAGATTCATAACCCAGGAGGGAAAGTTCAAAGGGATAGAAAAGATGCTTTTTTACGGCGTTGGGAAAAGGAGATGCCCAGGTAGCTTAAAAGCGCTTTACTTGAGCCTTCACTGTTCGTGTACGTTGAGATGTCGAGATGTACACCACTGATCATGCGTCAGGAGAAATTTTGGCTCGCGTGGAGATCTTCCTTTTCATCACGTCCTTAGTGGCCAGGTACAAGTTTGAAGCCTTCGGCCAACTGGACTTCACTCCAGTGCCCGGTCTCACATTTTATACCAAGCCCTATAAAGTGATTGTGACCAAGAGAGGACAATGAAGTGTGTAAGGGGTTCATTAAATATATTATTTCGCGCATTTGTATGATTCAGACAGTGTTACGTTTTCAACGAACAATAAGCTTCCTCAAACCACTCATGGGACGTCTAACACATAGAGAAGGGTCTTAGCAGCATAACGGGTTACTTTTTTTCTTTTTACACTGGAACAAACGTTAAGGGAGAGATGTTGAGAATTACGAGGTCTACTGTTTGCTTTCTGGAAGCTTAGGGAGTAAGATACACTGAATTCTCAGTCAGCCGGAGTGATAAAATGAAGGCAGACTTTTAAACGTTCTACTCCAAGTTGACCCGGGTGAAGAAATCACTGGTCTAGCATAAATATCTTTGCGCATCTCGTGGCTATTGGAAAGACATGCAGCCGACACGTAGCTGTACTGTGGCAGTCATTATAAATGTGTGCAAAAATCTGCTAGAGCAAACGCAACGTTGTGAAACATAATACAGCAAGTTGATCAGGGGCTGTCACATCAGGTGGCATAGTCAAGTTGATTACTACGAAAAACGTACGTAAATCTGATTTCTCCCATGAAGTATCTGAAGTATTCTTTTTGTGAGTTGTTCTAAAGCAACGCCGACTCGAACTGGGGCCCTCTCCTTATTGTGATGTCACTGCCGAAACCTTCACAATCTTGCTCGAGCTCTACGGCCATGACCTACAGAAAGAAAAGAATATATACGAATGATATATACGGTACAAGGCAAGTTTTAGTCCGTATGAATGAAACCGTACCTTCTGAAGAACAAGGAGCGAGTAGAAGTTTTGCGCCATGGCCTTCTTGATTCTCCTGATGGGCAGCTCAGAGAATCTGACCGAGGATTGGCTGGCGGCGTCGAGCCTGGACTTTAGAATGGTGTTAAGATGAGCAGCGCGCTTGTTCAGAACGCGATCCTCGAATTGTTCGATGGTCTCGTTCTCCAGCATCTCCTCCCCCTCTTTGTTAGCGCCTACGGACGCTGGATTGACGTACTCCTCGTCCTCCTCTTCCTCCTCCCTAGAATTGAAGACAATATGGTTTCGTCTCGTATATATTCTATCCATCCACCGTAGCTGTACAGACAGTGTTCGTAAAGGGTATATAGTAGCTCGTAGTACCTGTAAGGCGTTGGTGCGCCCATTGAAGGCGGCGCTCCGGGCGTTTGCGGCGCGTTGCTCGATGCATCCCAGCCCATGTTAGACATCTGAGGGTTGTTGGGATCATAGCCAACGTTTTCAAATTGGCCAGAGGTGTCCTGGAAGGGGAACAACAGCGGTTGTAGACATATATTCGTGGCGATTTTACCGCAACACATCTCAGTACCTGTTGTTGCTGTGGTGCTGGTTCAGGTTCTTGTACCGGTACTGGTGCTGGTGTTGCCGCTCCTGCTGGTGTTGCTGCAGTGTCGTCGAACTGGTCAACATTTTGTTGCTGTTGCGCTTGGTTAGCCACTTCGTCAGCACGCTGTTGGTGCACGGACGGGGGTTCAGCCTGAGGCTGCTCTTGCGGCTGCTCTGGGGGCTGCTCTTGCTGTTGCTGCTGTTTGCGTGGGGCTTTCTTGACCGGTGATTCCTCCGCCTGACGTCGCTTGGGCGGCCTCCCTGGTCCGCGACGGACCACCGGGGTGCCACCCTCCTCTTCGGGTTCATATCCGGGAACCTAAGAGAAAAGAAATACATATATAACCGATGCACGCAGCAGTGTGAGGGGTGGGAGACTTACGTGCTCCAGCTGCATGGTCTCTGCCTCAGAGTCTCCAAGCATCCCGAAGAATTCGTTCTCGGTGTGGTGACTTGTAAGATGTCGTTGATAATTCTTGTGGATACTCTGTAAGAAAAAAACAGAACAGTGCAATTTTTCAGGACGAGCCAGGCGTCCAAAGCTCGTCTCACCCGTGAATTCAGCGGCCTTCCGGGCAGTGCGAAGAGCTTCTCAACTCCACCCGTCTCCTTCCAGTGCATTAGCCTCTTGGTGGGTGGGGCCAGGTCGAGCGTCGTCACGATGTCCGTCGTGTCAGAGAGCTGAGCCTTCATCTCTTCACCAGAGATGGCTTTCACCTGGATCGAGGAGAGTTGTACAATAAAGATGGGAACAACGCAGCAACGTCCATGACGCTGCAGCTACTTTCTTCTCTCTCTTTACCTCGTCGACGATAAGCTTCCTCTTCCGCTTCGTCCTGACCATCCCGCGCACGGCGCTAGCGTCCACGGGTGCCAGTGCGAACGACTCGTCCTCGTTCTGGAGCAGCGTCGTCTGAAAAGGCGAATAAGAAGGTCCATCAAACTGTGTGGAGGAGCCAAGACTCAGATTTGCGTACGTGGTCAGATGCAGTCGCCTGTTTCTGTTGGTCGTCTTGACTGGTGGATGGCGGCTGATCTTGCTGTATGGATGGAGCGGCCCCTGCGTCCTGGCGCACTGGAGAAGCACCCGGTGAACTCATTCCACCGGGGGAGGGAGCGCCGAAGTCGTCCATGTGGTGACGGTCGTCATCAGAGTCGTCATCTAGCAAGAATAATAAGGCTGTGACTCTTCCCCAACCACACCAGAGGGAAGGTACACCTGAACCTACCGTGTCCCTTTGTCTGCTCTCCAGTTTGATCCAGGGTGGGAGCAACTGATCCGGACGGAGTTGCAGGCTCATCAAAGAGTCCTCCGCCTTCGAAAAGGCCGCCGCCCTCGCCACCAAAGTCGTCACTGCTCCCGAAGTCTCCTTCCGGCCCTCCCGACGCGCCGAGTCCCTTGGAGGAACTCGGTTGGCCGAAGAGCCCACTGGCGTCTGGTTGGAGGGAGTCGCCGAGCGATCCACTACGGGCGATCTCGGAGTTCTCTTCGATCTCGGACATGCCGCCTCCGCCTTGGGGATCCCCAAAACCGTCGTTTTCGCCTAGACATTTGGAGAAGACTAGTGAGCATGCAACGAGGTTACAATGTTTCCAACAATAACGGTCTTACCCGTGTCCAGATTAATGTTTCCGTAGTCCTCCCTCATGGTGATCTCTTCCGCTCTCGTCTGGTTCATGGTGAACTGAGCCTGGATGTCCACGTCTGCCAGATCCGGCATCTCTGTATCGAAGTCATGGAACACCTCCGGCAGTGTAATTGCGTTCACGGCGGCCTCCCTATGAAGGAAGCATGAGCTTAGTATACAGGGAGTCTCTCATTTCGTTGTGTGAGGCTACCTGTTCTCTTCAGGCAGGTCGACCATGCCGGGCCTGAAGGCCATCTTGATCTTGACAAAGGCCTCGTTGCAGTCTGCCAGCAGGTACTTGGCCTTGCGAGAGTAGATGCGGACCACTCCGAGCAGCAGGTGGCCGGACGTGCGGAGGGCCATCTTTACTTTCGGCTAGAACAAAACGACCGTGGAGTGAAGCAGACCCCTAAACTGAAATCGCGCCCAATACCTGGAGAATTCCCTCCACCGACTTCTCGATGTTAGTCTCGAAGACGTGCGCCTTGGTCAGCTTCTTGTCCCAGTGCGCCGCCAGCCAGATCCGGGCCAGCGGGCCCTTCTTGGCCAGCACGAAATGCGCGTAGAACATGGCGGAGGCGGAGAAGGTCCCGTGGGCCTCGGAGGACGCAGCAAATTCGCCTTCGGACTTGACAAATTCTGTTTTGAGTTTTTTTCTGACTTCGCTTGGCGGCTACTGGCGAATCTGGCGCCCGTCGGGGCTGGGGTCAACCGGGCCGACGTCGGCAGGGAGCGCGCCAACAGAAAACGGCATCTCTTTTCCCTCGCCTGATTTCTCTTCGTGACCAGTAGTTGTCCCCGACGTCACCCAATCTGGGGGTGGCCACGACGTGGCAGGCGTGCTCCCGGGGGTCGGAGCGAGTGCCTGAGGTCTCCCTCGGTCTGTCTGTCGTGAGCAGCGAGGAACCTGCGTGATTTCCCTAAAAAAGATGGCTCACACGGAGACGTTCTAGTTCTCGCTGGTCACGCTGCCATCGATTTTCCTCCTCTTTATAGACTCCGCGCGGCCGCTTTGGCCGGACCCCGAGTCACCTAACCTTCCTTTCCGCAGAAGAGCCAAGATGGCGTCGCTTTCCGAAGCCGACGCCACCCAGGAGATCGACGCCAGCGCCGGCGGCAGGTTCAGAGCGGCACGCGTGGGCACTAACTTGATATCCACCCGAGCGCCCTCTATCCAGCGATGGCGGCATTGGCGAAAGGGTGACCTAGTTATACTTGAATAACTATATTTGCGTAGCAGAGACCAGACACAGGCAGAAAATGAAGTATCAATATAGAATATCAAAAACTGTTTTTAAAGACCAGCAAATGCAAAAAAGACCCGCGTGCCATGTCAGCATTGCTGCTGCCGTGACCAGGATTCGAACCTGGGTTGCTTCGGCCACAACGAAGAGTACTAACCACTATACGATCACGGCTATCTGCGAGTGATGTCCATAGCTGCCAGGCAACGCCTACTTAACCAAATGATGGCAACGCTGGGTGAAGAGTGAGCGTTGCGAGTTCGCTGAGCCATCTAGATCTGCACCGTCACCCTGGAGACCTGCCCACAGTGAAGTCAAGTCAACTTGGAGGGTGTAGAAGCGAGGATGCCCAAGACTGGTGTCAAAATGAGAACAACTCAGAGTCACAGACTGATTAGCAGACTTGGGTGAACGAGGCTTGAACGACAATCACTGAGCAGAACAGCAGTGGCATAAGCAGTCTATGAGAAATATGGAGCTATTTGCATCATTTTTAGGTCCAGTTATTGGCTGCGATTTAAAGAATCACTCAGAGCCCGAGAGCTCTGGACTTTGTAAAATGTGGTCCTCTGTTCGATCACTGCACAATGCAAGTTTGCTAGTTAGGTTTGTTTCACCGCCAGTGTTTTATCCATTTCTCCATATTCCGATACAAATACAGGGTGACCGGGATGAACCCAGACTTCTTCAAAGTGCAGCAGCAGGATTTGTTCTGCCAGAGACTCTCTTTCAACCCAAGATGTACCTTGTAAATGGACTCGCTGACATCAGCAAAGAGGACATGGACAGAAGAGGTGATTACGACTTTCAATGTCGGCTGCTTCAGCCCCACTGCAGGAGGCCTCTCCTTTGGTCTTCACAGTCTCGGTGGCGGTCAAGGTGTCGCTCCTGAAGTGCCCGTGGGGCATCCACCCCCACCTTGGGCGGTTGAAAAATCATCCCGGTTGTATTGCGTTCACCCTGTATGAGAGGATTTTCTCGCGTGTGCCCGTAATCTCAAGATGAGTAGCGAGTTGCGATGCTGCGGGTGGCGGGGGCAGCGGGCAGCGGGGCCGCCTCTTGCGTCAGCCCGCTTGGGATGATGCAGGGGAAAAAATTCTCATCTTCTTTTCTCTGCTCTCTCCTCCTTCCTCCCTGCCCACGTCCATGTGGCATAGGTGCAGGTGGTTCTTGTTCCGCATCTTTCTCCATTTAGGTAGGTTCACGACGCTTTCCTCCGGGTGAAACTTGCGCAAGTTGATGGGCACAGACAGTGTGGACGACGACGACGACGACGACGACGACGACGACGACGACGACGACGACGACTGGGTATAAGCAGCGAAATTTCTTTTTTCTTCCTGCATCACAAGCTGAACTTTGTTCTTTATCCTGCGATCAGATAACGAGTCCTGGAGTGCTCCTCGTGCGTCTTTTTTTACTCTTTAAGGTCGGTCTATCTCTCCGTGCATTCTGTCTATGCACGTCCCACATACACACAATGTGACTGAGCAAAACTTGGCAACTGTCTTCAGTCGGTGCACACATGATGCTGATGACGAAGGTGCTGGTTCCAGTCTTGCCGAAGTCCCAGGTCCATATCTTCAACCCCAACCCATCGGCCGTGATATGCATGAAGCAGCAGCATCGTGCAATGATGCTTCAGATTCCTCTGCAGTGAAATCCCATTATGGAGCTGGCTGGAAAGTAAATCTCCTCTCCCTCCGTCGAGGGCAAGTGGAAGAATGAAGTGGATTTCCAGACATGTCCTCATGCGTTTCCGCAAAAATGTGTAATTGTTCTTGGCACAATCCAGATTCATGTTGCCTGCGAGGGAGGCGACGACGACGGCGACGACGACGGTTGCTCAAGCAGTAGAGCGCCAATTTCTATGCCAACGACGACAGCGGCAAACAATAACAAATGGGACGTGCCTCTACGCACAGAGCAGTTGGGACCTCGCAGCTCGGCAAGAAGTCAACTTCTTGCAAGGATGGACTTCCTACAGAAGGTCCTGCAGTCAGGAGAAAGCGAGTGCGTGGGTGTTCAAATGAGAAAGTATGCGGCGTTGTCGTCAGAGCAACCATTACTTACTGGAGGCAGGAGAAGCGCCTCACGTACGTACGCACGTAGTATGTGTGACAGAAGGACAAAACCGAGCCGTGCATGACGCCAAGCAAAGATCCCTAGGACAGATGTGTGCATCGGAGAACTAAGGGTGCGTCTCCACTGGCGGATTCTGCTTGAGTCTGTCAGTGTAACTTAAGAAGTTCGTTTCCATCAAGGTTGCGTCCACTCCATTCCTTGAGGCTTGGTTAATCATCATCGAACGGCTCAACGGCCTTCGCAGGATCGACCGACCGACCGAACGCATTGTTTTAAACAAGAGAGAAATGAAAATGTCTTCTATTCAATGTATGATCCCAATCGAACGAGCACGTGTGGGTCGGGAAAAACGGGCTCGGCACACACCAGATGCGCGTCCTTCTGGCTCTCACGGTCCAGGACGTGGAAGACAGACGAAAGCGCGGACTTCCGCGCCCCTCGCAAATCGACACGTAGTTTTGTTGCCACTGCGAAGCCACGGCTTCTCCCCCCACTTTATTCTGATAAGAGACGGACTCGGAGAACTCGGAGAACTCGAAGGGCACAGAGGAGAAGAGATTGTTTGCAGACCGCATTTCCCCATTGCGCATGCGCATGAGCCTTCGTCGTCGACGCATTTCTTCTTCTTTTTTCTCCCCCTGCCTAAATTTGGGTGCTGCCTTTAGGCCCCAAAACACATCTCAGGGAATGCAGCAGCAGAGAAATCGTGTCAAGGAACAAGCACGTACTACAGGCACGAGGTCTCAGCCCTGCCTCTACAGGGTGACCAAATGTTTTAGGACGATTCTCCCGGCCCGGCCGGCGGCCCCCGGGGGGGGGGGGGGGGGGGGGGGGGGGGGGGGGGGGGGGGGGGGGGGGGGGGGGGGGGGGGGGGGGGGGGGGGGGGGGGGGGGGGGGGGGGGGGGG
>JAAUXU010012612.1_pt1 | contig 12284 bp, 9 predicted proteins | sample 7278151 | NCBI WGS metagenome assembly JAAUXU01 (sample SAMN14350113, study PRJNA611818) | marine sediment metagenome | isolation source: surface marine sediment (1.8m) | place: French Polynesia: Moorea | collected 2018-08 | reverse complement strand
TGCTGTAAAATCCGCCGATTTTTTCGGGAAAGAAGTGAGAAACTGGACATAACAACTTTGGAGAAAATGTGATTTTTTTACGGCTGTGCATCTCTTTGCTCCGTTGGTGTAAAAACCGGAGAAGGGTCGATGATATAAAACAGGTAGGGAGAAGAGGGAAAGAAGGAGATTGGCTGCTGCGGCCTATACAGTATAAGCCATAAAAGCCTCCTCCAATCTTCTTCTTTGTTGTTGTACGTTGAAGCTGTGTGAGAACCAGGGGGAAATGGTTTTCTTCCCACCAAGGAAAAAAATCCAACGCTCAAACACCGGACGTTCCATACTTCGGATTCGCAGGAGCAAAGAGGCCCCAAAAAAAAAACATTTCCTCCCCCCCCAAAAAAAATTGCAGCTGCGTGAGTTTTGCCCGAGAATTTTTTTACATGGATTCCAGATTTTTTTTACCCTAGATTCCATGACGTGACTCACAAATTTCAAAGTGTCTCTTTCCGCGGCGAATGCTTCTAGTAGGCAGATGTATCACATACCCCCGGTTTTTTTTCTCGAAGCCGCTATTACTAGAGTTGTGTGAGTCATAAATAACGAAAAAAATCTTCCCTTTCGCATCATCCCACTTTTTTTCTTCCTTTTCCCTTTCGGCGTCTGCGTCTGCAAATGTTCGTGTTTGGAGCGACACAAAGACAACATTTGGCGGAATTCTTCTTTCCCCCCTCTCCAGTTTTTATTTTATCTAGTTCAGTGCTTGCTTTTGACAAAAAATCGCCCTAGAAAAAGAAGGAGGAGGGGGGGACACAATTGCTGCACGCCTAAACTCAAGATGTGATTCAACAAGGCGAGACGGAATCGCGAGATCTCGAGATAGAAAAAATAAAAAAAATATGACTCACGAACGCCGAGTTTCGAACAATTTTTTTCTATAACAAACTTACGAACGCCGAATTTCACGCATTTTTTTTAAAAAAACTCACGTAAATGAGGTCCCTGTCGTATCTGACTTTTAGGTTCCTGTTAATCCCGTGTTCGTCGATGTTGGAGATCACCGTCATGTCCGGGACGCCGTCGTCAGGGCGACGACCTGCAAAGAAAATTCAAATTCAAATTATGTGACGTTTTAATTCAATTTTGCGGGAAAGCTGCTTCTTTTCCCGCACAGAGCCAAGGAAATGCGATAGCAAGATTTGCGAAAAAAAGAAGCTCTTCTTTCTCCGCAGCAGGTGCAAAAACAAGGGAGGCGACGACAAAAACAGCCGGGGACGAAATCGATAAGAAGAAAAAAGTTGCTAAAAATACGATAAAGACAGCAAACTCACCCTGGCAGTTTGTCTCTTTTGGCAGTGGCATTGTTGCGGCTTTTGCTTGTTGATGATGTGTTTTTGTCTTCTTCTTTTCGGAAGCACTACAACGGCGGGAGACTTCCGGGGAAGAAGCCGAGCTCTCCCGCCCTCGCACTAATTAAAAAAATCTTGAGCTAGAAATCTCGCTACATTTCGCTTCCCTCTTCTTAGCACCTCCTTTTTCACTCCCACATTTTTAACACTTTTTAGCCTTTCTCTCTGTGTCACACCTTCTTTTCTTTTCCTGTTTGACCTCACCTCCTCCTCCTCCACCACCCACCCCCAAAAAACTATTTCAGCAGCGGCTCTCCTCCCCCGTTCGTCCCATGGATGTGTGTATGTATGGGGTGAGGGAGGGTTAGCTGGCAGCATCACAGTTGCCCATGCAGGACTGAGGAAAAGGAAAATCCTCTTCTCTCTCTCTCTCCTTTCCTGACGGGGCGCCCCACCCCGCCCTGCCCCAACAACCCCCTAACCCAACTTGGTGGTGGAGGTACCAGAGGAAAGAGTGTTTCTTCCTCCTCCTCTTCCTCCTCCTCCTATCCCGGGCTGCAAACCTACTCTGACAGAAAGAAGAAAGAAAGAGCCGGGTCTCTTCGCCTCTTTCGCCGTCGGAAGCAGCAGCAGCACAAAAAACGACGGCGGCCGCCGCACGCGCGTTTCCTCTTTGGTATGGAGCGGCTGGAAGTACTCACGGGCAATGGAGGAGGGAGAATATTTTTTTTCGAAGCGTACACGTTTCCGTGACTCAGGGAGGGGAAGAGGGAGATCGGTTCCAGATCTCTGACGAAGATTGCTCTTCCTAGCTACAAAGTCATCCTTTGGCTAAATTTATGAATCACTTCCTCTGTAGCAGAATCTCCATTCAAGGTTCAGTACATGCAACAACACCCCCTGTACATTTGGGGTGGCCCCTCCCCCCTCGCCCTCCCTTACCTCATGCCAAATACGGAAGCAAAAAGCCAGCTGAGGAAGTACAGACCTCCCCCCTCCCCCTTTGTGTGTATGACCCGGCTCCAGCAGCAGCAGCAGCAACACAACCAACAGCAGCAGCAGCGACAGTGACGAAAGCTTTCTCCTACCACTACAACTTTCCGCACAACCGCCGACTAGACAGAAAGACCCTTCCCCCCCTCGGAACCCGGAAAAAGCACCTTCCTCCTCCAGTCTGAAACTGCAAAGCTCTTTCTCTCTCTTCTTTGGGCATCTCCTCCTAGGGCTTTCTCTCTTTTCGCAGATCGAAGGGCGATATCGACCCCTCGGCAAAAGTGAAGGGGAGAGAGGCGCGGCGGCGGACGAGAGAGGGGGAGGCAAGAAACACAAGCGGAGCGCCATCTAGGAACGTTTTTTTGGCGAAGATACTTGAAATATAGTCACGCGACACCCAACCAATATTTATTTCGACGGAAGGGCCGATAACGGGCGCAAAACCGACATAGTGTAACAATCACTAGACAATCTCGGGTACTTTCCTACCTATACGAACAGCACGCAAAATGCCATTCGCCAGTTTTGCGCACTTGTTAGGTTTTTTTAAAATCTTTTTTTAAAAAATTCTGACATAATGAAGATATAAAGGTTCTGAAAAGTACGTGTTAAGTTCTTAAGTCCGTTTAAAAGGCTCTGGACTGAACCTGCTCAAAAATTACAACGTGTACACTACAGAACTGTTTTTGGCACTGGCACTTTATTGTTATCCATATTTCGTGCATATTAAAAAACCTCGGCTGGCATACATTCGCAGACGGAGGGAGGACGGTTTCTGGAAGTCGGGATTTTTAGACGGCGGAGTGGAATGATCCTGTATTTCCATTGAGGGTTTTCTGAATTGCTCCAATAAAGGTGGTGGGTGGTCAGAAGCTCAGCCGAGAAAAACTTTCAACCCAGGCTCTCGCAGCTATCTTGCATTGCTTTGCTTAGGGCCTTGCTTTTCGCCCGACCCTCCTACACAGAAGAAGACATAGTTTAGCCAGCATTTTCACATCGTTGTAAAAGATTGCACACCTTTCGCATACAAGTGAGCACCATAATAATAAGGGAGGGAAGGAGGGGGCTATCCATGTTGAAAAAATATTCTTCTTTTATCGGTTTTCCGCTTGCGATTAAAAAGAAATTATAGCAAAAAAATTGGTCATAAATCCGCCCAATTCAAACACAAAAAACTCGATTACAAAAAAAAACCTTTCAAAGTGGGGAACGTTCGGTCGTCGCGCGCGTTTAGTTTTCTACAGCTCTTCCTTTACGTCTACCATGTGCTCCGGGTGCTGGCGGAGGGAGTCCATGAAGTCCTCGGCCTTGATCTCGCCGGTGCAAACCCTGAAAATATTTTATAAAAATGTCAAATTGTACACTTAAGTGTTTTGGCTATTATAATCTCCTTACCTGTGCACTGCCGTGAACAAAGGGAAGTCCTCCTCCATCTTCTTCGCCTTGAGCATGGTGTTGACCTCCGCCGCGGTCTCAGGACCCTGGAGCTTTTGGCCGCCAAGGAGCTCCTTCTCCAGCGAATCGATAGACTTGCCTGGAATAGACAGGGAATAGATGTTGAAAACTGTTAAAAACCGAGGTAGTAAAGCCCTTTTTACCCGTGGTGACGAATGCCTCTGAGACCCTCCTGTTCCTCCCCCCGTAGCAGGTGGTGACCAGGTCGGCGACGCCGCAGGACTCGAAGAACGTGGCCAGCTGCGGGTGGGAGTCGTGGTAGAAGGCGTGGGTGAACTTGATCATCTCCATCAGCCCCAGGCGGATCACGGCGGCCTTGGTGTTGTCCCCGAACTTGAGTCCGTCGGCGAACCCGGCCCCGCACGCAACCACGTTCTTGAGGGCGCCGCACACCTCCACCGTGGCCGTGTCCTTCACAACAACCACGCGGAAGTTGGGGGTCTGAGAAGAGAGATGAAAAACATTATAAAAACAATTCTTTTTTTTAAAAAAAAGGTGTACAGTATATTGTCTAACCTGGAAGAGTTTCTTGAGGATGGCTCCCTTTTCTGCGTCCTTGCAGCCGATTGTCGTCTCGCAAAAGTCCCCGTTGGCAACTCCGGGGGCGAGGTTGGCACCCATCAGCACCGACATTGGGATCCCGAGTATGTCGTGGATGGTGTCGGAGAGGAGCTTGATGCCGCCGGTGGGGAGGATGTCGAATCCCTTGATGAGGGAGATGCCGATGGCGCCCTCCTTCACCTTGCCCTTGAGCGGCGCAAGAGCGCGCGCGATAAACTGGTGGGGGATCACAAAGATGAGGATGTCGGCGTCGGAGGCGGCCTCAACCACGTCAGGCACTGGATAAGACTTTTACGATTAGGTTTGAACTCCAGTATCTTATGCATCTTATCCGTACCTGCTTTGACGTTCTCCGGCAGCTTCTTCCCCTTGAGGTACTTGACGTTCTCGTGCTTGGTGTTGATGATTTCGCTGAGCTTCTGTCCGTCCACCTCCTCCTCGAATACCCACATGCGGACCTCCTCGGCGAACTGGCCAGGGTTGGACTTGGCGTTGGCGCCTACCAGCATGGAGATGGCGGAGCCCCAGTTGCCCGATCCCACGATGCACACTCTCTTAGGCGAGGAAGACATATCCAGGCGGCTTTGGACGCTGTCTGAGCTGTCCGTGACGTCGGCGGAGGCGGAGGGGGCGCGGCTGACGGCGGTGGCGGCGGAGAGGAGGCGAGCCAGGTGGTCTTCAAGGGGAAATAAAAATGTTAAGTGACGACTGGGGAATACTGACGAATTTTTCGCTTCGAAATTAATTTAAACGTAAAAACTCGGAATTTCCGGCAAAAAGGGCAGGAAAAAATAGGTTCTGAATCTAAACTGAAAATAATTTTTCGGATTGCCGAATTTTACGCAAAATATACAGTAAATATAATGTGAACTAATTTCAAATTTGAAAACTATAGCAACACACCTAATCGGTTGCCGCACCTTGAACAACTTGCGACACTTGTAGTAAACTACCGCCGCCGCCACAACTAGTAAAAGTAATCTTAATCCAGCTGAAAGCCACGGCGGTATGCGCGCTCTGTACTCTCTGTTTTTACGACCTTGATATCGATTTGGAGAGTTGCATAATCCTAGGCACTCAGCGCTATGCAGGTACGGGTATGTACTGTATGTGCAGAAATAATAGTACATTTGAATTTTTTCACGGTATACCGAGAGAAAACGCGGAGGGCAGCCGTTGTTGTCCTTAGGAATCCTCTGAAACACTGAAGAAGTGAAGGGTACGTTCGCCAAAAAGGAGAGACGAAACGGAGAAACGATATCTGATGACGCAAAGAAGAAGGGATTTGGCGCCGCCGTGATGGAACGGGGTTGATTTTTTTGTCTGTCCAAGATTCAGCATAGCCTGTTTTCCCGCACTGTCACACCTCCAGAAATAAAAAAAATCTTGGACCTGTTTTCTTGTTACTCTGCTTGGCACGGCCACAATCGTCGTCGCCGCGAGGTTGAAAGCAGCAAGACAGGTGGGAAGAAAATTAAGAAAATATGCGACAGGGTTTGGAAGATCTGATAAGAGTATCCTGGGCGCGTATCTAAGATCTACCCTATGGGGGATTGACCGACCTCCCCCCTTTCTGCAGCAGAACCGGTAGCCGGTGAGACCGGTATTCTCGTCTACCTGGCTCCGACAAATAAGAACAAAAGTCCTTCTTCTCCAAAACCAACGTACCTGCCATTTTGACCGTTTGGTAGTAACGATGCAACTACAATTTCCAAAGTTAACTGTAATTGCTGCAGCTTCCACCACTTTTTTACGTTTTTTGGGATTTATTCGGCTCTAGACCCGACTGCCTCGAAAGTTTGAAATGTGGCAACTAAACGGTGCTGTTGTTGGTGGCATCATTTGCTCTAGCTCTTTTGCAGCTCAATCCCAATTCCCAAAGAAGACTTCGAAACATTCGTCAAAGTTCCTCCGATTCCGCGACATTTCAAGGGCAACCTCACTTGCACTTATTCCCAAACAGAACTTGCTTGCAAAAAAATCGTTTCTATGACAGATTTGCGATGTTATTATGTAACTAGTAATGGATGAAAGACACTCACCTCCTCCTCCTCCGTTCCTGTTGAGAAGTTGGAATGCCGGTCTTCTGTTCCTGCACCAGGTTGGCGAGCAGGTGGAGGCAGGCCTGGTCAATGATTGCTGCTGAAGCACTTGGACTAGGGATGAGGAGGGGGCGACGAAACGCAGCAGGCGAGTCATCGGTGGATAAAGGACATTTGGAGACAAGAGGTGTTTATTGGCAAAAGCTCGAGTTATTCCGTCTCTAGTTGCTGGACAAGTGGCCGAGCCTCCTCCCTCTCCTCTTCTTTCAGCGGGGTAGTACAACAGGACGGAAGAAGATATTCAGGACCAGTTATAGTACCCCACCCCCTCTCAGCTGTAGTAAGTACCTACGTAGAGCGAAAAGTACAGGGGTATTGACGACAGCTTACAGCTCTCCCAACAGATAGCGAAAGGGGGGGTTGGAGAAAGCCTTTCTCACGTTTCTAGGCAAGCTTTTGCAGCGAACTCCATTCGCGAATGCCGCACGAAATACCTTTTCTTTTTTTGACATTCAACTTGGAGAATGCAGGGCAGGCTATCCTATATTCAGTTAAATCCGTCTGCATATTAAGAGGCAGGACGAATGGACTGTTATTTCTTCCAGCTTTATAGCGAATTCGAGGCATTAGGCGACATTCAGCTGGTTGTGAACTGTCTTAACATTATCGACGATATCACAGCTCTTTTGAGGGCAGTACCTCCCTTTCCAATTTAGGAGGACAACTTTTCAGCGAGGCAGGGTTTTGCTTGACAGCCGGAGACGGCACGAGACCAGGTCCTAGGAGCACCCTTCTTCACAAGCGGGGCAGGTCAGGAAGACGGCCAACATCTTATCCTCTCACGAGACCACCTTGCCTGGCTTCTTCTGCATCTGGTGCTGTTGTCGTTGCCGCTGTCAGGTCTTCTTCATCCTCTGCGACGATGAGAGCGCCTTCTTGATTGCCGTCCAGTCGTCCAGGATCTCCGCCTCGCTCAGCATGTAGACCACGAAGGGTCCGGAGACCGTGACGGGCTTCTTTCTCCGGTCCGGATCCATGGGATCTGCCCGCCGCCGCTTGGAGGAGGAGGAAGAGGGTGAGGGTCTGCCGAGGGTGTCGTCCCCGCCCCTCCGCCGCATCTCCCACAGGCCGCTGCTGAAGTCAACGTTGTGCTTGTCCTCCTCCAAGAGGTGGATCTTGTCCTCCAGCTCAGCCTTCAGGGAGTCCCATAGGAGATCCTTCTCGCTCTAAAAGAAAGAAAAATACATTAAAGAGTCACGAAGGGATGTGTACACAGAAGTTGTTGATCTGTCTCACCGCGAAGTTCTGCTCTGCCGCCAGCATTTCCGCGTCGTGTTTGCAGTGTATGTTGGAGAGCCTGTACTGCCTGAGTACGTCCCCCACCTCCAGCCGGTTCTTCATGTTGACCTGGAGCTCCTCAAGCGGCTGGAGGTACTCCCCCGCCTTGCCAGAGCGGACCTCGTCAAGCTTGGAGTCGATCTGGGTGATGCGCTCGCGGTACAACCTGGAAATGAAAAGATGATAGTGACCTTTCCATTCTATAGGTACTCTTGTACTCACTGTTCCCTGAGCATAGTGAACTGCCTTTCCAGCTCCTGCACCTCCTCCCCGAACTCCGTCCTCCTCCGCTCGCACTCCCCCACGTCCATGTCCGAGGAGTCCTCTTCTTCTTCCTCTTCCTCGTCTTCGTCCTCCTCCTCCTCCACGTCTGAGGAGTCCTCCTCCTCTGCCGCGTCCTCCTCCGCGCCATCGCCACCGCCCTGAGCGGCGGCGGCGGCGGCAGATCCATCCGCATCATCCTTGCCCACCTTTTCGTCCTCCTTGGCCTCCTCCTCGTCTTCCTCCTCGCTCAAGCCGCTCTCCATGTCCTCCTCCTCCTCGTCCTCTGCCCCTCCTGTGGCCGCCCTGCTCTTGGCCTGCGCCCCCCTGGGCGAGCCCCTCCCGCTTCCACCTCCGTTGGACCCTTTGGGGTTCATGCTGAGGCTGCACACGACGCCCTTGTCCGCCACCAGCTTGGCCTGGAACTCTCCCTCCCTGACAGTTGGTCTACGACACGGTCTACGACTACGAGGGAAGTTTTGTTTTTTCTTCCTTTTGCGTCCGTTTCTCTCTTTGGGTTTGCGCAACCTCCCCCCTTCCCCTCGTCCCTCTTTTGGCGTCCCTCTCTCCCTCCACTCTCCTCCCCCTTCCTCCAAAGTCCAAAGAGAAACTGGGGGCTGGGCTTCCTTTCCCTTCGTCCCCCAATTTCTGGTTGGTTGGTTAGTGGGAAACTGTTCCTGTTCTCCTCACCTGTCTTACTGCACTGGACTACACTGTACTTGCTGAAAGCTCGTACTATTCAATCAACAACAGCTATCGGCTATCGCGCCCGACCATACCAAATACCAACAACTCTCTCGCGATCACAGCTTGGGATACTGCAATAGTCTCGCGGGATTATAATGGAGTCGCTTTCTGAATATTTGCCGAATACTTTATTTTTGGGTCGAAGGTAAGAGATGTTACGGCCGAAACAGATGAAATTTTGGGGTTTCCGAATTAGCTATGAGATTGGAGACGGTTGCACGGGCATTACATAAATAAATTGAGGTGATTGCACACTAGCTTTTAAAGCTTGACTGTTGCTCGATATAAAAAACATCTTCCATTCTGGCGAATATTTTACACGATGGGTTCATACTCATACGTACATAGCGAGCGCGACACTGCTCAAAAGACAGTCGCAAAATAATTGCAACTATCCCAGAGTTAGTCAGCAGCTCTTTTTGATGATAACATAAGGTGTTGGTTCACAGCGGCCTTTCTCGGTTGACAATTCTTCTTCAGGTACCTATGTTGCGATTTGGCGAGGGTTTCTTTCTTCCTTTCCTTCAGTCTTGCGCGTTTCTATTCCCCAGGAGTTCCCGAGGCCGAGGGAAGAGGGCAGACTAGTCCTCCTCCCCTAGCATCACCAGGCTCCGCCAGAGCTCGGAGAAGCTCTTGCCCTCCTCCACATGCTCTTCCTCGGCCTTCTCCTCCTCCTCCTCCTCCTTGGGCAACTAGAGTTTAAAAAAACTTAATGTTCAAAAATTTGAGGAAAGCTTCCCACCTCAGCCGCAAAGATACAGCGAGGCTCTGGAGGAGTGGGGAAATGCAGAGCATATGTTTGTGTATTTTGCAGCAAAGTGCCCTTTGTTGTACACCTTTTTTGATACCAATTTGCCCCAGGTATAGACGATGTCGTCGGAGGCAGAAGTGGCGGCTCTGGCAGTGTCTTGGCGGTCTCCGTTCCTCGGGGTCTGGGATGATGAGATGGTGTCGAGGGAAGGGGGTGGGGCAGCGGCCGCCGCCGTCGTAGGGGAGGGGGAGAAGGTGGCCTCCTCCTGCTTTCCTTTCTGCAGGGGAAAACACTATTTTTATTCCTTGTCGCGACTTAAACTTGCTTATGCACCACTACTGTGCAGTTTTTGTAGCAGTGACTGTTACAATTTAAACCAAATGTTGTGGTACTGGTGGCTACAATGCTGCTACAATTGCCGTTATTGCTGCACCGGATAAAGTTGTACTGCTGTTACTGCATCTGTTTCAATGATGCTGCTAAGCAAACTTTTTTTTTGCCTTTACTGCTAATGTCATCGCTTTCCTGGGTAGGGTGGGGCTCGGGCTGCTGTCGGTGCCCGAGACCAGTCCTTTCCCTCCCGTCCTCATTCTCCTCCTCCTCCCCATGCCTCCTCTTGGGCGGCGTCGGTGGCGTCGAAGCCATGGCGTCGGCGTCGACGTCCACGACCGCGGCGGCGGCGGCGGCGGCCCCTGTGGTGGCGAGGGCGAAGATGGCGGCGACACCCGCGGAGGATAAAACTGCCGGCGGATTCCCTAACCGGAGCCCGGGGTTAGGAAAGTCTCGGCGAATTTTGTTCCCCGCGGGTTTCTTCCTTGTTTCCGGTACTGTTCTTTCCAGTACTAGCTGAGCGAGGTATGGTGTGGGTGATTGTGAGAGATGGGGGGCCTGAAAATTAGGATGTATTTCTAGAAGATACTGTGTTGAACATAACAAAAACTGTTCGAACTTACGAAAAACTCTCCTGGACATGAACGGAAGGGTGTTGCAGGTCCAAGGCTCCGAAGAGTAAAGAACAAAAAAGAAAGGGGAGGAGGGGGTTAGACCTAGGGAGCCTGATTCTGGCATTGATTTCATCAACATTTTTCGATCATGTCCGTTTCTATTTTCATACTGGTTCCAGAGCCAGGTTGACGAAATTTTGAAAAGTAATTTAAATTTTTAATTATGCCCATTGCCGAGTCCCCTGGGTAGTTGGCAATTGTTTATGCGGCATGGAGCGTTTTCGGAAATACACGGCTTAGCCTGCGTTTCACATATCGCAAAAGAGCCACCGAAGAGGCAGAGAGTTGAGAAGTTAGAGAGAAAAGAAGCCTACGCTTCCGCCCTGCTTGCTCCGCCTCTTTTGCAGCCTGCCGCCGACTATTTTTGCAATATTTTTGCACTCTCTCGGTGGCAGCAGCTACAATATTGCCAGGAGAAGAGACCTTACTTGGGGGGGGAGCAGTCCACAAGTGTCGGGTGCCATGGTGTCAAATTCACCAACTTGGGGAAAAAAGAACCCATCAAAATTGTTCGAAGAAGCTTAATCATCATGGATGAAAATTATTTTGGAATTTGGGATATAGCTATTGGTGAACACAATATGGGAGTAGACTCTGCAAAAAGCCTTTACCTCTTCTATCATGCCCACACATGGGCACAGATTTTTTCACAGCCCCTCTAAAGAATTTTCCAAACTCTTGACATATATGGTCCCAAAGCATCGACAGGGTGGGTGCTCATTTTCCCCTCCTAGGTGGGGGGTAGTGAGGGGGAAGGGGGGACAATGCGACCATACGTGGGCATGGGGGGGAAGGGTATCATTACCCCCCTCCTGAAGGGTAAAGTCCGTATCCCCCCTCCTGCCAGACACTTTTTTGACTTATTGGAGAAAACGTCTGTTGCTCTTTATATTATCCTTGTTTCCCTTGGTGCCTCGCGTTTTTTGTACTGAAACCCTGATGCCCTGACTGATGTTGGGCGACTGCGCAGGTGTGGTGGGAGGCCGGAGAAATTGGGGCGGGGATTTCCCGGATGAGCTAGAGAGAGGCCCCGCCGGAACACTTGCAGCGGCCGGAAAGGAGCATGCAAATTGTCGGGGCCGAAGGCGCATGAGGCTTTCGGGGGAAGGATCGATAAATTTTCGCCAAGGTAAAGCTCGAGCTGCCGGAAATGTGTCAGTTGTCTAATCACATTTTCTTTAAAAACATTCGTTTGATACCGGTAGTTCAGAATACAACAATGAAAACATCGGGTGATCTTTTTGGCAACATTAATACATGTCGTGTAATGCTTTGGCAAAAACAATATTTACATGTACTCTAAGTTTGAGTTTGAAAGTAGGATTGCCTGATTTTCACTTTTTGAGCACCGCATCTTTGTAGCTGGGGGGAGGAGCGGAGGCGTCGTGAGGATCAGGCACCTCTAGCTCTGGAACTCTGACAGGCAGGGCGTCCAAAGAAGGAGCGGACGGTTGCACGTCGTTATCCACGTGTGACCTCCTTCCAGACGAGGAGGAAGGCGACGGCTGTGCCCAGGGGGAGGACTGCATTGACGTGTTCACCTCCGCCTCAGTCACCCCGGTGGAAGCATTGTTCCAGTGCTCCGGCTCCTGCTCCCTCAGCCTCCTCTCCACGCAGGAGCGGCAGAGGTCATAGTCGCAGATGAAGCAGTTGAAGCGGTTGTTGCCCGTGTTGACAATGGAGCTGGGGCCACACGGGCAACCCCTGCCTCCATCACATGAGAACTGAAGCAAAATACATACAGTATTTCTGCAACCTGCAAGGTTCACAATTGCTTAAAAAATTTAGTTCTTACTGTGGAGTC
>JAAUXU010139611.1_pt1 | contig 12292 bp, 13 predicted proteins | sample 7278151 | NCBI WGS metagenome assembly JAAUXU01 (sample SAMN14350113, study PRJNA611818) | marine sediment metagenome | isolation source: surface marine sediment (1.8m) | place: French Polynesia: Moorea | collected 2018-08 | reverse complement strand
GCTTCTTCGAGTCCTGGTCCATCGAGGTCCTTGCCATCCAGGCCGTGGGGGGAAACGTGTGCGACATCGCATGGGCCTGAGATTCAAGAGATTGAGATTCGATGAAATACTACCCGTAATTCGATTTCAAGCATACCAATATTTCTTTCTACCTCGGACATATCCTTCTCGCTATGGCTCTCAATTTAGTGTCGTCATTTAGTCTCAATCAAATAAACGATTGAATTGGACTTACAGAATGAACAGGTTTTTTATCTGTGTCGGAGGCTTCTATGCGCCCAAATGGCCTGCGCTAATACGTACAAGCCGGACATTTACTTCTTGGTGGAGTGTTTTATTTCTACTGGAGATTTCCTTATGGTTAATGCAGCCAGGTGTGATTGTGGCTCTGCCTATTGTTATTGCCTTCCCGAAAAACAAGTGTCACATGGAGTCTGTAGCTTAGGGACCCGGGAAGGGTTTCATACAACACATAACTTTATATTAGGCGAATTTTTGTTTGTCGATGCATCCAAACAAAGCACGAACATGAGAAATTGAACAAGGAACAATGTGACCTACGGCAGGGTATTACAAAGAGAGCAAGGGGGGTCCCTCTTCGTAATGAATTCATAGTGTGCGAAAATCTACCGTGGTTGAGTGATCTTGGACTTCTTTCCCATTCTGATATTAAAATGAAAAGGGACCCTCTTTCCTTACTTTGAATGAAGGAGAGGGGTTGGTTACACCCTAAAATAAATTAAAGAGCAAACTCAAATTACTTATGACTAGCTACCTTATTTTTGCACAATGAATTCAAAATGGGGTGGGACCACCTTCTCTTTGATTACAAATTGGTATGTCATTCTGATCTCAAACTGACAGAATGAAGAGGGATACCCCAACTTCCTCTTCAATAAATAACAACCATACATGAAAATTTTTATCATACATGGGCCTACAGAATTTTTCACCTTGAAATTTCCGTGACTACACATAGTCTTAAAAGTTCTTTTTCCCCTACAAATCCAACAACAACAACAACAACAACAACAACCGCTGGGATCATTTCATGACCCGTCGGCCATTCGGCCGTAGATAAAAATAGTTTTGGTTTACTATCGAATGGCTGCAAATGGCGTACTGGCAGCTATAGTATACACTTTTTCACGATCATCCTGTGCAATCTCGGAGTGTGACCTTGATTTGCACAGACATCTGGATCGAGGAATAGAGGCAAGTGCGGCCAGCAGACATACATACAGCATTCGCACTCGCACGGAAAAGAGTGGACGAGGTGGACAAAAAAATGTCCCTGGCAACCTTGGTCCTTGTCTCAGCGGCGATCGCATTGGCGTCGTCTTCTTCTTCTTCGTCAAAGGAGGAACCTTTTGACTCTGGAGAGCTGCCCATATTCCACTCAGACAAGGTACTTCTTTACATGGAGATGCAGTAAGGTGGAGACTGGAGACTCTTCTGTGACAAATAATTTTGTTTTGTGTAAAACCTCATTGCAGTGCACGTACAACATCGGCGTGAACAACGACTTTCGCCACCTGGCCGTCCTGGAGAAGGCCGAGGCTCTCAGGAGGGAGGCGGACAAGATCCTATGGGACTACTTCCAAGTGAGGAAAACATCAGGAGATCCTAGAATGTTTTTGTTACGTTCGTCTTCTTTTTCTTATAGACCGTCCAGGCCGCCTACGCCGAGGAACTCTCCCTGTGCGACAATGCCAAGGATTGGGATTTCCTCAGGATTAGCAAGTCAGGGATAGACGACGTCATCAAGAACTGGAACCCGCCCTGCTGAAGGAATAAAGAAAAAAAACAAATTTCCTGAACGACTATAAGAAAATAAAAATGAATTCATAGTTAATAGATTCGATGTATCATTTATTCGTCATTATTATTGGGTAACTGCCTTTCGGGACAGCTTTTCTCAGATGACGCCGAAGTCGATGGTCTCCGTCGATTGCTCCATGGCGTTGCCACCGCCCGGGATCACCCTGTGGAGAGACAAGAGAGCTATTAAGGGGGGGGACATACATCAGAATCCAAATAGGTGGCGCCTTACTACAGTGCAGTACACTGCGATTGCACCGGCAAAGGAACAATTTGAGCTGTCAAGAAAAGGGCAAATGTGTGCTTGCGAAAAAAAGGGGGGATTCTTTCTCGTTCCAACCTTCTACAAAATTGAACATATTTACAGTATAGCAATCGCAATTTCAAGGCTTTTTTTCCACCTGGCCCCCTCCGCCGCGGCGTTGACCTCCAGTAATGTGTCTACGCTGTTGAACGAGAGCCCCGCCATCAGCTTCTGTGCCGTCAGAGACTTGAACTCCAGGTTTGAAGTTGAGAGGAGGTCCTCGGTCAGGTCGGCCAGGTCCGTCACAGAAGGGAAATGGGGCTCCTGGGAACGGAGAGACGGAGCGGAAACATAAATTGGTTTCTTAGACTAAAAAACGTCTGAAATAACCGAACAACACAGTTTTTGCCCGGGATGACGGCACAAACTCGAAAAAAAGAAATCTAGCTAAAAACGGGATTTTAAATTATGCAATTTCATGTCATTTTCTTAGGTTTCATATTTTTTCGCGGGAACAGAAATTCACCTGCTGCTGCGCCTGTGTGTGTCCCCCTCCAGCGCCGCTATTCTCCCCCTCCCCCTCCGGCCTGAGCGTCGACTGAGAAGAGGCCCTTGAAGCGACCAGGGTGGAGTCCTCCTCTGTCGACACTGCGGGTGTCTCCTCCCCCTCCGCCAGGGCGTCCACCTCGTAAATGACCTGCAAATAATTAAGAAAGCAGAGCATGTGACAATGTATTTTGCTAATGATAAAAAAGTACAAAATAAGTCAATTGATATCTCCATCAGGGAAGCCACAAAAATGGCAAGAACTAGATGGATAATAACCATTACCTCCTGCGCCAGCGTGTTCCTGTGGTTGTGTATGGTGTCTACCGGCCCCGCGCGCCGCTCCCTTAGCTGAACCCGCTGGAGGACGTTGGACATCTGGCGGGGGGGAGCAAGGTTGCTGTGCTGCTGCTGCTGTTGTTGTTGTTGTTGTTGTTGTTGCGCCGGCTGCTGCGGCTTGGCCGGGAGGATGCGGCGGGTGCCAGAGCCGTTGCTTGTCAGCTTCAGCTCCAGTTCCTTTAAGCGAAGTTTTTTTAGGCGTAATTCGTTTTGGTTTCTAAAGATTCAGTTCGTTTTTAAATATTGCACAAAAGTTTTTGCGTTGTATAATATTTAGCTTTTATTACCTGGTTGCTCTGCTCGATGACCAGAAGGGAGTCATCGAAGAGGACCTTGTTGCTGACTTTCTGAGACTGCTGCTGCTGCTGCTGCTGCTGCTGCTGCTGCCTGACAACTGCCATGGCCGCCTGAGAGTCTATTGAGCTTGGCCCCGAGCTGCTGCTGTTGCTGCTGTTGCTGCTGCTGCTTGGATCTGACAGGGCCAAAGTGGGCAGGATGTCTCCCCGCCTGATATAGGAACTGCCGCCGCCACCGCCGTTCACTGGGCTCTGGGGATAACCTGAAAGAGTATATGTAAAAGGCAATCAGGATATCTTGCATGAAAGACTTATTTTTTACCTTGTTTGATCCCCCTGTGATGAAGAGAAGGCGAAGTGACAACGGACTTTGCCGCTTGAGGCGGAGGAGGGGGCTGGAGGTAGCTGCCGTTGTTGCTGCCGTTGCTGATGCCGCTCATGTTGTGGTATGGGTTGGGCGGGGGCGGGCGGTAGGGCAGCGGCGGCGGAGGGTTAGAGTAAGTGGCGTCCGAATGTCTCTGGGGAGTCGAGGTCATTGGATTGCTAGGCTGCGGCACTCTTGGCCTGGTGGGCGGGGTGGCGGCGGCGGCGGCGGCGATGGTGCCGTAGAGGTGGCCGTTGCTGTTGCCGTAGATGGTGCCGTAGGTGCCGTCGTTCGCCGCCGTCACTGAGGGGGCGGCGTAGGCGGCGTAGTTGCCGTCGGCCCCGTTCGTCAGAGTGCCGCTCCCGTTCCCCGGCCGCTCGTAGATGACAAAGTTTCCGTTTGGCCCGCTCCTCACCTGGGCCGTGGGGGAGGCCGCCGCCGCCGCCGCCGTATTATCGTCCCTCTGTTGCTGCTGCTTCTTGACGATGGGCGCGTACATCTGCTTGTAGTGCTCCACCATCTCAGGAGGGGGGAACTGCGCGCTGAAGGTGGCAAGGCGGACGATGCGGGGATGCTGCTGCTGTTGTTGCTGCTGCTCTTGCTGCTGCTGCTGTGAAGGCTCTGGAGACGAAAAATATCAAAATCATACTTCATGCATGAAAAGTTTTGTGTTGCAAAGTACAATTCTCTTCACTCGTACAAATCATGTGAACGTCTCAAGGAAGAGTCAAGCCTACAGTCAAGCTGTCTATCATTGAGATAGTTTGATGTGCAGTAAGTTTTAAACGTTCTATCTCACATGAACCTGTAATAAAACCAAACCAAACCAAATCAACTTACTGCTCTTGCTCCTTCCGCTGAACAGTTTCCCTAGGAAAGAGTTTTTCCTCTCGAAGGACTTGTTGTTGGCGCTGCTGCTGCTGCTGTTTGACGCTGCTGTTGCTGCCGCCGCCGTCGCATCGGGATTTTTGTTGTCTCCTTCCGCGTTGTTGTTGTCCTCCTCTTCCTCGTTGAATATCATGGCATCCCTCTTTGACAACCTACAAATTGGCAAAAATTGTAAAAAAAATCTTTTTTAAAAAAAGATTTCAAATTTAATTTGTGTACCTGAGCGATCCTCCCTTTGCCATGTTCCTTATTGACTTCTTTGAGATCCTGAGCGACTGACTCCGCTCCAGGTTGAAAGAAGTTGGTGGGGAGGTGTCTTTGGGGGAAGAGTTGGAGGAATTGGAGGAGGAGGAGGCGGAAGGGGAAGAGGGAGAAACTACTGTCAGATCTGGAGGAGGCTGGAGGAGGGTGCCGTCCTAGAAATTATATTTTTAGTTAATTTAAATCACAATATTAAGCAATCTGATTTTTTGTCCATTTATGCAAAAAAATGTATGCCAACTCACCTGCTGTTCCAAGCTGTTGTGTCCCTCCCCGTTGCTCCCTCCTCCTCCTGATCCCCTGAGCGAGTGCCTTATCCTGCTGAACCTGTGCCCAAGCATGTTCCCGCCCAAACGGAGGAATGAGGAGGAGGAGGATTGGGGGACTCCGCTTCCCTCGGGAGGGCCAACCAGGAAGTAGCCCTTGTTACCTGTGAAAAAAGGTATTCTTATAGTAGGAGCTCCAGAGCCATTGGGTTTTTGGGTTGCTTTTCTTAACTCGCATATAAAATCAACAATAATTCTTTGCTCAATGTGGAGGAAAAGCCCAAACTTGCACAGAAACGGAACTATAATTTTCTTTAAAAAGCAAGTTCTCTAACCTGTGTAGTACACCCTCCTCTGCTTGATGAGCTGCCCCAGCGCCTGGTGCACCTGGTCTCTCAGCGGGGGCGAGTCCCCCCCGGTCTCCCCCGACCCCCTAGCCTTTGCAGCCCCGGACCAGTCCTGATCGACGCAATCGCAAACGGTAGGCATGTCGGCTACATGGCCGCGCTGCTTCAGCCTGCAAAGGGAAAAACATTTAGAATGTCTGATATTTCGATACTTATGTACATTTATTTTTTAAGGAGAGATTGTTCAATGTATTTACTTTTCCGAGAAATTGAAATGCTGTCTCCCACAGGAATACGTATATTGAGAAAAAGGAAAGCAATGTGTGGCGGCGGCTCCTGGCCTTGGAATCTTATTTTGACATGCGTAACTTTCCTTCATATTAAGCGGCGAAGATGGGAATTTAAAGCGTGCCTGCCCTCTATATTTGTAGGGCTTCATCTCGGGATCTAAGCGGAAAGGCGGTATCGTTGCTTCGTCAAACGCATTTTAATCCCGGCGAAACCCTTGAAAAATCTCTGTCGAATTTTCTAAGTAGACAAGTGTACAGTAAAGTGTAAAAACGGACCTCCCCTTTTTTTTGGCAATTTTCCAGGGTTTTTTCGCGAGTCATTGGAACGGTTCCTCCCTTCTTTTTCAAGGGATGACTTCAAGCTCCAATGGCAATCGGATTCCCCGCCCGACGGAATTTTTACATTTTTAAGTATTTTAAATATTTTGTCTGAAAGTTCAACAGAGTTTTCAAGCAAAACTACAGTAAAACCATTATAAGTTGAATTTGCATCTTAGTATAAGTTATAATTGTCCTGTAGGGATTTTTTTTCGGGAGGGGCTTGAAATGCGTTCCGCTCCGCTGAATAAATTCGGCTCCGACGACGAACGAAAAAAGGGTTGAATGATTTGTCCCATTCAAACACGCACTTTTTCCCAAAAACATATTATAATTCAATTATTATTTTTACCTTGCCAGTATGAGGCAAATGATGTCCGTAAGCGCTATGCAGTGTGTCTGGAGCACGGGGCGCACCACGCAGCCGCCGGAGAGGCCCATCTGGCAGAGTCTGAGGAAACAATAATAGTAGCGTTTTAAATACATTTCCACAGCATGCAATTTTGAACAAAGCAAGTTACATATAAAAAACCAATTACCTGCAGTTTGGCGGCGGCACCAGCAGCCTCCTCCTCCATGCGTCTGTGACCACTTCCAAGGCGGAGGAGGACGGGGAGAGAAGAACAAGGATGCCGGGGCACACGTACCCTTGGTACCTGTAAAAACCATGAAGAAAATTATATTACTTTTTACTTCTTGCGGATACTCAGCAACTTCTAGCCCGAATTGGATTTGTGTTTTTGCCAAGTAAAAATTGCTCCACTGGCGTTTTAAGTGTTTGCAAAGTTGGAGATGAATTAGGCGTCAGAATGCGTTTTTCTCTTTTTGCCCCCTACCCACACCTCATTTTCCCGCCCGCTTTGCAATTAGGCGAAATGAGTAGAAAGTAGCTCAAACCTCTCTTCCTCCCTCTTTTGCTCATGCCTACAATTTCGCTTTTCCTGTTTTCTCTTTTTTTTGTCTCAAGCACTTTCTCGACGCGTCTGCGCGAAAGAATTTCCCGCAAGCGGAAGAAAGAGAAGGAAAACAGAAGAGAGAAAGAAAGAACACAACTAAGAGTCGAGACGTCTAAATAACTCGGCGGTCTGGTAGGTTTTTTTTGGCAGACGCTGGAGTGGTGCAAAAGTGGCCTGTGTTTAAGTGTTACTCTTCACATGCATCACAAAAAATGCAGTTTATACGCACAATGAAATTATGAAAATGGCAAAAAACAAATAAAAAAGTATATATTTGAATTAAATGAAGGATTTTTGTCCTTGTTTTTTCCTTTTCCCCGTTCACGTTCCACTTGGCGGCTGGAATGCCAAGTGGTGGAAGAGGAAGAAGGAGGAAATTCAAGCCAACTACCACTGCTGGGTAAACACGGAGGACGGATATGTGTATCTCCTTCCGAGAAAAGAACAAATTTAGCCAAAAAGGATCGAATCGATCTACACTATTAGTATGTATTGACGGTCGTCAAAAAAAAGGGGGGGATGAACAACAACAGAGTTGCTATTGTTCCAAAAACGTGGCGTGAAAAGTCAAAAATGTTGGTAGCATGAAACAAAAAAGCCACACGGTCACAGAAAATATCACTAGAAATGAAAAAAAAACAATTTGGAGCGTGCGACAAGACATTTCCCACTTGTTTGCAGCACCCAGAGCCAAACTCTGCCTTCGGGCTGAGCAGAGTTATTGCGTAATTTGTCGAGCATGGGAAAAGGCAATGAGTGTGAGAGAATCCGTAAACTAAGAGATGTCTTCCTGGCCAGAAAGTAATCGGCGCCCTCGGGGCGTAAAAAAGATGATAAAACATATGGGAAGTGCACAATTTCCCTGATAATTCTATACTGCATGGTGGGAAGGTTGGCATAATTTATTTGTTGAATGGACTTGTTCTTTGAGTATTTAACCAATGTCCAGAAATCCACTGCACTGTCGGTCCTGAATTCGATTCGGCACACTTTTCTTTCCCACTTTCGTTGCGCAACCGTCGTATCTCTTTGTCTCTCTCGTTTTTATCTCAGTGCATTCTGGGAAAACCATGTAGGCGGAGGGAGACTTTTAGCGCTTTTTGGCTTTGACTTTGAAATCTTTGAAATACGCTCGGACGCAGCCGACATATTTTCCCCTCGTATTAAACTGGGTAAATGGGAATTTCCCGACTGCGATTTTTTCCCCCGGCGGCCTTCCTTGCTGTCAAAAATGTCAAAAATGTCCTGTCCGCCTGTCTCTGCCTTTGACCAATCTACGAAAAACGCTTGTCTGTTACATATTACGCGACGCCCGACGTTTTCCCGTCTGGTGAGCAATGTTTGAGCCTTGATTGCCATTTTTGTTTTCCTTCTCATGTTTTCAGTTCATGTCTACAGTACAATCTCTTCCCGATATTACTAGCTGTATCTATTTCCTTTTTATTTTTTAAAAAATCAAATGTTTGATTCTCACCTGAGCGTCGCCAGCGCCTCCGACAGTTTTGCGTCCCAGTAGCACTGAAGGTTGATCTCCAGGAATTCGTGGAAGATCTCCAGACCAGAATCGAGCTGGCAGCACTGAAAAAAGATTTTTGTTATTTATCATTTTTAAAGTTTTTTTTTTCTTTTGTTCTGCACTTTTTCACAAGAATCAAAACGTGAGAAATAGCTTACTTTGCAAAAAGAAAAGGAAGCTAAAATGCGAAAAGAAAAGTTTACCTGCTCGCTGAATGGAACGCATGTGGGGCAATTCCCCACGGAGGAGGAGGCTGAGGAGGAGTTTGAGGACCCGTTCGAGGAGGAGGACGAACTGACAGCGGACTGGACCGACGCCCTCCCGGTCACCGAGGCAGAGGCCGCATGGGCAGAGGAAGAAGGGCCGGTCGTGGTGGGAGGGTCCCTAATTTGAAAAAGGATTTGAATTATTATTTATTGTATTTGGGAAATATTTGCGTTTCTCAATTGAACCTGAATATCTGCACGAGTAGCGCCTGCTGCATAAAGGCAAACTGTTCGGCCGCGTTCAGCACAGCAGAGGTCACAACAGCCTCAATATGAGGCTGCTGCTGTTGTTGCTGTTGTTGCTGCTGCTGCCTGGACCTCAGCTGCAGCGTCCCTCCGTTTAGATTTGACTCCGCCACAGACATGGCGTCGCCCTGCAGGCAGCTCACCGGCATTTTTGTTAAGAACACACTTGATTTTCCCACTTTCTAAAAAAAATTAAATATTGTTTTCTTTCTTTTGCTTGGTTTCACAAGCTACTTCTTCTTGCACAGTTTTTCGCACTCACGCTTTGTTTTTCCCAAACTCTTCTCTTTTTTCCACTTAATTTTTATGGTGGGAAGTTGCGAAATGTTTTTTCCTCTTTTTCTTCTCCTTTCTTAATGAAGGATGTCCTGTGTGCACTTCTCCTGAAGACTCTGGATTTCCCTTATTATTTTCGCGGAAAATGCTCTTGTTTCTCAGGCGCCACTTTTTTTCTTCTTTTGATTTTTTTCAGCCGGCGGCGTCCCATTTAAAAGGTTTGCTTTTTTTTGGGAAAAACTCTGTATTGCGACACACTCGAAAAAAGAAGCCCACTGGGTTTTTCCCGAAAAAGTGAAATAATGCATGGGAAAAAGACTTTTTTATATTTTTATGTGCGACCGCGAGGTGAGGGGGGTATCTTCTTGTTTTTCCCCTTCCACGGGTCTTGGAACCGAATTTGTTGTTTTTCACACTTTTGTCAAGCAAGTGTGATGCACTGACTGCGTCAGAAATGTCTTGATCAGATGTCACTCTCACTTTAATTTTTTGCGAGCTTTTCGGAACTTCTGTCGGTCCTTGTTACTTTACCCCTCCTCTATTTCTGGTGAAAGTGGAGCGAGTAGCGATCGCCGCAATTTGAACCCCAAGGCGATTTTCCCCTCTCTCCTCCTTCACTTTTTTCAACCCCCTCTCACTTTTATTTTCCGCAGATGTCCATTTCCCGCATTTCGACAAAGGAAAGGAGAGGGGGGGGGAAAATTCCTGGCACCTTTAAATAGCACTTCCTGTCTCTTGAGTAGGAAGCGTCCGTTTCCGTAACTGCTTGCAATATTTCGGCGACTTCCTACACACACAGGAGGTTTTCCCCGACGAAACAATAAAAAAATCCGTTCAGTTAAACCTGTTGGTTTCAGGAAATAAAACTTCCTTTGAATTTCTTGTAACACTTCTTCGGATTATTTTTTTTGTTTCGTCGGGCTTTTCGGTGTGTTTCCTCTTTTCGTTTCACGGTTCGTAAAACTCTCTCCTCCGCTCTTTTTAGCCAAGGTTGACAGATGAAATGCGCCGCTGGAAAAAGGAGAGAGAGAGAGAGAAGAGAGAGAGAGGATGCTGCCAATGTCGCGGCCTTCAATTTTTCGCAATGATTTTTCCCGCCGCAATACCACATGCACTTGGGGCGGAGGTTTCCTGGAGCGTATGAGTAATATACGAAGGTGGTTATCCTTTTAATCAAGCAGCCAGGTACTGTTTTCGCTTCACCTTTCTAGTCTCGTTTCCACTCACTTGGACGAAAACCGAACGGATCTCGCTCCTTCTTCTCCCCCACCTCCTCCAATCTTTCACCTCATTATACACATCCGCTGCTGTTGCACCCTCCTCAAACTCGGGTGCATTTTCCTCCTTCCCCCGAACGAACGAACGAACGAAATTCCGAAACACAACAAAGCACGCACGGCGGAGGGAAGCAAAGGGGAAGGAAGGCTTCCGGAGTGGGATTCGCCGACTTTTTTTCTCCGTCACCTCTGCATATAACTTGAAACGCTTTTTTGTGGCGCGAGTTATTCGCACTGATGATTATGCACAGGCACTTCTTTTCCCTCCGAAAACCTTTGGTGAATTCGGGCGTTGACCTCGTTTTGTAAATGCACCGAGGTTTCCTTCCCCCCCTTATCTTCGCTCCCCTTACTCTCGATGCTGCTGTTTTCCTTTCCCCGGAAAAAAAGCGTCGAAAAATTAGAAAATGTTCTTTTTTTTCTCCGGTGCCAATCGGGTCCCGTTTTCGGAAGATATGGGAGACGAAGAAGGATCCTCTTTGGAAGCGGCTTCTTGAACCCTGGGGTGACCTCTGGTTGGTTGGGGGTAGCAGTCAACCGCCAGATTCCATCTGGAAGAGAGAAGATGAGAGAAGCATGGGGCTTGAACAAGAATTATACTTTGGCAAAATACTGTACACACAAAAGTACAATATGAGCTAACATAATTTCAAATTCAAGACATGAGGCAGCAAACTTTTAAGAAAAATATTTTACTACCTACGGGGAAACTCTATCAAAAAAGAATTTTAAGACCGAGAAACTAATCTTGTGTTTCTCTTCATGAAATCAAAGAGGAAATTTGACAATTTCTATCTCTCTGTGACGGTTTCGAAATTCCTCCTCCGCCAGACATGCACGCATCCTCCTTCTTCCTCCCACAGTTTGAAATCCAAGACTCCTTAACTTAAACCAACAATTTTTCTCGTCTTCCAAACTAAAAGTGAACTCGACCGAGACAAACTGCCTTTGAGTTTTTCCCTTCCTTCGCTTGTCGCCCATTTATCAAGATACATGGGGGGGGGGAAGAAAAAGGAGGCAACAAAAACAAAGATTTCCCGTCTCGTCTCTCCTCAGGTATGAAACTGGAGGCCACGCCCCGCACATCCGTTTCCCATATTCGGGAGGGGAAAAAACGGAAATCTCTCTTGGATTTCCCCCAATCATATTGTTACAAATGCGTACCTGCTCGCATCCTTGACTTATGAGACTCTTTTGCTTGAAGTTATGTTGAATTTTGGGCAAAGAAAGAAAGAGGCCAAAAAAAAAGATTTTAGGGGGCCCAAATATGCCGAGTAACCGTCTTGGAAGATGGCAAAAACCCAATCTTTTTTATCATCATTTTCCCCGCTCTCGTGTGTGCCAGGTCACAATATACCCTACCACAATGAACCCTTTCTTGCTCTCCTGTCACGCAAAAAAGAACTTTTTCCCAGGTACCAATTTATTTGAAGGCGGCCGAGAAAAACATGTGAGATCCCTCACTTCCAAAAAGACCTTTTGGAATAATAATAGGTCAGAAAGAGAGCCTCCCACTCAAAATACGTAATTCAATCCTGACTATTTGCATTTTCCCACACACGCGGTTCCAGAAAAAAAAACTCTTTTGTCGTGACACCATTTTCTCACGATTTAGGAAGACCCGCGAGAAAGGGAATTGATCAGACGTGGGCATTGCCCACTGTAATTTTTCAAATATTACATATTTGCCAATGGAAAATCCGTGTGGTTAGCAGTTATGACGAAAGTTAACAGTTTCTGTTTAGTTTCATTGCTTTCCTTTGTATGGTGTATTT
>JAAUXU010005395.1_pt1 | contig 12292 bp, 11 predicted proteins | sample 7278151 | NCBI WGS metagenome assembly JAAUXU01 (sample SAMN14350113, study PRJNA611818) | marine sediment metagenome | isolation source: surface marine sediment (1.8m) | place: French Polynesia: Moorea | collected 2018-08 | reverse complement strand
TGAAAGTGCTGCAATGTGTACTATACAAAGGGAAAGGGGCCCGGAGAAGGAGTTGCTCTGCGGTATAACAAGCTAGCGAGCAGGTGTTTTTCCATCCTCCTCAGATGAGGCCCTGGAGAAAGCTGCTTGATTGTTTGAATGTTCTTTTTGATCAAGGACGGGGGGTATGTGCACGGAAATTATTGGCGTATGAAAGAGGGAACAAACATCAATATTTTCATGGATTTGTGCACCAGTTGAATGCGTGCATACTTTAGCCCTTGCAATACTAGAGACGAAAAAATCCCTATTAGGATTGACTTCTCACACACCAATAAATGCGCGCCTTTTTACGTACAAAATTTCTAGCTAAATCGGTGCATACGTAGATGGTTATCCTACGCACTTACAACAGCTGTGTCAATATCAAAGGTCGGTCCTGTTCTCAATATGGTGATGGCCATAGTGAGGGTGTGGGTGAGGACAAAAAAGGGAGCTGAACCTAACGATGTCATTCTTTGAATGTTTCCACATCTATTGTCTGGCATTTTGCACATTTCTGCAAAGAGAAGAATATAAAGGTGGCTGTGCGGAATGGCAAAGAGCTTTTTTTTTCTCATTGGATCTTCAATCTATAGTTTGCTCAAGGATGCTCAGCACACAGGGACAAAAAGGGGGAGTCAAGGTTAACGGCGTCATTTGTGGCTCGTTTCCATATCTCTGGTCTGTCATTTAGCGCATTTCTGCACAGGGATGAATGCAAAGGTGGCAATGTGGAATGGCCTAATTTTTTTTGCTCATATAGACGTGGAACACTGGCATTGCCTGTTTTAGAAGGTTTTTTAACCACATGTTTCCCGAATGGCTTGCAACAGGACAACCGGAGGAAGGCTTGGAAAAAAAGCCTTCCTAAGACGTACACAACAGTACATATCATACATGGTCAGGGCTGACACTTTGTTTCAAAATAATTTTTCTGCAAATTAGGGTGCCTTTCATAGCTTTCATCTCAATTTGGATTTTGAGACTAAATGCAAGGCATGTAATACAGCCATATTTAAAGACATTTGGGAGGAAAAGCACAAATTGATTTTGTCTTGCAGTGCGGCTATATGATTGCTCTTCCATCCTTATTATAATTACATGCACATAAAGATTATATAGTCTAGCACTATAAGACTTATGTCAAGTTGCACAATGCACAGTACAAAAACAATATTCCTGGGGAAACGTTCTTTGATGGTGTCCTTCAGTTCCCTTCAGTATAAAACAAGACCAGACTCTGTTTCAAAGGTCTGCAGAGGGAACTGACAAAGTTTTGTTCATTTGACAAAACTTTGATAGTGTGATAAAGTTGAAAATAAAAGTGAGGGGTTTTATTTAAAAAAAGATATTTTTCAGAGAGACAGAGTGCCCAGATCAAAAAGTTCCAAAAAAATGAAAAGTTCGGGCACGCCCGAATAATGTTGGGCAGATTAGATCAAATTCGAATTTTTTGGTCATTTGGTAGGTCAAAATGGCAAAAACTGTAGGGAAAGTATAGCGGTTTTTGCAAAAAGTACTGGACACAGAGATATCGTTCAAAACTTGCACAGCTCATCACATCAATATTATCTTTAAAAAATCCTTTATTTTGAAAAAAAGTTGTAAGGAAAAGTAGTCACTAACAACAACTGCATGTTCCATGTTCTGGACCTCGGTCGCGGCAGACACAAATGGACTTCCTTCTGCTTCTGTAGTTAGCATATAAATTATGACACTGATAAGATGCCACCAACAAGTAAGACATATATGCACTTTCCCAACACAGGTGACCCATATGTGACAACAAAACACTCCATATAAAAGGACCTGAAAAAGAGGAAGTTAGCTAGCACTTATGCCTGGTTATTGCTTGGATCAATCATGAAGGTTCTCCTTGTGTTAATTATGTCCATTGTAGCGGTGGTCTCAGCAGGAAGCTGTCCAACCATGAAGATCTATGGCCAGCCCAACTGCCTTCCTAAGAGTGAGTATCACCCCTACTGGCAGAGGACCCTAACATTCACTAGCGCAAATGGGCCATGCTTCAAGAAGGGATCAGGCCAACCTGTGAGCCCAACCAATTTATTTTTTTTGGAATTGTCTTGTTGATGAAGGGGAAATGGTTTCATTGGGACACAGATGTGCTTCATCAACAAGAGCTGGGTGAATATCCCCTGTGAATGCTCTGACTCAGCATGTGGTTGCACTGCCTCCTATGCCCCACAGTGCTCTGGAACCCAGGTACATAGTTTTCTGGCTAAACATACTGTGTCTCCCGTGATGCTTTCCCTTTCAAAAAATTCTCTTCTGCAGCCTACCAATGTTGGTTCCCAGTGTGGGAAGCACATTTGTGGCCAGAGCGTGGATGCAGAAGTACCAAAAATTACATATACAGCACAATCTTTCTTCATGTAATTATATTTTTTTTTAGGGAGCAAAGATCATCGTGAATGAGCACAACCGATTGAGAAGGCTTGTTGCCTCCGGAGGAGGGTCAGGCACTGCCAAACCTGGCTGTAACTTGGTATTAATAATTCACACGATCACTCCCTTACAAGTTGTTCATCTGTTAAATATGTAATATTGTAGCCTGCTGGAGAAATTCCTGACTTGGAATGGGATGAAGACCTTGCCAAGGGAGCTCAGGAGTATGTAAAAAATGGAAAATGAAAATTTTACTCATGATTAAATGTCCTAAATCTTCCAACCAGTTGGATAAACCAGTGCATCTGGGAGCATGACAAGGATGAAGACAGAGCCAAGAGGTGTGGGCTGTCTTCTAACATTTGGGTTGGACAAAATCTTGCTAAAGGCTATTGGAGCGACTACAAAACCCAGAGGCAGTATGTTTACCTGGTGGATTTGTGGTATGGGGAGGTATACAACAACACATAGCACTGCTCTTTCCTATAATCAATAAATGATCATCTCTCAGATTAAAGACATGCTTCCAAAGAATATTGACCCATGGTCCACTGCTGGCAATACTGGTGTGACTGGTCACCTCACCCAGCTCCTGTGGGCTGGCTCCAAGAAGGTTGGTTGTGGCTTCATTTCATTTGTCAACAAGGATGGCATGTATGCTCAGGTAAAAATACCACGTGTGCAGACATTTAGACCAGCAAATTGGATTTGAAAAAGACAATATTCTTCTCAGTGGCTTGCCTGCAACTACCTTCCTGGAGGAAACGTGGGGGGAGGCAGTGTCTATAAGGTATCTTTCATCTTTTTGTTTGAAATTTTTTGATGGCTACAACAATGGTTTTTTAGGCAAAGCCCATTCCCGCAGAGTGCCAGTGAAAACAAAACTGGAAGAGAAGCAGCAATGAAGCACTTTTTTCTAATTTGTTCAAAACTGTAAAAAATAATGTGGTCAAAAAGAAATAAACAGAGAGTGCCTTCCAAATAGATTTGCAGTACAGGGATAAGAGAGTATTGAATCATACTGTATGTTTTATTTAGACCCTTTTGTGACAAAGCCAACAATATGTAGTAGTTAACTTAACTACAACTGTAGACTTTAGCCTGTAGGACATCCCTAATTCTCTTTGAGTCCGTTCCTTTTTACCTGCGGCCGAAGGCCGACAGGTCTACTAGTGATCCCAGTTGTTGTTGTTGTTGGGGGGGGAAGAACTTTTAAGCCCATGTATGATCCCAATGAAATTTTGAAGAGACCCATTCTTTTTAGAAGACCATGTATGGTTTGAAAGCCCATGTATGGTGAGGGGGGGTCACACCCCATTCCAAAATCATAGTGTGAGATTCAGATGGCTGGTCCAAGTAGTATGGGTTCCCCTTGTAATTTCATTTTGGGGTGTGACCCCCTCTTTTCCTCTGAGAGAGAGGGGGGGGGGTCACACCCAATTCTGAAATCATAGTGAGAGATGAACCACCTACTACCTGGACCAGTGATAGGATTTCTCCATTATGATTTAAGAATGGGGTGTGACCCCCTTGTTTTAAGGAAAGGGGGTCACGCCCCACTCTGAAATCATAGTAAGAGATGAGCCAACTTACTTCTGAGTCACCAGTTATTTTTTCCTTTATTGATTCTCCGCCGCAGGTCATTGAACAAAGTTTGTTCTTGTTTAGGTATAAGGTGGCTTTTTTCCAACCTAAATGGAGCATCAAAGCAATTTTAAAAAAGAAAGCAAAAGACTTTCCAAGGATATATCATAGTATGGAAAAATAATACTTACCTTTTCACACTCACACGACTTATGGGACTGATTGGTATCTGTCACATTGAGCTAGAACTCCCAAAGTAGCCAATGAGATTTTTTGTCATCTTGGACCACTTAACTTGAATAATATGTCCATAAAGGACCAAAAACATAGCAAGCAGATGCCCGGCCCTCACCAAAAACACCCAGCAATTTTTTTTTCATAAGTGTGCAAATTACATTTTCCCTCAGGTACACTCCCACTCTGAATTTGTTCTGAAGTGGTGGCAGTATAAAAACAGTAAGAAGTGAGGGGAAAAGTGATTTTGGCCAAACACACATTATATTGTGTGGTGGCAGCGAGACCAGAAAGACTAGCAACAGCAACAACAACAGCAACAGCAAGAATGGTGGATCCATTATGTCAAGCCACTCAATATTACAAACATATTGTGCTTTATGTCTATTTTTGTTTGCACAAAAAATCATCGCAAGGATCTGATAAGCAGGCACTATGCACCCAGCCCTAAAAAGGAAGAGTGAGGATGATAGTGCACCTTTTTTCCTGCACATGTGTCTAAGACAGTAATCAAGAAAACACTACAGTATATAAATATCCTGCTGGCGGGCAGAGTATCCATCAATTGGTGCTTTGTACTTGGTGGGATTAATCATGAAGGTTTTTCTTGTGTTCTTTGCTGCCTCCATTGCTGCGGCTACGGCCTCTACCTGTCCAACAAAAAAAATCTACAAGCAGCCCAATTGTCTCCCAAAAAGTGAGTACCACCCCTACTGGCAGAGTCACCTCAAGTTCACAAGTCCAAATGGACCCTGCTTTGAGGACACTGAGCCTGTGAGTAGCATTACATGAAGATATCCACAAACTGTTGTTTATTCTACTTTATATTGGGCAAAGATGTGCTTTGTCAACAAAGGCTGGCTCAAGATCCCTTGTGAATGTTCTGACTCTGCATGTGGCTGTTCTGCTTCCTTTGCCCCACAATGCTCTGGAACTCAGGTAACCCCCCAGCAGAGCCTGGCATTTCCGGATGTATAAGTTATATAAATTTTTCAGCCTACCAATGTTGGTGCCCAGTGTGGTAGTCACGTTTGTGCCCAAGGAGTGGATGAAGAGGTAAGCAGAACGATATTAGTTTTTCTTTTTTAAAAAAGTTTTAATCAAGTAATATTCCTAGGGAGCTAACATCATTCTGAATGAACACAACCGCCTGAGACAGCTTGTAGCCTCCGGGGGAGGATCAGGCACTGCCAAACCTGGCTGCAACTTGGTAACAATATTCCATGACAACAATCATTTCCTTGCAAAGTGTTTAAATGTTCTATGTGTAATTTTGCAGCCTGCTGGAGAAATTCCTGACTTGGAATGGGATGAGGATCTTGCCAAGGGAGCTCAGGAGTATGCCAAAAAGGATTTCTTTGAAAAGATTTTTATAATATTGTTTTGCATGTCCTCTAAACAGTTGGATCAACCACTGCATCTGGGAGCATGACAATGATGCAGACAGGGCCAAGAGGTGTGGGCTATCCTCAGATGTCTGGGTTGGGCAGAATCTTGCTTCTGCATCTTGGTCTGGATACAACTCAAAGAGGGAGTATGTCAAGCTGGTGGATGAGTGGTATGGAGAGGTATGCTGCATTTTATCGTGACACTGCTCTCGCAATCTTGCTATTGTGTCCCTCAGATCAAGTATATGCTACCAAAGAACATTGACCCATGGTCCACTGCTGGCAATACTGGTGAGACTGGTCACCTCACCCAGCTTCTGTGGTCTGGGTCCAAGAAGGTTGGCTGTGGCTTCATTGAGTTTGTCACCAAAGACAGCTGGTACACCCAGGTAAAACAATACCGTATATATGGTTACAGACCCCAATAAAGAGCTGGTAAATAAAATACTTATTTCAGTGGCTTGCATGCAACTACCTTCCTGGTGGGAACATGGGAGGAGGCAAAGTGTATAAGGTATTTTGGATCTTTCTATTAAAAAATATTTAAGTGCATGATTTCAAAAATAAATAAATTCCCTCTAGGCCCAGGCTGTTCCTGCTAACTGCCAGTAAAGGAAAACCCCGAAGAAAAGAAGCAAGGAAGCACTTTTGTAAATCATCTAGAATTTTTTTGTTCAAATGTGGCCTAAAGGAAATAAACAAAGTGTATTCCAATACAGGTTCACGTGTACTGCAATGCCAGCATAAATTGTACTGTAACTGTTGTAGCCAGCGGCCTGTTTTGCTTTGTCATAAAAAAGGTTTACTACGCGACGTTCGCATGTTTCATGCAGAAGGGACAAGAAACGACGACATGCCTCGCATCCTGTCTTATCCCCCATGGAAACATATGCCAAAGGGCTGCACATACAGCAGTATGTTCATACTTTGTCAGACTATAATATGATAATTTTCAGTTTTGCCGCCACGGAGAAGAACCTATAGCAATGAGGAAAATATAGAAATTTTGTGTAAGAAACGGCTATGTTTCCTGGGATTTCTGTTGAAATCGACCAACTTTGACGATAGTCCTCGTTTACTCACAAGGAGTTCCGAGACTTTGCAGGCAGTGCTGCCAGATCATTATGGCCAAAATGCTCGAGAAATTTATCAAAGTGTGCAAAAAATTGTGCCAGACTGAAACCAAAGAAGGATTACAATTTTGGATGTGTATAAGATATTTTTTAAAAAAATAGATTCAAAAATTTTATTTTTTATTGTAACATTTGTCAAATGCCAAAATGTTCCATGTTTTTTGGCTTTTTGCGCGCAAATGCGCAGAGCCACTTTGAAATTGTGGGAGAGGGGGACCTAGAGCGCCATTTTCGAGCAATTGCGCAAGATTTAACAGCACTGTTTCCAGGTGTGTAAATGCCGATGGAATAGAAAATAATGGAGTACTAAAATCGAGAGGTCGCTGACGCTTGAATTTTGTTTCGAACGGCATCGTTTTACTTCGGAAAACTGCAACTTGGCGGTAGTTCCGTAGGCAGCTTCTTCTATGGCGCAGTCCGACAAGCAAAAAAAAGGTTCTGACAATTTTTCTGTTCAAATTTTTTTGTAGGGAAATGGAGAGGCGGGTATAAATTTACGTCCGTTTTGCTTGAGGATCACTTTTATCGAAAGACAAAATCCCGGAGGCCTTGGGAAGGTAAGAAGAAAAGCTGACAAATCAAAACGTCTTTGAGTAAAACGAGTATTGAAGACACCAAGGAAATTGATTAGTCTTGACTGTAGAGTCTAGAATTGATTGAACCGAAGCGATACGAGCCTGCAGTACTGTAAGAGGGCAATGGCGCTTTTTTTCCGCGGAAAAGAAAACGAGACATATGAATATGATTATAAAAATTCTTCTGGCTCTATCTTCGGCCAACATGCTGTCTTGGGCGCTGAGTCTTCATGCGCCTTCCACCAACGTCCTTCCAATCGTGGTAGACAGATAAAAAAGAGGGCACTTGAATAGACCTCTAGATAGAATTGACTTTTCCCCGCTCCAATGGAGCCAGCCCAGCGGCGGATATGATGATGCCACTGGGAACTGAATATGGAGGCCTATTATTAGGTCCTCAAGTGCAATTGTAGACAGTAGAGTACAATGAAAAGGTATTTTTTTCTTCCTTCTGCCAGGAGAAAACGCTGAGTTGAGGGAAGAAGTTTTGCGACACTCTCCTGCTTTAAGATGATATTGCTTTGCTGGCTGGCAGTCAATCGGTATTTTATGCCACTCTAAATCTGAATTGATGCTCAATTGTGTAGAGCTTAAAGGGTATCCCAAATTTCCATTGCATTTTGTTTCTAAAAAAAAGTTATTTGCTTTACAGTGGCTCTTCTGCAGCTACTTCCAAGGGGACAACTTTGGGAGAGACCCCCCCAAAAAAAATGCAAAATGACTCTTGTCATGGGCAAATTTTGCTTTCATTAAAGAAGCAGGTCCTCTTAATATTTTCTACAACCCAGCTGTGTCAACTGCAAAGGAAAAGTGTATTTTACAGTTTTTGGTTTTTTATCCCACAGTTGAATATACAAGGCAGTTCCGAGAAGAAGCTTTCTAGTATTTCTAAACATTTTTTCAAATATCTTGGTGGGGCTTGTGTACCCAGCCATTTTATGACTGCATTATACAACAGCCTGGCAGCTTGCTCAGCATCTGAGACAAGGCGACAGTCAGCAGCCTACACCTAGGTAGAAAGAAGAAAAGAGTGTTTTCCTGACCTTTGTGCATTTTTTTGCGTTGGCTATTCTGCAACTACTTTTTTTCTTCACAAGTGTCTCCGGCACTTGTAAAAAAAATCCTATATATATACTGCCTGCCAGCAGCGCATCCACCAATTGGTGCCTGGTGCTTGCTGGGAATCAATCATGAAGGTTTCTATTGTGTTCTTTGCTGCCTCCATCACTGTGGCTTTGGCTGGCTGCCCAACAAAGAAGATTTACAACCAGCCCAATTGTCTTCCAAAGAGCGAGTATGACCCATACTGGCAGAGGACCCTCACGTTCACAAGCGCAAATGGGCCATGCTTCAAGGGTTCCAAAGAGCCTGTTAGTTTAGGAAAATTAAGGTTTTATTAAAACTTTGCTAACCTTATTTGTTTTATTGGGACACAGATGTGCTTTGTCAACAAGGGTTGGCTAGAGATTCCCTGCGAATGTTCTGACTCTGCCTGTGGCTGCTCTGCTTCCTTTGCCCCACAGTGCTCCGGAACTCAGGTATTTCCCCAACTGAACCTGGTATTTTTTTCTGGTAGCATCAAAAAATCCCTTTCAGCCTACAAATGTTGGTGCACAGTGTGGAAAGCACGTTTGTGCCCAGGGAGTAGATCAAAAGGTAAGCAGAAAGATATCAATTTATCAGTTGAAAAAAGGCAAGAAACTTAATGATTCTTTAGGGAGCCAAAATCATTCTGGATGAGCACAACCGTCTAAGGAGGCTTGTGGCCTCTGGGGGAGGATCAGGCACTGCCAAGCCTGGCTGCAACTTGGTAATGTGTTTTTGTATAGTTCTCTTTTATAAATGTACTGTACGTACACTTTTGTGATAGCCCGCTGGAGAAATTCCCGACTTGGAGTGGGATGAGAATCTTGCAAAGGGAGCTCAGGAGTATGACAAAAAATATTTCTGAGTAAGAACAATTTACTCACATTTTCCATGCTTTTCACACAGTTGGATCAACCACTGCATCTGGGAGCATGACAATGATGCAGACAGGGCCAAAAGGTGTGGGCTGTCTCCTAATGTCTGGGTTGGACAGAATCTTGCCTCTGCTTCCTGGTCCGGATACAACTCCAAGAGGGAGTATGTCAAGCTGGTGGATGAGTGGTATGGCGAGGTATGCTTCATTTTATTGTGACACTGCTCTCGCAATCTTGCTATTGTGTCCCTCAGATCAAGTATATGCTACCCAAGAACATTGACCCATGGTCCACTGCTGGCAATACTGGTGAGACTGGTCACCTCACCCAGCTTCTGTGGTCTGGCTCCAAGAAGGTTGGCTGTGGTTTCATTGAGTTTGTTACCAAAGACAGCTGGTACACCCAGGTGAAACAAAGCATACAGTTACAAACCCAAAAAAAAGAGCTGGTAAAGAAGGTGTATTTTGTTTCAGTGGCTTGCATGCAACTACCTCCCTGGAGGAAACATGGGAGGAGGCATGGTGTACAAGGTAAATTTACCGTCTCCATATGAAACATGTAATATAAAACTTCTCTTCCATAGGCCAAGCCTCTCCCAGCCAATTGCAAGTAATGGCAGATTGGAAAGAAGATAAGCAAGGAAGCAGGAAAAGCAAGGAAGCACTTTTGAAAGTTGAAAAAAATGAGCTATAATGTGATCCAAAAGAAATAAAGCAAGAGTGTCTTCCACACTTGTATGTACCATTCCGTTGCGCCATATCTTAGATTTAAAAACCTGTCCATGACCATGCGTTCGGTCACACAGAGATAATCTTGCCTGTGTATTGTCTTGATGATGACGACCAAAAGTTCGGTTGCAACTTGCAATGCATGTAATGGCGTTGTGATTCGGAAGAGTCTTACTAACACAGCCTTGAAAAAATACTTACTCCCTCAGTAAATTGGATAAGATTACAGAAAAATTAGTGCATTTTTAAGCTCTTTATGCACTGGTTATCGTATATGCAAGGGATATCAGTAAATCCCCTAACTTGAAACTTGCTCTCAATAAAGAAAGTTTTTTCAATTCGTCTTCGAACTGCACAGCTGTTTTCACAGCAAATGCAAAGTGTTTGACAGGTTCTGTTGATTTTCTTCACAGTAGAATAAGGCAGCTCTAAGAAGGACGATTTTTACAGTTACCTTGGTTTAGCTCGATCATTCAATCATCAATTGTACTTCATAGCAACCCGAGAAGGGGACGTTTGACCTCTGGTATCGACGGGCCATCCTCAGAGTAGCTGGAATTTTTTCTGCTTTTAAGCCAAAAGGGAAAAAATTCCACCCTCAAAGGTTTTGAACGAGCAAAAAACCTGCCGCCAGCTTCCAAGGGCAGAACATAAAAAGTCCAAAAGAGGTCTTGCTGAAAGGATTGAGGACAAATCAACAAAAATCTATTTTTCTAGAACATTTTCTTCGGGCCAAAAGATATGTTTGCCTTAAATTTGAAATTTAAATTTGAGGCCAAAAAGTATGATAAAATAACGCTCACAATAGCTACAATAAAATTTGTCCCCCTTTTTTTTGGATCAAATAGAGGCATATTTGAGCAAACACCTATTGAGCCCTGAAATGTCCCCAACGTATAAAAAGTTTCCCCCGACTGTTGACAAACTGCAATTTCGTTTTTGTTAAAGAAAAGAAAGAAAGATGTTGTTGCTCTTTTTGACACTCTCCTCTTTGGTGATCCCCCTGGCCTCGGCCCTGTCCGATTGCACCTCCACCAAGCTCTACGGCGCGGACAACTGCTTGGACAAGTCCCAGTACCACCCGCATTGGCTGTCGACCTCGGGCGGACTGACCTTCACCAGCGACGACGGGCCCTGCTTCAAGATAGGCGGAGTGGGCCAACCCGTAAGCTGTTTTGGTGAATTCCGATTTTTCCCAATAACTGCTCGGACTCCGCCGACGACGCCCTCTCCCTCTGCAGTACTGCTTCATCAACACCGGGTGGCTGCGGGAGCCCTGCGACTGCGGCGTCGGCGCCTGCGGGTGCACCGCGAGCTACGCGCCAGAGTGCTCGGGAGACCAGGTACGTATAGGATGGTTTTTTTGCGAAAAAAGAAAACCCAGTGGGGCACTTTCGTCTCTCCCACCTGAAAAGCCCTCCGGATTGGCGAACGCCTGCGGGAGCAACGTCTGCGACCGGACGCTCAACGTCACGGCAAGCAATATGACACACTGTTTTGAACCAAAAACGATCAGTCATTGAATGTCGATTTTTTGTTTTCAGGGCCAGCAAATCGTCCTGGACAGGCACAATTACCACCGCCAGCAGGCAATCCATTCGTTTTTTGCTAGATGTAGTTGAAAATCCCCCATTGACGACTTCACTTCCCGCAGGTCGCCTCCGGGCAAGGCACGGGCGCCCTCGACGGCACCCTGCCCTCGGGGTCGATCCCAGACCTGGAGTGGGATGCTGACCTTGCAACCGGAGCCCAACTGTGAAAAAGCTCCCACTCTATTATTGCCCAGGCAATTACTGTTGGGATCATTCCGCGTTTGCGTTTGCAGGTGGCTGGACCAGTGCGACTGGAGCCACGACGACAAGGCGGACCGCAGGATCCGCAGCAGCAAGACCGGGTACGTGGGCCAGAACCTGGCCCAGTACACCTCCTCCGGCTACGACTCCACGCCCGAGCTGACCAGGATGGTGGACCTGTGGTACAACGAGATCAGGGACATGAGGGTGGAGAACGTGCACCCGTGGGTCACGGCCGGCAACACCGGCGTGACCGGGCACCTCACCCAGGAGATCTGGAGCGGGACCACGAAGGTTGGCTGTGGCTTCATGCAGTTTGTCCCCGCGACGGCGCCTACACCCAGGTGGGCGGAGGACAAAGTGTGCACGCAAAGGGTTTTTCCATAAATAGTTTTTTTTCTTTCCTTCGCAGTGGCTGTACTGCAACTATTACCCGGGCGGCAACATCGAAGGTGGAGATGTGTACGTT
>JAAUXU010135175.1_pt1 | contig 12293 bp, 11 predicted proteins | sample 7278151 | NCBI WGS metagenome assembly JAAUXU01 (sample SAMN14350113, study PRJNA611818) | marine sediment metagenome | isolation source: surface marine sediment (1.8m) | place: French Polynesia: Moorea | collected 2018-08 | reverse complement strand
CATGCCAAACAGGACTGAAAAATGGCTTTTTCAGGGGGTAAAAGTGGATGAAATTGGCTGAAATTTTCATGGAAGAATCCGAACCCAAAGGCAAACATTTTCCAGTGGGATTCATTCCCCAGGCCCTCCGGCACCATGAGCAAGCATGCAAAAACCCCTTGTCCTGGTCGAGAGGTTGCTAGGTTCGGTGCAGCAACTACTGCTTTGGACAATGATTTTGGGCTGCCACATACGCTACTGCTGAGTCTGATCAGGTCTGCCTTCACCATCTCTCGCTCCTGCCAATGACGGCCATCCGGACTGTCTTCTCACGCTACTGCTGAGTCTGATCAGGGCTCAGTGCCAGTGCTAGAAATCAGTGCCAGAAAATGACTCAGTGGCTCTTACCAGCAGTGAATGGACGAGATTTCCCGACTGTCGTCGATGAGTTTTGTTTATATGTCAAGTTGTCACCCAATCGCTCTCTTTTTGTTGCTTCGCCGAACTTAGCAACCTCTCGACCCGGACACACGGTTTTTGCATGCTTGCTCATAGCGCTGGAGGACCTGGGGAATGAATCCCACTGGAAAATGTCTGCCTTTGGGTTCGGATTCTTCCATGAAAATTTCAGCCAATTTCATCCACTTTTACCCCCTGAAAAAGCCATTTTTCAGTCCTGTTTGGCATGGACCCACCCCCCTCTCGTTGTCTCCCTTTTGAGCATTCTAGCACCAAAATGGGCATCCTGGACATGGGCCCTGTGTACTCAACATTGTGTCCCAGAATCAAATCCACATGTTCCACAACAAATTTTGACTCCAACACGCTTCAGTACATCTTATGAGGTGCTGTCATGCTCGACGCAAGTACTTACGGCCAGGACTGTACGGGGGTACTGCCTTGAGGGAGATATACATCATTCGTGGTGCTTTATGATGCTTGCGGCATCAGTGTTTCTATCTCTAGTTGACAGTAGACTATCATTGACATGTGAACCCTGGATTGCGTGCTTTCACATCGTACCAGTGGAAGTACATGTAGTTCTCCATGCTTGATTCCTGAGGGCCTGACGTTCGCGGCAGCATCCGTTGTGTTGTACTTGGACCTAGTTGAAGGGAACTACTTTCGATTGTGTCTGGTACGTGCTGCAGCTGACCGATAGTTTGTAGTACGAATCGTGTCGGATCTTTTTCACTTATGTCATTGTGTGTGTGTGTCTGTGTGTTAGTGTAGGGTCGGTTTGAAGGCATCTTACAAGTTTCCTGCAAGAAACAGATAAAAACTTTTTCGAGGAGAGAGGAGAGGAAACCTCTCAAAAGCGATATTAGAATTTTTCTACCTCTGTTCAAAACTTTTAAGTTTATCTTCTCTTGAGCGTTCTTCTTCTTACCCGCGTTTCTCGTGTCGTGATACTGTCTGCCATAATATTTCGTACTTGAACTCCTCCGCGCTTACCTCACCATGCTGTGGTGCTATATGAGCTGGATATAAGCTGGATGATATTGTGGAGAGAGAGACAGGCCAACTCCCCAAAACAGCTAAATCCATCTGTCCTCCTTACCTAGTAGCTTGTTGGTGATCGAGTCCACGGCCATGATAGAGAGGTTCTCGTTTAGCGCCGCCAGCGTGTACTCGTCGATGGCCGGCACGCGGTGCACGCCGTCGTAGATGGATAAGGCCCTGAACAAGGAGATTCATAGACAAATGAGTCCCGGTCGAACGCTCATGAAAGTATAGAAAGACCTCTGGTGGCTTTTCCTTGCAAAACAGTTTTACTATCGATTGTTGACATGCTGTAGTGGCTTCTTTTACGTGTCTTTGAATCCCTTGCCTGGACATTGGCTCGTCGGTGTGGAAGTTGGCGTAGAGCAGATCCATGATTTCAGGGTACCTTGACTGATCCACAATGCGGAAGGTGATGTCGCTCAAGTCAGTCGGGCTGGCAGCCACCGACAGTCTAAAGGGAAATATTTTGTATTTTGTTGCTGCAGTTTGTATTCCATGCGAGTCACTGCCCTGAAAAGACAAACTATATATCTAGCATTTGACTATAGGCTGAGGCAAAATGAAAGTCCTACGAGAGCGTCTATACATGTACGCTCTAGTGAGCATGCTCGTCGCAAGGCAACATCAAACGCCAACGACCCACGATGCCGAAGTTGGCCTTCCTCACTCCGTATTGGCGCCATAAACTGATAAGAACGATGACTTAGTGAGTCATGACTTGAAAACTTGACGCCATTTTGTACCTGCGGCTGGAACACTGCAGATAAATAGCACTGTGTGTCCAGGAAATGGCGAATCCTAGTGCTTTTCCTGCGAACTTGTCAAAGCTCTTGCTGGGGCTTTAGAGGCCATCGAGAATTGAAGTGCCTCCCAGGGCCTAAAAACCGAGCTGTATAAACAAGTGATGCTCGACAGAAGGGAAGGAACAAAATGTCCTTCTGGTCCGATGTGTCTGGGTGTAGAAGAAAACAAAAACTCCCTGGTTCTGTTCATAGCACTTGGCCACTTTATATTATAGCGTTATTATGAATTCAACTCTTCTCAAGCTCGCAAATTTTTGGCAAAATGAACAAGCAAGACATGATAATTCATTATGTCCTTTGTTTCCACTGGAGAGAGATGGATGCTCTGTCACATGCAGCAGTTTTATTCATGTGCAGTAGTCGTCTTCACGGTAGCCTGAGCTGAGAATAAACGGTTACACGAGAGCTTGGTTGTTCATAAGTTGGACGTGTCCGACTTGAACACGCTCTAGGTCAGCTACAGCGTATTGTGGATTAACAAAACTTTGCTGACAACTAGAGGTGAGGCGAAAAGACTCATTGTGTGCATTGATTAAACTTCTGGGAGAGAGTGGAAAAGAATTCCCCGACGCCTCTTTGATGCAAAGAGTCAGGAAGAAACGCTAGATGCTAGAAAAGCATCCCACGCCATGTTTAGACATGCTAGACATGAGAGTGAAACTGATTTTTTACAGTCGGTAACCTCTTCAGGCTGCAGCTGCTGCTGTTCTGACATTCCAATTGATGCATTGAACCATAGAATTAGAAGAACAGTCTTCGTTAGGTTCGCCCCCTGACTATGTTGGCCACGTCCCTCTCCGGAGGGCAAGTTTTACATTTAAAAGTGCTCGTTGGCTTTGAACACCAGCGAGTGCTGGGAGTCGCTTCACACCCCTCCGTCCAAAAGACTCCACTTCAAGTTGCGTCTTCTCCGTAGAGCCACCTCCTGTTTATTAGGGTTATTAGGCTATTTATACGAAGAACAAAATGAAAAGGTGACACTTGACTGCTCAGTCTCTGTAGTCCAGACAAGGCTTCTTCAAGAGATCATTTAGAGAGTTATTATTATTATTATCATTTGGAGAGAGATCATTTAGTTACAGTGGAAGCTCTCCGTAAGAGTTGGCTGGGGACCTTTTACTCGTGTTCGAGGATACCTGTTTTTGGAGAAAAATTTGTAATGAGTAGATTTGATGGTTTTAGCGATGCTGTTCTGACAGAGCGGTTCCACTGTACCTGTTGGACCATACCTAGACAACTGCAAGAAAAAGTTTATGCAGGAGCCATGGTTTTTTTTTTCGCTCGCTTGTCGGCCTAGAGGAAATGACAACTTATAAGCCTCTTGTGAGGTTGATGGAGACGCTTACGTTCATGCCAAACAAGCCCTTGTCACAACTTTGGCAGTGATATGACTTTAATGCCTTGTTCCGCATGGAAATTTCGAAGAAAGTTTCATACTCAAGCTAGTTTACTCTTTTTTGGCTTGTGACTTCTCCCGGGAAAATAGGCGAGTCACAAGGTAAATTGCTCTTTGTCATATTCGCTTGTACGACAATCTCTCGCTGTGAACTTTTTAAATCACCTTCAACGATTTCCAAACAGCTACTCATATATTCTTCTCGTCAGCTGATCTGTGACGCAGGCACGCCACAAGTCCTTAAAGAGAGGTGGTCCTGCAAGACCCCTTTTTGGGGGCGGGGAAGAGGTTGAGTGCAAAGGGAACATGAAATCTTGATTAAGGAGGACATTTAAGCTTGTCAGCCAAATATTGTCAAGCTGGCTGAATCAATGGTTTCCCTGAGGACATCTCTCTTGTGTGGTGGCTTTGTGTTAAAAATCAACTGGCAGGAAGAAAACAAAAGTCATGGGAAAGGGTTTTTCTTGTCAAGAGATAGTTGAGTCACAAAAGTGTGGCAGCTAAGGGTCGTCATCTAAATGACTCCAAAGAGTCGTCACTTCATGTCTGAATGACCCTGACATCTCGGCCAAGTAAGGGATCCTCTCTCAATGAACATTTTTTAACAGACTCTGGTCGTACTTACGAGAACTCTGGTTGTACTCACGTCCTAGAGGCAGTCACTCCCATTCCGTTCTGCTTTTCCTCGGAGAATTCTTGCCTTCTTTTTTTTTTGCACTAAGAAAAGCTGGAGTGTTTTCTCTCCCCTAGGGACTTCCCAGTCAAGTGCAAGTAATCTTGGAATGAGGCCAGGTTTTGTCAGTCGCACCTTACCTATTCAGGTGCGAGCGAACAAGACCAGGTCACAAGTTGACGGCAGTTTCAGTGACAAAACAGCATATTGCAGTGCGTTGAGTGTGTGAAAGGCCTCTCCAACACTGAGGGCTGGGGAGCAGAATCGCGTTTATCCCCCTTCCTTCATTTGATGGTCCGTGAAAAGGACTTCTCAGTAGTGCAGCGTCACTTGAGAGAAAAAGAGAGACCGCGTCCGTGTGTGCGGCAGCGCCCAGCGACTGCGAAGAGGCGAAACTGTTTCGATGATGCGATTTTCCCCCATTGAAGAAGGCCTCTTCAAGGAACGTTTTGAGCCTCGCAACCAACGTTAGATGGACTCACGATAAAGAGAAGGACTCCCAAAGGAGAGGCAGAGGACAACAAATGAGCTTCCGGCGCTGCCCTTAATCTCCAACACAACAAGCTCATTTCTAGAGGCTGAAGAATTGTGTGTATCTGCTGTCATGTTAGGGGAACCTCACACCCAGCCTAGCCTTAAGTATTGGACCAAAGTAGGGTGGGGTTTTTTGACTCGCTTAGGAAGTGCAACGCCACAACTGGTGCTAAGGATTCTTCTCTCCCTGACAGCTTGTATCTGCAGAGGACACATACGTAGAGCTGAAATTATGGTGGCTGCTGATATGAAATGTTTGCGCAGCTTTCAAGTATGCCCGTAGAACTGACTGTCTGTGGTAGCGAGAGTCCTGTAAAGTACTCATTCACCTAACCTACGGGAGGACAATCATGCTAGTTGCGAAGTGTTTCTTCCAGACAGGATATCGAGTGCGTCGAATAAAGACGACGCCCACGGCGGTTACCAATCTCCAACGTATACAAGAACAATCTGGGGAGCAAGGACAAACTTGATGGTGGCATTTTATTTTGTAAAGAGATTTTCCGTTGTAGGACATGTCGGACCCAATGTGTTAGGCCTTGATGGCGCGGCGGGAGTCCATGCTCTCATAGGCCAGGCGTTGGTTTGTTTAACCAGGTCAGCCCTGTTCCGGGATGCTGTGCTGCACGTGGCAGTCGCCAGAAAAGTTACAAATGCTAGACCTTGGCGTACCTGGCGAGGAGAGATGGTCTGGAATTGGCGCGCCACTTGAGACGCTTAAAGCTTGTCTTGCCGAGAAGTTTGGATGGGAGCGAGTGAGGTATGATGACAGGAAAACTCCATTGTGACTAAGAGATTTTTGTTCAAAGCCTAGTCAAACCTGTCCTAAACATGTGAGAGTGGAATTGCCCATGGTGTCATTCTTTCCATGTGGTCTCGTATAACCCAATGATGCAGAGAGTACAGAAGACGCCGGTTATGACACCATCGGATAGGCTGGGCGGGCCACATCAAATTATGCATTGCAGTGGCATTTGAGATGCACATTGTCAGAAGGCTTTGGATCATTTCAAGTGTTTTCATTGGTACTTAAAATCTTCAACTATCAGTCGACACCACTGTTGGTTACTTTTGGCATCAACCTGGTCTGATTTCTGTACCGATTTCTGGTCAGAGTGCACAATTTCATGGTTAATTTTGCCGTTTATACCGCCAGATATTTTCCATCGTTTCCACCTATGACGTGTACATTTAAACCTTTGCAAGACTGAATGTGGCAGCTTTAGTATATATCAACTATAATGCCAGGTCTCTTATAATTCCCGATCGGTCCTGGACCAAAGGTGGTGGTGTAAGCGGGGTCTACTGCATTATTAGCACGACTATATCACTGGTGGAACTCACCTGAGTGACATGAGAAAAACATGCGATGCTGAAAATGGCGGATAGCTGGGTCTCCAAACTCTTACTAGCTACCATTTAAAAGGAGTCCAGTCATGGTTAGTCCTTCTTGCTGAAGCCACTTCGTACATCCAGATTGCCGCACAACTGTGGGTCATTGTTTATTTCACATCAATAATTTTTTATGACACTCACTACTGTGAGAATTTTGTTAAGTGTGGTCGGCATCGGTTATACCGCGAAAGAAGCACAACCTAACGCAAAAGGAAGATTTATAAATTCAGAGGTTTAGCGCACTCTTAGATTGCAACAACATTGAAGCGGTTTGGCACGTTAAATTCACGATTCCTTTTTTAACTGCTACACTATATGTACCGGTATGTGCTCACTCTACAGGGAAAAAAAAATATGTGTTGAAGATATCTGTGAATGGTACAGCGCGTCTGTCACAGACGCTTTCATCTTGTATTGTTCCGAATACTGGCTATAACAGGACAATTTGACTGCCTGCCACCCTAGTTAGGCAAGAGACGCAGTTTAGTACTCTGAAACACTCATCTTTAGGTTCAATCAAAACGTGTCTCTGCAATCGTGGAATCATCACGTGGCAAAAGATCTTAGCATGCGTGACTTGCGTTGAGCATCTGTCAACAAGACGATCTCTCAAACCGTTGGAGTGTCTCTGGTCACAGTCCACACTGAGATGGAGGCTGTGAAGGCTGGAGAGGACGTCTTTAAGTATGGCTGTACTAGTGGACACAACCGAAAGCGCAAAAAAAGCCTCTGGAGGAGGCTCTGAAGATGAGGATCAATGCAGACCCCACAATTTCAATGAAAAAGTTCACAACTGAGTCCAACGTAAACGAGATTAGTATCGACCGGTCTGGGAACATTATGAATTTGGGAGGGGTACACCAATAACATTGCGATCCCCAAGCAGGGCTTGACTGCTGTGATGAAGTGGAAGTATCTGAGTAGGTGCAAGGATATCTTGACCCTGCTAAAGGAGAATGATGCGACAGTCAAACTCTTCTGCAGCTAGATAGATGCACACGGTGGTAACAAAAACGATGACACAGAAAAAGTTTAATAACTCATAAGTTGTTCATTTACATATCCAAAAATTTCCAGATATGACTATAGCATGCATATTAGGCTAACTCGAAAAGGTACTATTTCTGGAAATTCATGTTTTTCCAACCTGGGGTGTTTGGAGTAGGGTCACGTTAAGAGGATTTTACTAAAAAAAAAGTTTCTCCTAAAGGACTGTCAACACTTTTAATTTGAAATTTTATTACGGGGGGACAGCACACACAACTGTCTGAATTTGCAACTCCAAAAATGCTGCTATGACAAAAGTAGTAATCTGGGGCAGAATCGAAAAAAAAAAATCCTATCTCTGGTCGCACAACAAAGTCCAAAAATGCTTCTGACTGCAACAACACCTGTGACCACCTGTGTTGCCAGAGAAGCCTGAGCATTCAGCTACTCGAAAAAGGTGACTTGAAAACAACAGTGCAACTTCTGATGGATCTTCACTTGATGTGGAATACGAAAAATCAGATATTTTTTTTTCCTTTGCCCTCGACAGCTGCCCAGATCCTGATTGAGTCCAGCTTCTGTTTCTTGCAAACATTCGTGATGCTCGGGTTTCTCTCAGGAAGGTCTCGGCTTTGTCTCAATCTTTTTGTGACTGAGCTAAATGCTCATTTTCGAAATATTGCTGTCTCATCATGTAGATATTCATGCAGTATGCAGAAATGTTCAATATTTCAAGGGTTAAAAGTTTTTCTACTTAAAATAGAATTCAATATTCCACTTTCTATGCATTGCAACTGCAACGTCAAATTTCTATCGTAAGTCTTTTGTCAACACAGTTACGCATTTGTGTGTTTCCATATTGTCAAAAATCTTCTTTCCTTCATCGTCTTCGTACTCTGAGTATTCATACTCTGCCAGAGGAACGTATCCAATCTTTTCAAATGCTTTCCTCGAGAACAACCCTAGAAACACGCCCAGAAACGTAGCAGTAGAGTAGTGATAATATTAAAATGTAATTGTAATTTTCATGGATTATGCGTACCTGTGGCTTCTGTTTTGCATCCCTTGAACCCCAGAACCTTTGCCAGATCTGTTGATCGCCTAAGGAGGTCTGTTCCCAGCCCGCCCCTCCTGTTGTGCTTGTCCGAGGACACGATCTTGACATCAAAGAGGGTGTCCGTGTCCAGGTCGTCGAACGACGATGGCGCTCGCTCATTGACGGCGTGGAGGATGCGCATTATGTGACGGAACTTGTCGTCGGGTGCTATGGACGAGAGCTTGGTCTCCAGAGGCTGGAAGACCTCATGCTTGGACGCTGGCGCATTGATGCTCACCCCTGCGAAACAAGAGCTGTTGCATGCGCCTGATGAGTTGCCGTGCGCGGGAGATTTGCAACTTGGTTCCCCACCGTCAAAATAAGTTGCAAATCTCTTTAGCCCGTGTGTGCGAATACCTAGCAGCTGGTCGGTGTCCCCGTCGAGCGCCACCAGGGACATGTTCTCGCCGACCGCCGTGGTCACGTAGTCGCTGAGGATCTGACTGCGCCAGCCCGCTCTTCTCTCCACCAACCCCAGTCGGCTGGACATGGGCTCGTCCGTGAAGAAGTTGGTGTAGAGCAGCTCTAGGATTGATGGGTAAAGTGCAGGGCTGGGAATGCGATACGTGATCTTGGAGCCGGAGTTGGACACGCTGCAAGACCAAGAACGTGGAGCATTGTGTCCCTACGATTTATGTGCGGACTTTGACAAGGCATGTCCTCCCTCCATCCTTCTGGGAGGAACTTTTCTCTACTTTGATCTCGCGGAGAAAACTTACCATTTTTGGTTCATTTTGTTCACGTCAGCCCTTTTTCGCTGGAGAAGAGACGAAAAAGCCTTAGTCTCAATGAGGCAGCTCAATTGATTGTTGGGCCTGCCTAACAGACTTCCTCCCCCCCTCATGAGCGCTCCCTGCAGCTGCTGCTGCCATGAGGCGAGCAGGAGCTGTGGCACCAATCTCTGAGATGAGGCAGCCATGAGCGGATCTCTCTACTCCCTAACCAAACTACTCCACTGTTGGATGCTGACTTAGACAAGGTAGAGAGAAAGAAAGCGTTTAGTACAGAGAGAGAGAGAGAGAGTTTTGAGAGCAAATGACCTGTTTGGAGGCTCTCGTGAGATACCAGCAGAACTTGGCTTTGGGAGCGACGGAGAGCAGAAGATGCTTGGGCTCCCTCTTGGAGAAAGGAGCGATACTTTGTGCCTCCTGATGGGTGTCGTATACGCTTGCCGGACACGGTGTGCGCACTTCACATCCAGCTGTTTTCCTTCATAGTCTCGAGTGGGGTGTGCAAAAAAAAATGATTTGCTCTTCGGGCGTGCGACGTCGAGTTGCATCACAAGTTGTCGCCTCGTACTTTGTCAAGGACTAACATAACAAGAGATTCTTCTAATGTTCTGGACTCAACACACACAGAGATGTAGTACAGTGTGAGACAGCGAAATCTAGACTCAACACGCAATCAATAAAAATGGAAAAACTTACGTCATACCTCCCTTTATCAGCTGTAAGCTCAAGCATGAACGAACAATTCTTGAAAAAAGAGACCTTGTTCGAAATTATGGACGCAGGAGCCGTCGTCTTCTGCATCGTAGACATCGCTAATGCATCCAGGGCGTTCTTGCTGATCATTATGCATGAAAGAAATCTCACTGAGCTGAAAACTCCCTTGGAGTAGCACATTTTTGTATTGATTGGTTGCACAAAAGTCAAGATCTTGCTGTCCCACACGCAACACTCCCACACCGTCTTGACGTGCAAACATCATTGCAACGCACTTGGCGTTGAGTCGGAACGTCATGATGCGCACGTGCTTGTTGCCTGCGTACACGTTCAGTTTGGGTAGCTTTTGATATTTGTGTACTTCCATGTCAACATCACGTGTACTGCGACACCCGATACATCTGACGTTACATTGCAGGTGCGAGATTTGTGGTAATTCCTATCCACGCAGTTACCTTCGCACGCGTCACATGTTGATTCACTCGGACAAGAAGGACTTCGAATGTGGCGTCTGCCAGAAGACTTTCAAGAGTAGCCACGACCTCAAGCTGCACGGAAAGACCCACGCGCCAGACGACAAGAAGTACACGCACTGCTGTGAACTCTGCGGAAGGAGGTGAGACTTGGATAATGATTACAAATAACCGAGCTTTACTAAAACCTGCTCACTCACTGAATGGACGTAACTTGAGTGATTATTTAACGACTTCCTCGGTTATCAGGTCTGGTCTAACCAACTTATTATTATTGCTTGTGCGGCATGGACGCATGACCTGTGCATGCGTCACATGCGTAGTATGTAGTTGCATACCTCATTTCTACTGTCCTTGGTGAACCTAAAGGTATGAAATATGACTGGCCTGTGAACAGGACCCAAATTTCTTCCCGGTCCACGCAGTGGGGAAACTTGGATGCTCATTCACGGGCCCCAAGCGGGCTGTGGACCCGTTGAGTGAATTCGACTGCGAGTTCTGCCTGTAAAAGTCGACTTTCGACGAAAGTAATTCCATGTCCACATATGGGTTAACTTTATAAGTTCTGGGCATCCATGCAGACGCTCCTACTCAAGACCGGTCAGTGCGTAAGGCTACGAATGCTTAAGTGCGATCAATGTTTCAGGTTTACCCAACGGGGTAACTTGGAGTCACACTTACGCATCCACAGTGGCTTCAAACCTTACCGCTGTGATTGCTGTGGCAAGACGTTTGCCCAGAAGGGAAACCTGGACGAGCACCGGCGAACGCACACCGGGGAGAGGCCGTACGTCTGCGAGATCTGCGGGTCAGCCTTCATCAGGCGATCAGAAATGAAACTTCATTACAGGTATGCTCTCTGTTTATCCGTGATCTCGGTGATCTCGTTGCTCTCGGTGAATCATGGGCGACGTGTACGTACTTTCAGGTGTGCACACACGCATGAGAGGCCGTATCAGTGCATGTACTGTCCCAAGAACTTCCAGCGCCGCGATCTCGTGCGCAAACACGAGCGCATCCACACCGACACGCGCCCTTTCGTCTGCAAGTTCTGCAACAAGGCATTTACCCAGAGGGACAAGCTGACTGTCCACACGAGGCTGCACACCGGTAAGGAAAACTGCAGTTACGTTCAACAGGATGGCATAGATGTTCTTCTCGACAGGCGAACGCCCGTACGTTTGTGAGGTTTGCGGCAGGGGCTTCTGCGAGTCCGGCAACCTCAAAAAACACCTTCGGGTCCATGGAAAGGCCATTCCTAAGGTCGTCACGCAGAACAACAAGGGCAGGCCGGCACCAAACGCCTCCCAGGCGGTTAGTCGAGACTTTCAGGAGACTGATGCGACTTTGGACAAGTCTCGATTTCACTTCCAGGACCTGCAAAAACACCTCATGGCTACAACTGCCGCAGCTTCTGCTGTAACAGGAGGCGGCGTCGGGCCCAGTGGCAATCCTTCTTTACTTTCTATGCACCATCACAAGGACAACGAGGAGTCTGAGATGAAGCCTCCGCGGTTTCACGACGGGGTCGTGGACCCGGCGACGGCCGTAGCCGCCATCTCCGGGTCAGGAGCCGGTGTCTTGGAAGACCAGTCCTCAGAAGACGCCGCCAGCGAAAGAAGCATCACACCAGCCACTGCCCCAGCGTCTTCTGCCGCTGCGGCCGCCCTGTCTTTGCAGGGTCAGTACGCCGCCGCTGCCGCCGCCGCTGCCGCGGTGCATCCCCTAGTGCAGCAATGGTACGGCGGTAGCAACCAGCAGCAACAGCCGCACCAATAACCTAATTGAAAATATCTATAAATAGGCCACGTTTTGTAGCGATAAGTTGATTTTCACCTTAGTTCTTTGAACAAATTAATGCTACCTACATGTAAAGCATACGCACGCACTTTCTGTCTGAAAATACCTCACTTCTCCTCTACGTCACGTCCTTGATCAAGTCAGTAGCATGGATTATATAATGTACGGTAGGCGTAGGAAAATTGATATAGATGTTAAGCTTCATG
>JAAUXU010125070.1_pt1 | contig 12293 bp, 17 predicted proteins | sample 7278151 | NCBI WGS metagenome assembly JAAUXU01 (sample SAMN14350113, study PRJNA611818) | marine sediment metagenome | isolation source: surface marine sediment (1.8m) | place: French Polynesia: Moorea | collected 2018-08 | reverse complement strand
GTCACACTTTGTACATGGTCACACTTTGTACATGGTCACACTTTGTACATGGTCACACTTTGTACATGGTCACACTTTGTACATGGTCACACTTTGTACATGGTCACACTTCGTATATGGTCGCAATTTCCATGGTCGCACTTTGTACATGATCACAATCTGTTCATAGGAGGAATCCTAATGGGTCGCAACTGTAACTGGTCGCAATCTCCCGCTCACCGAAAGAGCCAAGCTCGCTACTCACTCAACCAGGCGTTCCCCGTGAGGTTGATGTGGTGTTAGGATCATAGAGTCGTATTCGCTAACTTTTGAGCACCCGGTAACGCCTTGAGCAACAATCGTTGCTCGAGGCGTTACGTTTTAGTTACTTTTGGTCCACCCCGTGTGACAGAACAGTGTGTGGCTCTGACATGTGTGATATATGCGGGATTCTGCTGCATTTCGGCCAGAGAATTTGCCTGTGTCTCTCACCCTTTGGTGTGACAATTGCCACGTTAGAGACCAAATTGCTCTGGCATTTCTTCTTATGGCCTTTCTTCCGTCGGGACCCTCCCTTGTGGAATAAGTTTGAGAGGAATGGGAAATGGTGAGACCTCGACTGTGAATGAAGAGAAAGGCCGCTCTGACGTCCTCTCTCTGTCGAGTAACTTGAACGTTAAAGAAGGGGGAGACGCCAAGGAGAGAATGCGCTGGTAGCGTCTCTTCTTCTCCACGCAGTCGTTCTACGGGTTCACAAACGTCGACAACACAGGAAGGGGGAGGGAAAAGGGCGAAAATATCAGACAGGCAAGACAAGGGAAGGCACGGAAAGAAAGAGAGAGAAAGGTTTTGTTCGAGTAAGCTGTCGTTTTGGAAGCAATTTATCAGTTAATACAAGAAGACGTGTGCTTAAGGTCGTGCATAACATACGAAGGAGGAGGAAAACTTCAGCCCTGACTTCCCGTTTGGAAACAAAGTGATCTTGTCTGATGAAGCTCTTGGACTTGGGGCAACAAAAGAGCAGCACTGCAAATACAATCTGCAAGTGCAGTTCTTCTCGTTTTATATGATAACAATTTGGGATTCAAGACTTCCTGAAAGTTAGCTGATATCTTTAAATACTATAACTTTCATCATACCTTTGTGAAGAGATAATGTCAATACTGTAAGGAATGCAGTTTTAAAAAAATTAGGGCCTTGATGTAACTTCTGTTGGGCTCAATGATGACACTTGGATATGTTTTTCACCAGATAAGATCAACCTCCCTCCCCGTATTCGTTATAGAGGGAAAGAACAACAACATGTCCGATACGAACAAGGGTTCGACGACGACTCGATCCAGCTCTGGAAGCAAAAAGTCCACGGACGATCATTTTGGCTCAGAAGTCGACATCAGGTGACAAAAGAAACAGTCAAGAACATGTGTTATTTTTAGTTTTTCTGACAAACTCTCCTCAGGATTCGCACGTCCGCTGGAAATCCGCAAGTGGAACGGCATTTCGGATCAGAGGTCGAACTGAGAGCGTCAGACCAAGAAGAGGCAACCAAAGCACCTGCCAAAGTCGACCTCGAAGCACTCGAGGCCAGGCCCTTCAAGGACGCGACTGACGCCGAGTCCATCAGGAAACTGGGCCAGAAGCTGGAGGAAGTGAAGGAAGAGGCAACCAACGAAGACGACGACGATGGTGACGTCGTCCATGTGGGAAAGAAGGTACGTCAGGACCCGAATGATGCGTCAGTCAATGAATGCGTCATTCATGCTCACACGTGTAGGTCTCGGCCATTTTCTTGGCAAAGGCCGGCAAGGACCAGGAGCAGAACAACGACGAGCAGAAGAAGAGCTTCCTGGACAAGATGAGGGCAAAGGATAGTAAGAAATTGCAGGCAGAAAAGGAAGAAGGGGAGAAGAAAAAGATTCTCTTCGAGAAAAAGGTGATGAATAAAAGGGACTTTCTAGTACACAGTATGATTGGGATATTGACGGTATATGTGGCATTAAAGTGGCATAAATTTTAAAAATATCAAACAGCATAAGGACTTTCTAGCTCTGTGTTCACTCAATAGCCCTGTTTTTGCCCCAAAGTCCCAGCAACCACAATGCATGCAGTATTGCTAGAACTGACTTCTGCTTGTGCACTACACTGCTGCATTGTTGACGAGGAATACATAGTCATGGTGTGATCAGACCCCGCTGCAGAGAGCTTCTTGGGAAAAAAGCGCTGTTTTGTCCATTATGGTGGACTTTCTATCACAGCATGACTTTTTATTAATCAATGCAATTCACTTTATAAAAAAACATAAAAAGTAGACTCTTGGGTAAGTTTGTTTCCTCGGAACACAGCTGAGACGCATTGGCTTGATCTTTGACGGCTAGAAAACATCAACAGTGTATTTTTATAACAACAATTAAGCCTCTAACGTGCTCTCCGCCCCCATCAGCCTTATTTTTGGCCTCAACGCGCCCTGTAAAAACGCTTTTTCTTGGATACGTTTCACTAGAGACATTTTTAAACATATATGTCTTCGCCAGTACATGAGTCCTGCTCAAAATTTTGGTGTCAAAGAGACCAGAACTGATTTACTGCCAATGCTGTTGCGATTGCCAATAGCAGTATTTGACCTTTGCTCATTCCTCATCCTCACAATGAAGGTTCTTTAGATGTGACAGGAGCTTTAATGATTACTACAATGAATGAATCATTTCCAGGCGTTGCCCAGCAGCAGCAAAGCTAAGGTCCCGGCGAAAAAGAAGTCGGAGGCTCCGGGTGAGACAGATAAGCAGGAGACATCGGACAACAGCAAAGAAGCGAAGACAGAGGCCAGCAAAGAAAGCGGTAGTGCAGATGCCGGGGGAGGAAAGGGCTCTGTGGTTCCCGGCGCCGATGGTGGCGGTGGCGGTGGTGGCCCCGGTGGAGCTAGTGGCGCCGGTGGAGCTGGTGGCGCCGGTGGCGGTAGTCCTGCCAAGACTCCAGCCAAGAGGCCCTCGGGGCCGCCACAGCCGAGTGACACAGCCAAGAAGGTGAGAATCGCGCATACAATGTACGATCAACAGTGGCATTTTCTTGACTCCAAATGTGACAACACTGAAACTTTGACAAGTAGTGAAAGCTTGGTTAATAAGACACTTGTACCCTGTTTGAAGTACTACTTGAAGTGTGTTTCAGGTACTCGTTCAAGCTCAGAAAGGCGACTGGAGCGGGTGCGAGCAGTCGCTCAAGGCCTTGGAGAGGGCCATGGCGGACGGGTCTAAGGCGAAGCCACTTGAACACGTCCTGGACAACGTACGGAAGAGAATTGTCCCCAAACTAGCTTTTGTACCCAGAAATGCTGACGAATTCGAGAACAACAAAGGGAGCAAGGATATTAAAAAAACCCCTGATTAGTACCCATACACATATGTCTGTTTCTGTGTATGGCAGGCACTTTTTACATATAACTAGATTATTTAACATCCTTTCTCCTGCTGTTCTTCAGGTTGTCAACATTTCTGGGTACTGAATTTTGGGGAACATGGGGTAAGAGGAAGAAAAGCTCCACATTAACTGTGGCACTTCTCTCTTCTCTAGGTGACCGGCAACACCCCACTGATGTACGCGGCCATGGAGAACAAGATCAGCCTGATGGAGAAAATGCTGGATTTGGGCTGCGACATCAATGCAAAGAACAAGGTAATGACGCACTGCAGGGAGCGCGACAATTCTTTAGGCCGTTCTCTCCCCAGGAACGCTACACGACCTTGCACCTGGCCTCCATGTACTCCAGGGAGGACACGGTCAAGGTGCTGCTGCAAAAACGCGCGGATCCATCTATCACAGGAGGGGTGAGTGCAAATTTTCCGTCGGAAATGAGGCGAATTCGCCACCACTTCTTGCCTTGCAGCCCAAGAAACAATCTTGCGTGCACCTGGTGTGCTCGAGGCCGACGTCGCAGGCTCTCCAGATCTTGAGGTCCCTGCTGTCCGTGGCCTCCAAGAACGCGCGCACGTGCAAGGATGCGGTAAGAGAAAACAACAGTCGCATGAGGGAGACCATCACGGTGCACATGATGGTGTTGCTCGATGGCTGTTTTGCCTTCGCTAGCTAGCGCTAAAAAATGACAACGTCAGCCTGATTGACGAACTCCACTTTTGTGTGCTCGAACCTTGAAAATTATGCCTTCGAGCTCACCTCAACCCTTTGGTTCTTATGTGCACCTACTTAGGCCTCCATCAGTCAGAAAGCCATTACCTGCTGCCAGGAGCTAAGGAGAGACAAATATATTAAGACTTTCCCTGTGTGTTTTGCCACATGTGCAGAAACTGCTCTCCTCCGTGCCAGACACGGGGAAAGAAATGCCTTTTCGACCATTAGAAGCTTTCCGACCTCTCAAGTCAGATTTCCAAGCTTTTTAAACTTGGTCAGCCTGCAGTTCGTCGTCACGCGCACACGGCAGTGCGACTGTGTAGGCTCGTACGCAGAATGAGCCGTCATCATTACGCTATGATTGCCTCGACAACAAGGATTTGGTCGTAATTTGCTCTGCAAATTGCTTTTGGACACCTTTCATCATCACGAAATGTCCATCAGGGTGCCACTCCGGGGTGGCACACGGCAATTTCGCCATGATTTGCTGCAAATAATCGAGCTGCACTGTTTTCGTCGAAGCTAATGGAACTATATTGCTAGTCTTTTTGCCTGCCATAGCTCTGCATGCATAGAAACACTCTGGCATGCACAATTGCACGTACTTTATGCACCAGCGAGATGGCCCAGAGCAAACAAAGGTCATGCAGACTCCGATTATTACTGTGAAAAACAGTGTGTGAATTAATATCTAAAAACGCCCGAATGACATTGAATGTTGGCCTTTGGCCTTGAATTAAGAGCGCAGTCAGATGAACACGAGTACGCGGACCCAGGGCAGAATGCCTGACTGCCAGACTCTGCCTCCTGGAGAAGCGGGGGACACAAACTGATAGCACTCAAATAGGCAGATCTGAGGCACTGAGGCACTGAAATGTGCAGTACAATGGACTCATGGGTAGAACGAAGAGGACCAATCAAAGATCAAAGTTCTTCCAGTTACCAAAGGTTTTGTCACTAAGTATTCGAACCCTTGCGTGTTTTCCTCTTTCCTTGCCTTATGTACTTTGTTTACTCTTCCTCTAGATGAAGGTGTGTGATAAGAACAGCGCGGAATTTTAAGTGAAAAAGCACTCGTCTCTTACATAAAGTTTGTCAAATATTGTGGGGTAAAGTGAAAGGAGTTGCCAAAGAGGCACGTCTATTGTTTGAGCTCCTGCTTCGCTTCGAGGTTGCTGTTTCAAATGTCAACATAGCCCTTATTATGTTCGGATTCTTGAGCAGTTGCCCACAGTCGAATCTCGATATAAGATTGGTTGGAGATGCTATAGCGAGAAGGACTTTATGATTTTTTATAAAGTAAAAAATCGGTCAGCAGCTACAAAGACATTATCGCGAGAAAAATGTTGGATCGATTACTTATATACAGAGAATGAAGGCTGGAAGGTGATAGCAGGACATGAAACTCTTGTTCAAAATGTCCCGGGATAACTTCAGTTTTCCATCCAAAACCTCGGTCATAATTTGACAACACCATTCCTCCTCAACGTTTCCTCCTTAAAGTTTGGATTATGACACCTTGGGAGGGTCAGGGCTTTCTTCAGCTCTCCTCGGACCCTTTCCAGCATGGCAAAGGCCTCCATCAAGGCCAGATCTTGTTGCCATAGCTCCTTGTGACCAACCGGCAAACGGAGCTGAGGAAGGTAAAGTCTTGCTGCGGGGTCTCTTCGACTGAAGAGCATTTACCCTTGGTGTGTTGCCTCATTTAAGCCAAGCTGTCTTTCTTGCTGTCAAGACATGAAGTACACTTCATCCTGTTTCTCCAGCACTCGAGTATGGATGTCATCGGATGGACGGAATCGTCATCCCCCATAGGTGATGTTGGACAAGCCAGATTAAAGTTGGCGTCAGCGTTTTATCTACTTCTCGGCGTACATTGACGCCTCCAGCCAGCAATGTTTGGTCCCGTCCATGACCATGCACGCATTTCTCGGTAAAGCCCTAATGTTCCGCGCTCCAGTGATAAGCGATCTTGTGAGAGCCATTGTACGTACCTTACTTTGCATACCCACACTGAGAAAATAATGAAATGAGAGCAGGTGGAGACTTTGCCGTCGTCGCCGTCGTCGCCCTCGTCGACATGCAAGTTGCAGACACGCGGCCGGGCTTTGACCTGGATAATTTGACGAAAGCTCCTTGATTTCACGGAAAGTCATGATTAATACCTCCTCCTGCATTCAAAAGGCGGCTCAAAAAGAAAAGTACATGTATAGTAAAAAACGCCTTTCGTATGGACCTTTCCAATCACTTCTTTGTCGCCCTGCTTAGGAGTGTGAAAAGATTTTCTCACCAACCGCTGCTTCCAGAAATTAACGAAGATAACACGCATAAATACGTATATAACTAATGTTCAAGCGTTGTTGCATCCAATAGCACAGTTACATCAAACTTTCCAGTGCTCGCGTTGCAACCAATGTCATTTGCTAATGAAAGGGAAAGGATAGTGGAAGGCTTAAGTTCCGCATTTCCAGACCTCTTATGATGTTATCGCAATCTGACCTCTTTTTCAGTAAAATGTACACAATGTTTTCTTCCCCTCTCAGGATGGCAACATCCCCTTGTTCGCGGCCATCGACGCCGGCAACTTGACCGTCTGCAAGGAGTTGTTGCATCATGACGCTCAAGCACAGGTGGGAAGGACGGGGAAAAAATCGAGCAATCTTACTGGAAAAGTCCAATTTTCATCGTCTCAACATTAGGTGAAATTTGTGAAGGAGCCTTTGAAGGACAGCGCGCTGCATCTGGCCGGGAGGAGGAAGGACAACGAAATGGTCAAGATGCTCATCGAGGCAGGATCAGTCGTGGATGCCAGAAATGTAACGAAAACTCCACATAAAACCTAAACTGACTGGGGCAATCACAATGTTCTTGACTCATTTTTCCAAGGCTGAGGGACAAACTGTGCTGCACTTGGCTTCCCAGAACGGCGACGAGAACATGATCCGCACGCTCTACCTGGCTAGAGCAAACGCCACCATCACCGACGACGAAGGTTCGATCCTAGTCATCGAGTAGAGCTTGTGTCGAAACAGCGGCGCTGTTGATTTCCTGCACTAGATCGGACTCCCATGCACCTCGCTGCCGAGCGCGGTCACACCGGCACGGTCGAATTCTTGGCAGACAAGTTCAAAGCGTCCGTATTTGACCGTACCAAGGACGGCTCGACGTTGATGCACATCGCGGCCCTCAACGGACACCCGGACACCGCAATGGTCCTGTTCAAGAAGGGCGTGCCTCTGCTCATGCCGAATAAGGTGGGTGGATTGTAGTTGCACTGAACAAAAAAACAGAAGTGAAGGATTCTTTCTATTCCAAGGACGGCGCCCGAGGCATCCACACGGCCGCAATGAAGGGCCATGTGTCCGTCATCAACACACTGCTGCACAGAGGGGAGAACGTCGACGCCGTCACTAACGTAAGCGAAAAAAGTTTCTTTATGTCACCATCTCTACGTTGAGTTTACTACATGAAGGACAACTACACGGCCCTCCACTTGGCCGTGGAGGCGGGAAAGTCAGCAGTGGTGGAAGCTCTGCTAGGCCATGGAGCGCAAGTCCACATCAAAGGTGAGGATGTACACGATGTACACGAGTCTCTCCTCCATGAGTCCCTTAAATGTCCCCCGTTTTTAGGCGGGAAGATTGGCGAGACTCCCTTGCACATCGCTGCCCGTATAGAGGAGACCCGCGGCGAAAAGTGCACCAAGATGCTCCTCAAGTCCGGCGCAGACACCAACTTGGCCATGTCCAACGGAATGACGCCTCTGCACATTGCGGCCGAGAGCGGGAACATCGCGGTCCTCAGGCTGCTCTTGTCCAATGGAGCAGACCCACTTAGAGTCGACACTGTAAGAAGCTGAATCGACCTGAAAGAATCGTTGTGTTCATCCAACGTCTCTTTTCAGAGGGGCTCAGGAGTAGTGGTAAATGCGTGAAATTCATATCAGCGTGTTGTGTGTAGTAGCCGATTTCTCCTCAACGAGACATGCATAGATGACCACGTGTGTCCTGCACTGTGTGAATGCTCAAAAATCACTTCCACGTGTGCCCAAATCGATCTTCAAGAGACCCAATGAGAAATGCCAAATTTTTTCAGGGTGGTGAGACAGCTTTGCATAAAGCTTGTCGTCGTTGCCACTTCTCGTCCGTGGCGGAGCTGTTGTCGTTCGTCAAGAACCGCCACAACAGCGCCCAGAAGTATGTGACCATGGTGAACAAGAGAGGCGAGAGCTCGCTGCACTATGCAGCTCAGATCAAGAAGGACAATCTGCACTTTCCCAGCGAGGATCAAAAGATCGTCCAGCTCCTTATGCAGAACGGATCGGACGTCTTCATGCAGACCAACGAGGTTAGTGTGTACGCGTTGTTGCTATAGCTGTTGTTCTTGTCGTTACCAATCTCGTTGTTCTCGGTAGACAAAGGAGACAGTTTTCCACTACTGTGCGTCCGAGGGCAACCTGAACGTCCTCCGCGAGATCTTGGCCAATTTGCACTCTGGTCAGATCCAGTTGGCAGTCAACAAGCAGGCGAAGAACGGTTGGTCGCCACTCATCGTAGCTGCCAGTAAAGGACACACGGAGATCGCAATGGTGAGCAGTGCAGTGCAGTGCATTGTCACTCGATATGTCATACTGGGGTCGTCCTCAGATATTTCTCGAGAACAACGGTCGTGTCGACGTGTTCGATCACGAGGGAAAGTCCGCGCTCCACCTGGCGGCCGAGAACGGCAGCATCGAGGTTTGCGAGGCGTTGCTCACCAGGAACGCGTTCATCAATAGTAAGACCAAGGTGGGATGGACGAGTCTGCACTACGCAGCGATGAAGGGCTACACGCCACTTGTGGAATTCCTCATCAAGAAGCACAACGCCACCATCGACTCAATGACAATGGTAACGTATAGCATCACCTTGACTCTTACTGTCCGCCATCTATTAACCACATCACTATACTATTGCATTTTAGGCGCCGGTAAGATAAAGCGATGGGACCATTATTGTACCTTCTCACTGTATGCCCAGAAAAGCTTTTTTTGGATTCGGGCAGACTGAATGCAATTTGACAACGCCAAATGCACTTGAAGGCCAAACACAAGACTGATGAGAACATGCCTTTCGCCGCTGTAAAATATGACGCAATATAACATTGCACAGAACACAGGTTAAGAATAATTTCTGCCTTCCTGTACAGAAAAAGCAGACGCCGCTGCACTTGGCTGCGTCCGCCGGCCAGGAGTCCGTGAGCGCCCTCCTCCTTGAATTGGGCGCCAGCCTGGACTCCACCGACGACTTCGGCCAAAAGCCCATTCACCTGGCTGCTCAGTCCAACAAGGCGGAGGTCGTCAAGCTCTTTCTCAAGCAGAGGCCTCAGCTCGTGTCAGTTACCACAAGGGTACAGCAATGAAAGACCAAACAAACCCCTCCGGGATCCTCACTAGGTTTCATTTCAGGACGGGTCCACTTGCGCCCACATAGCGGCCAGCAAGGGCTCGGTGTCCGTCCTCAACGAGTTGATGAAGTTTGACCGCTCTGTCGTGATTTCTTCACGCAACAAGATCACTGACTCGACCCCGCTCCACATTGCCACCGAGGGCGGACACTATGAGGTCGTCAAGTTGCTGATGGACGCTGGAGCTTCGGCTTCAGACGAGAACAAGGTGAGAAATGGTCAAGATGATCAAGGTGGAATAGCTGTTCATTCGTCACGCCACCTACTCAGATGGGCTACACCCCGATCCACATCGCCGCTAAACATGGGCACTTGGAGCTGATCGACAAGTTCTCCTCGAGCAACGTCAACCTGAGGCAGCTGAGCCGCAAGACTGGGCTCTCCGCGCTCCACATCGCCTCCTACTTTGGAGAAGAAGGTTCCTGCCGCTAGCTTCAAGCTCGTAGATTGAAGTGACAAATCCATCTGCTCATTCTAGAGACTGTTCGCGAGTTGCTGACTCACGTTCCGGCGGGTCTGAAGTCCGAGGTCCCCTCAAGCGCCTCGCACGCGATCGCACCCGAGTTGTCGACTGAGGCCGAGTTGACCCCGCTCCACTTGGGCGCGTACTCGGGCAGCGAAAACGTCGTCAGGGCTCTTTTGAACTCCTCCGGGGTGCAGGTGGACGCTGCGACAGTGCCGTCGGTGAGCAAACACAGAGATGCAAGCAAGTCGACAAGATTGAAGACACGTGAGAAAATCTACTTCCTCCCCAGAAATACACTGCCCTCCACCTTGCCTCTCTCCGGGGTCACGTGGGCGTCGTCGGTCTCCTGTTGAGTCGTTCCACGAGCCTGCTTAAGGTTCATGACGCCACTGGCCAGACTTGCCTGCACGTGGCTGCCAGCAGCGGACACTACGAGATGGTGCAAGTCCTGCTGGGACAGGGATCGGACTACAACTCTGTCGACAAGGTAGACTCACTGAGGGGAACCACAGACCAACATCACTCGACCGTAACAGCTGCGTGTGCAGACACATCCACTTGGCTGGAAACACGCAAAGGTTACAGTAGTGACACCCAAAAAGTCCCCCGAAAGGGGAAGTCTGGACATTATTCTGGCACACTTGAGGGAAATTAAGGAGACTCATATGAGATATCCATAGATATGCATTTCTCCACTTCCAGGCTGAGGTTAGGTTATTGTTTGCTGAAAAATGCAGCTTGCCTTTCTACAAATGTTTCGACGAGCCTGGCATTCTCTGGTACGACTTCCAACTTATGATTGGAGCTGTGAAAATTATGCACCTGGAGACGACTTTCATCATTTTACCTCAAAATGATGCTTTTCCTTTGCTGGAAAGAGGACTTTTTCCTTTGACTGAGAGGCAACTAAAAGAGAGTTCAGCTGACATCACCAACTGAGGGGGATTTTTGAGTTGCTGGGTTTCTTCCAGGGATTTTTTCATGTTTTGGGGGAAATCATCTGGCTTCAAAAAAGCACGAGTGCAAGCCGCAGGTACAGGGTGTTGGCTGCAAATTGCCGGGATTCTACTATATCTATGGATGGTTTGGATTCACTGCCAAGGTACTGGCTACTCGGCCACCGAATTTGACACTGAAAACATGACGAAAGAGTTAAAAAAAGGTAAGGGAAACGAAACAGCTCCTTTTCTGTGTTTGACCGCAATCTTTCCATCTAGATATGACCGACAAGTGAGCAAATGAAGCTGAATGTCACTTAATAGCACATCCTTAGCAATTTGCGCCACTTCTTGGTCCTGCTCAGACCACCAGGGCTTTTGCCCACTTCAGAGACTGTCTGAAGAAGACTGTTGAGGCCAATAGAGGTCAAAACAATAAGCATTTTGTGATGGCTCAGCAAAAAAATTATACCTTTTTTCCCCGAGTGTTTCTTTTCCTTTTTTTTCAAGTTATTCAAAGATTGCCACAATTGTTCTCTAACACCCTGTACAGTCAACTTTACCACATTGTATTTTAATAATTTTCAATTCTAGCACCAAGCATAATGAGCCAGAAGTGTACGTACGATGCCTCAGGGAAGGTACAAGCAAAATTTAGCACTCCGTGTTAGAATAGCAACCTCTAGATGCTCTTCTGCAAGTGCGTAACGATCAGACGGAGTGCGCCAAACTGATCAAATAGGAATTTATTGTGCAACAGTGTTAGAGCATTTAGATGTTAGTTAGTCGTTGGCTCTCCACAGTACTGTACTTTCCGAGAGAGCTCCAGGAAAGTTCTATGCTGTACAGACAGACAGACCACGATCGCTGGTGCTCGAAGGCTTTCATAGTCAAAGACTTTTGCAGGACGGTTGGACTCCACTTCACTCTGCTGCGCGGGCCGGTTTTCTCAACGTGGTCAAGCTTTTGGTGGAGAGCGGAGCTTCAACCATGGCCGAGACAAACAATGGCAGAATTCCCCTGTGGTTCGCAGCTGCTGAGGGAAATCTCAACGTTGTCACTTTCCTCATTCAACAGAAACACGACTCCTACGCTCTACTCGAGGATAGAAAGGTGTGGTACAAGGGTGATCCACGGGAAGTGATTTCTTTCATTGTGTGAGGTCAAAAAGGCTGTCTTCACACCCAGTCTTTTGCTTAGACAGAGAGCAAAGATGGAAAAATTTGTGGTGAAAGTGCCAAGAAGTTTGGGAACAAAAAATGACACCACTGTGACATTTTCTATTGGAGATGACTCCTTCGAGACATTTGTCAGCCCATTTCCTGCGGTTTGCCACGGATCTT
>JAAUXU010005529.1_pt1 | contig 12293 bp, 12 predicted proteins | sample 7278151 | NCBI WGS metagenome assembly JAAUXU01 (sample SAMN14350113, study PRJNA611818) | marine sediment metagenome | isolation source: surface marine sediment (1.8m) | place: French Polynesia: Moorea | collected 2018-08 | reverse complement strand
TAGGAGGAGAAGCTGTGTCATGTTTTGAGACGAAAGTGCTAGGCTATACCTAAACTGTCCACTTTCATCTTCGTCATATAAGGGCGAAGAAAATCAGAGAATAATGATTGTTTTTCAGGTGGTTGCAAGGCATCTATCGAATGGCCTTGCATTTTCATGATTTTCCCATGTAAATTCCCCTTTTTCCAAAAGACTAGAAGCTACTTTCCACGTACAATTGGAATTTCCTCCGTTTATAGCTCGTGCACCCGGTGCCCCCGGACCCTCACTTCAGTCAGGTAGACCCTGACGTTGATCTCGGCCAAGAGCTCCGAAAAGGCATGTGTTCGCCAGTAACAGCTGACCGATAAAGATGTGTTTTTCTGTATTTACAAAACTTTTTTATGCAAGCTATTTGAAACAATCGTGGCAGGGGAAAATCTTACGCCTAGCGGCCTAAGCCAATGCGGCCTTCATTCTTGTTTTCTAGTTATTTTTCTGTAAGTCTTACACTTTCAGGATAGAATAGAAGCATTTTCTATATTTCAAAACGTGCACGTGGCTTGATCGGTACGCATTCTCTTGAAATTACCGGTACAAATTGGGAGATGTACCGTATACCAGGAAGGGCTGGGCGTACTGGCTCAGTTCTACCTATGTTTATTTTTACTTTTTGCTTTGACCGCCGATATCAGTAGAGGGGGATCTCGCCGCCGCCGCCTTCCGCCGCGTATTCCCAGTCTGTGCAGACGCCCGTGGCAGAGGGGGAGCCGGAGTGGCACCGGTCGTAGGGGCAAAAGCTGCAAGTCTGGCGGCAGGCGAAGCCGTAGTCGCCTGGAAAGAAGAAATCGGCAAAAAACCCGGCACATTGCGGAGGTGCTGGTACGGCTCGTACAGGTGTCCGAAAAGGGAAAACCAGTCTTCACATGTCTTTTGTCTCAAACAACGATGTGGTCATGCAAGAGGAAATATCAACGCCTCAGGTCAGTCAAGCCAGTCAGTTCTTGTTTCCTCTTCACCTACCTGGGTAGCACTCGGTGCATGGCTCCTCGTCGACCCCTGTGGGGCCGGTGAAGAACTTTCCGCTCCTGCACCTCCAGAAGAGATCTCGGCAGCGTCCCTCGCGTTCTGGGCAGTCGACGCTACTACACGTGAAGCCTCCCGTGTCAGGATCTGAACGAGCATCCAGATAAAAAGCTGTCATCAACTACAGTCGGTTCTCGATTTAAGGGCTTTCTCCATCAGCGGGGGAAAATATCTTAAATCCATATTTTCCTTAATATAGACACTCATATATCAGGAAGCTTAATTTTCTGTCTGTTGCAAAAATCCCTTAAATCAATATTTTCGCTTTAATGGAGCACCGTTGAATCGAGACTCAACTGAACTTACCGTATGCAATACAGCAATTATTTTTCCCCTGGTGCAATACTTCGACATCGAGCAATTGGGTCGTCAAGGAAACTTACTGAGCCCCTTGTAGCTGGAGGAACAGGTGATCCTGATGGGGGTTGTGGTGGTAGTAGTAGTGGTGGTGGTAGTAGTAGTAGTGGTGGTGGTGGTGACGGGGGGTCTCCAGACCCTCTTCTTGGGCTTGCACTGCTGCGAGGGGGAGATCGAGATGGCCGCCAGCACTGACAGCAGCAGCAACAGGCGCAGCTTCATGGTTCCGATGTTGCTGGGCCCTTGAATAGATCAGCGATGTTAGTCCGGTTGGATATATTAGGCCGGGAAGGAGGCCTTGCAAGACTGGAGGATTGCAAGAATTGTAGGAATACACTATGTTTAAAAAAGTCATCTTTAGGCATGGAATGCTTCAAATTTTGGATGTTGAAAAAGGAAGGTAGTTTGCAAAGTTGAAATTACATCATCAAGGAAAGCAGAGCACCATACTGTATTTAATCAACCCGAATGTTCTCACCTCTGACAAAAGTCGATAGGAAATACGTTTCCCCCAAGAGACTGAGAGTGTGAGGGGGACAGAACGACCGTGAGAGACAGAGATAAAAACTGCGCAATTCGGACACAACACTGCGCATTAAAAGCAGGTTTTTACTCGGATGGATCGAAGTTTCTTCGAAATTTTATACATAACAAAAAACGCGAGATGTGCATCGTACTGTGTACCGTATGTCTTGTCCGGCATACGTGGGCGAGCAAATCCAGGATTTTGGGCGTCAGGGGGGAACACAGTACATGAGGGATTTTTCGAATTCGTAGTTTACTACATAAGGTTTTATCTTCGGCCCCTGCCCCGCCCCCTCCTCACGCCCATGTATGCCGTCCGGTATATCCTGTTCTTGATCATAAAAAGCTTCCCCCCGCCCATTCCGAGTTTATAGCAGCGTCTGTGCAGACCCCCACGCACTTCCTCTTATTTCTCAAAGCAACTCTTTCTCAAGAAAAGTTTTTCATGTCATTTCTCACTTTCTTTGAATTTGTTCAAATTGAATTTTTTTTCACATTGTGGACAGAGGTCTGTTTTTTCTTAAATGTTTTGACATCATGATGCTTTATATACTTCATTTTCTGTAATATTGTTCCAGGTTTTCTAGTTCTTTCTTTCTTTCTTTAGCATTTATGCTGAGTCACTAGTTAGCAATATCCATATGTGAAGGGCTCTTCGTTTACTTTCTTTTTGCGCCGGCCTCACTAAATTCTTGATGTGACAGGATTCTCTATATTTCAAGTGTAAGTATAGCAGACGAATCCTGAAAGTATTCCAGTAAGCATAAAGAGAAAGCATAATTTGATTTTGTGCTTACAAATACTGCACATGTACGTACATTGTACAAATGTCGGCTTGTTTCATTAAAATTTAATTCAGATATTTCACACCAGATGGGATGGTAAGAGACTCCTCGAACAAGTCTGTTTTGTGAGTCTAAAGAGAAATATATTTGGGTTTGTCCGGGAAAGCTGGTAAAGGGGAAGAATTTAACAAACCCTGTGTCTGGCATCGTAATCACCCCTTCTCTGCCTCCATGGAACCTCGGCGACGAAGAAAAGCAAAATAGAAATTGCCTGTAAATGAACAGAGTTTTAATTAATTGTGCCCTTAGGAGTTATCAGAATTGAAAAATATACGTACCAAAGAAACTCCGAAGAACAAAAGAAATCCTGAGGGCCGCCATCGTCGTCTCCAGCAGCGCAGACCATTTTATTATGGCAAAGTCGCCCTCGTAGGCACGAGTCAGCTGGTTTCGAAAATAAATAGTTTTGTTTGGAGCACTAGGTTGTTGTAGGTATAGGGCGCTGGACTCCAAACATTAATCATCCTCGAATCCTCATTGCATGAGACTAATTCAAAACCAGTGTTCGTGCAAAAATATTCTTATTTTTGGACAGCAGGGATCCATTTGTATAGGAGACTCTCCTGTATAGCGGACCAGGGCTCAATCTGCTCAGTAGGGTTCTAAAGAACGTGTCCTCTTGACGTATACTGTACAAAGTACAGGGCATTGTCCCATAGGAAAAGTTTCTCCCCTTAGTCTTGCCCATTTAAACATCCTGTGTACTGTTCGTGGCAACATCCTGATTCCGACTCCTTCAGACAGATCTACTTCTCCCAAAGGCAATACTACGGTTTAGGTGCCTTATCAGTTATGGACGAAAAAGAAGGAGGGAGGGGAGAAGGCGTCACTTCCCCCATTCTTATCCCATTCCGAAAACGGGTCGGTCGATCGCCCCTCACGGAGGCCGCTTTGGGGGACCAGGAGGGACCATCTAGGTCTGGGAGGAGATGGGATGGTCCGATTAAGAGAGGGGTGAGATCTCGGGCGGGGGGCTTCCTTGGAACTTCCTACTATACTGTACTTCTGCTCCTCCTCTCTTTTTTTCGCGTTCGCTGCGGAAGGTATGGAAATCAAAAACATGCAAGAAGGTCTAAAAAGAATAAAGTATGAAACAAAATGTCATTGTCCCGCGAGAATCAATACAAATAGAATGTTGAATCCCACACCGCCCCTTCTTGAGACCGGTCGCCTTCCGTCTTCCTCCAGCAACTCATTCCCGAAGCGACGCGGCCGGCGGCTTCCTCCCCCTCCTCCTCACCATCTCATGTGTGTCTGCCTCCTCCTCCTCCTCCTCCTCCTCAGGTGACCAGGGCATGCACAAATCCCGCCTCCTCCTCCCCCCCATACCTAAAAGGGGAGTCGGTAAGGAAGAGCGCCTTCCTCCTCCGAATGTGAGTGCCCCGTGCCATCTCATGCCCTATGGAGGAGGAGGGAGAGGGCTTTTGCTGCTTGCCATGAGGGGGGGGGGAGGCGCCCGCAACCGACCCGCCGACCCGCCGACCGACCGACCGAACGCTCTTTACTTAGCAAAGCATAGGTACTCCTTCCCCGATAGGTCTGAGTCAGTCTGCTTTTTAGAGAGTCACAGGAGGGACGATACAGAAGACCCGCCGAGCGGAGTGGGGAGCAAAGTAGCAATAAGAAGAGGCAGAGCCGTGGAACAAAACGCTCTGTACAGTTAAAACGTTTTGAATCCCGTCAATTCAACACAAAATCAGTCAAGATGGCCTTCCACGGACCCAGCTACGGCCTCAGCCGCGAGTGCGCTCTTAAGGTAGGAATTTCAGTCGACATTCTCCCACAAACGAAACGAATATAGTTACAAAGCAACGTATAAAGATATCCTAAAACACAGGTGAAACTATGTCGGCATGCCGCGAATGCAAAGCAACCCTTTCTCCTTTTCTCCTTCCTTTCTTTGGTCCCCCCTCTCTCTGTCTTTCTCCACCTCCTCCTCCACCCATGATATCACCTGCCCCATTATAAGGGAGGGGAGGAAGAGAGTGTGCCCGCTTGCGGTCTCGTCTTGGGTGCCCGTTCTGCTTGCGGTTTGGGCAACGGTCTGCCCGCACCCCAAAAAAGGGTTGGTTGGGTCTCTGGAAGAAATATAGACGCTGCTGCCGTGGGGAAGAGGAAATAGTAGAACAAGGAAAGATTTGTGCAGCCGCTGTTTTAAGAGAGGAACAGAGATGGAACATTTCATCTGTATGAGGTCCCTTGCTCCTTTGAAATTCAAAACTTGGGAGAGGGGAAGAGATGGGAGGTGCACTATGCCATGGAATGTTGAGTGATGACGACAGCGGTCTCTCTCTCTCTGTCCTGTATAACGAAGTATAAGGCCTTGTTCAACTGCTGCCCTGCCCTGCAGTATGCCTAGTTAGAGGAAGACCCCCTCCTCGCCTCGAACCGCACTCTGAATCAGCTCTAATCAGCTATGCAGCTTGCAGGGGGGATTTTTAGCGGAAGGAGGGCAGAGCCTGCTCAAGTGTCTTTGCAGGCAGTTTTATGCCGTTTAAATCCCCTTGCCCGCCTTTAGTCAAATGCGTCATGCTCTTTAGCCTAAAGCCAGGCAAATACACCTATCAGTCTGTTAGGTCATCATACCGTGGGTCCGTGTCATATGTTCAGGCTTTTTCTCGCGAATCGCATTTGCGGATGCAGCGGTTTTTTCTAGAGCAAATTCCGGGTTTTTCGACGGAAATCTTTAACATATGCTATTACCTCCTTTTTTTGTATTTCTCTAAGGAGACGAAAATGGGCCTACCCAGTTGAAGTTCGAAATGGAAGCTTCGCGAGGGATCGTTGTTGTTCAGCAAGGAATGAATCGAAAGCTAGCTAGGATCGAGGGTGCGTCGTTGTCAGATTGGCCTGAAATTGATGTTGGGCGGCGGTGAACGCACGTAAGCAGGCAGGTCTCTACCCAAAAACGCCCACCTCAATCTCCCAAAATCAACGCCACCGCCCAAAAGGCATTCTCTCTCCCTTTCCAAATGTGGGATTTTGTGTGGCTTCGGGCTGCAATTAACGCTGCGATTTCGTGTTGTGTCCATGTCAGGAAAAAGGATGGGAAAATACCACTCATCCAACTGTAGCATCTTTTTTCGAAATTCTCATGATTCTTGTTCACCTTTCGACCTCACTACATGCAGGTAGGCAACGTACAAAAAGCAATGCTGTATCTGACACGGCGGCAGCAAGCGGATCATGCGGATGCTGATTGTCAAAGCTGCAAAGGGTCGTACACCTGCTACCCTACCCGCGGCTTCTCTTGTGTCTTGTCAGCTCAAGATTTTGCAGCATTTCTTTCTCCCTGTGTTTTTGCCGGAAGCCATTACTTAATTGACACTTTCCTGGTGGCAATTCGCCGCCAACAGCAACCGGCAAAAGTGCAATTCTGACAGACAATAAAACGGGCCCGTGGTGACAACAGAAGCGCGCACGATTCTAGGAGGAAGAAGAGAGCAGCAACAGAAAAAGCGAACGGGACATTCGTCGAAATGGGCATGCCTAACCTGGAGGAGGAGGAGGCGATTCAAACCAGGGAATGGGGCAGCTCAAGGCTAACACAGTCATTAAACGGGCGCCCGTCCGTTGGTCGGCCGATGCAGGGAAGGGGGAATTGGAAGGGACTCTTCTCGCGGGCTGTCACGGTCGGAACGGCCGCGGCATCTCGCTGCAACACAATGCAAGCACGAACGCACGCAGCAAGGGGGAGAAAAAAAGTAACTGAACTCGTTGTGGGAAAGATGCTGCAGAGGTGATAAAGTCTCTCCGAAAAAAATAGCCATATGTCCTTTTTTTTCCGAACATCATCAAGTCACGTCTCCGGCCCCAACGTGTAGGTCAACGAGGATCGATGGGTTCCAGAACGGTTTTTTGTCGTCGCGACTGTGATGAGTGTGCAATAAGAAATGTTGCTGTTGTGTGCACTCTCTTGACCTTGCCAGAATAGCGCCTCCTATAGCGTTATTGCACCTCTCTTTTGTTGGCTCGGTATCACGGCATCATCAGACGTCTGGATTGTGGGGAGGGGGCGACGAGGAAGGAAGGGGTAAAGGATAGCCAACACATACACAAAGGTATGGGCGAGGATCGCATCGCAAGCAGCAACGACACCTTTGTAATCTCAGGGAAGTGGAGGAAAAACTGCAAACGCATCATCGTTGTACCAGTGCGATAATATGAGCGACGTGTATTGCCGCCGTTGTCATCTCTCGAAGGCGACGGAGGTTTGGTCACACAAAACAGGAAGAGAGGAGAAGAATGGGGTGTCTTTTTATTGCGCCGTACGAAGAGTGTGAGGACGGGGAGGGACGGGGGTGGGACCCAAAACATTTCCTGCTCTCGATGCCGCTTCAAGGAGGAGGAGAAGCTGGTTCTTCAATTATCTCTCTACGTAGAGGAAAAGGGGGAGTAGATGGTTTTTTGCCTTGCGTTCCAGTGAGAGGCGGAGTTTTGGAACTGGACTTTAAGAGGAGTGGAGTGACCTAATTGGGACTTGTCAACTCTCAGGAGGGAGGAATAGGAGCGCCGAATGATTTGCATTCCACTTGTTTGCCTTTTGTTGTGTAGCGACAAGGGGGTCGCCGAACGGAAAGAGGAGGAGGTGGAAGGATCTCCCCTCGCCTTAATTCACGCGACGTCTTTTTGGCAATCTCCGGTGATGCTCTCAGCCAAACGGTAGTGCGCCACGACAATTAACTGTACATGTAGTATAGGAACCCATTAGACATGCCCATCAATGCTCAACATGCGACAATGGCTGTAATTTGCCCTTTTTCACCCTAAGACGAAGATCCCATCACCAGGCAACAACGGTGAATTGCATTGATCGAGGATGCGCACATTTTGTATCAGCCAACTTTTCAGCAGAATGAGGGGGCGTGATTTGGCAAAAAAAACCGATCGAAGTCAAACCTTCCTTCTTTCCTATCCAGCAACTTTTTAGGCGAAAGGCAACCCTAGAAGCTTTTTGCAAAAGTGATCATATTGATATGCCTGCATGGAGGCGAAGCATACGGTCTGTGGAGACTTCGACGCACTCACATTTTGGAATTACCGAACAAATGATTCCTGGATCGTGAAACGAAAGGGGTTTCGCTGCTAAAGCAACGCAAAAACAATGAAATCGTACACCCACGTACGTCTCCTCCTACAGCATTACAGGCCCTTTTTATGTTTTTCGTTTGTTACTCCACTTTTTGCCCCGAGCCCCTCGATCCCGCCCATATTTCCTCAGCCGCCGCGAGAACATATTGAACTTTTGGAGCCGCCTCTTTTTTTTGCCGACACCGACGCCGCCGTGGCATGAATATTGATGGAGTGACACTTTTGTGCTTTTGCTCTTTTCGTCTTGGAGTTTGGGTGGAAGGTTATTCCTATATTTGCTCCGCTTATTTCGCCCATTTACACCTAGTACTAATTTTTAAAAATGCCTCCGGGGATTTTTAAGAAAAAGTCTCGCATATCCATTCCCGAAACTAGCGCCAGTTGCCTGATCTTCTTTGAGGTCCCACAGCCACGAAATGAAATAAAATTTTGCTTGTCAGTTGGTGGCGCAAGAAAGAACTGAGGAAAGAGAGGAGGGGACTGTCAAATCGCATGCATTCAATAACCCATGAGGTTCTTTCAGAAAAAAACCGTGCAACAGCTTCCAATCTTCCTTCTTGTGGTCGCCGCCGCCGATTCCTCGAGTCGTAAAGTTCTTTCTTGTCTCCTCCCCTTTCCTCCTCCTCTCCTGTCCTTGGCGCGCGGCCGGGGCATTCCCGCCTCTCCCCCTCTGGTCTTTGGGTATATGTGCATGACTCATGCCCTGCAGCCATGAGGGGCGGTCGGACGGGCAGCGAGCGGTGTTGTCGGAGGAGGAAGGGGGGGGGATACATCACGTCACCCTCCCTCCACCTTTTTGGTGTTGCCCCCGACCGAATGTCGATGGAGGAGGAGGAGGAGGAGGCGAGACCTGTCGCTCTTTTTAACTTCTTTCTTCCCGAGAAATGTTTTGAAGGATGACGAGGACGAGGGGGTAGACTGTCATTTTTTACGACGGTCCTCTCCCCAAAGGGATACACTGTAGAAGAATACCTGTGAACTTTTCTGGAATGCAGCAGATGAATTATAGTGTTTTGATTTTTTCCCCTTTTTTGCAGTCCCAGGCCAAGTTCTCCATGGAGATGGCCCAGCAGGCCCTGACCTGGATCGAGGCGGTGCTGGGCCAGGAGCTTGAGCACCTCCCTAACGGCGTTGAGGGCCTCTCGGACCAGAGCGAGTTCGGTGCCGCGCTGAAGGACGGCTCCGTCCTCTGCCAGCTCATCAACGCCCTCCAGCCAGGGTCCGTCAAGAAGATCAACACCATGAAGGCACCCTTCAAGCAGGTAAAATAGCTGTGTTATAGCTAATGTTTTCCTGCTGTTGTTATTGTTGTTGCTACTGCTGTTGCTGCTATTGTTGTTGTTACTGCTGTTGCTGCTTTTGTTGCTACTGCTACTGTTGTTGTTGCTACAGCTACTTTTGTTGCTACTGAATAAGCACTGATGCTATTGTTATGTTGTTTGCTTCTGCTGCTATTGTTCCTGCTGTTGTTGTTGATACTGTTGCTATTGCTGCTGCTGTTGCTTTCGTATCTGCTGTGTTCCTGCTGCTGCTTTTTTCTAACATTGTTGATGCTAGGGCATATTTTGTTGTTGCTGTGCCTATTGATTATATGCGTTTGCTGTTGTTTTAAATGTTTTTTCTGTTGTTGTTGCTACTGCTGTTGCTACTCCTAATGTATTCAATGTCTGTTACTACTAAAAAGTTAAACTTTCTGCTATCTCTTTCTGTCCTTTCCAGCGCGAGAACATCGAGATGTACCTGAAGGGGTGCGAGTCCTACGGCCTCAAGACCCAGGACCTCTTCCAGGTCAACGACCTCTACGAGAGCAAGAACCTGTACATGGTCGTCGACAACCTCTTCACCCTGGGGGGACTCGCGCAGAAGCTTGGATTCTCGGGCCCGCAGCTCGGGGTCAAGATGGCTTCGGAGAACAAGTGAGGAGACGGTTCACAAACCCACAGATGAAAACATCACGGCATTTTCGTTTTTGCCAGACATTAACGACAGCGGTGTCCTTACTCCTTAGCGAGCCACAGTAGCCAGTGATTCAGCCTAAGCTCAAGCCCAACGCAGTCTCTCCATAACAAGTTTTTTGTTCAAACACTATAGCCGCTTCATAACTTGCGGCAAAAACAACAAAACTAAAATGCCTTTTTCTTTTTTAGGCGCGCCTTCGACCAGGACAAGCTCCGCGCTGGCCAGAGCGTGATCGGCTTGCAGTACGGCTCAAACAAGGGGGCCTCGCAGGCGGGGATGACCGCCTACGGAACGGGCAGGCAGATCAGGCCGGACGGTGAGTATGGAGAATATATACTATTTTCAGGGGGAAAGCAGGCTTCTTCCTTGCCATCCTGTCTTGAGTTCGAGTTTTCCCGTCATTTTGCAAGATTCCAATATCAAGAAAAAGTAAATCCGTACAAAATGGGCATGTTTCTCGTAGGTGTACCAATTGTCCAGCACCATTGGCAAAGGTTTTTGTGAAATGCCCTTCTTTCTGGTCTGTCTGTTCTCTGTAACACACACAGTCACATACATACACACAAAGTATTTTATTTAAAAAACCAAAAGTTCGTCCTCCCTCTAACGAAAACAGCTTGCGTGACTTCTATTAGACATCTACCAGGCACAACCCACACCGAATTCTCAAGTTCTTAACTCCCACCTACACACGCAACCGAAAATTGTGCCTTCTGATTAACCCTTCTTCTCGTATTTTGTAATTCGCCTCCCTCCGTCCCCCCCCCTCACCCCCTACCTGTACCTCTACTATCTCCTCCAGAAACCTCCATCCAGTAGAGAGGGGAAACAGAGAGGCCACCTCTGCAGCAGCAACACCCAAGACCACCACCTTCTCCCCCCCTTCCTCCACCTACAACATCCCACAACCACCTACTACTCCAACCAGAGGGGGAAGAAAATCCTTTGCAGAAGTGGCCTGTCTCCCAACACAGCAAAATCACCGGTACTTACACAACAAAAAGATCGTCGACATTAATTGTAATGTACAGTACAGCAAAAGCACGCCACCAAAAAGGTCGAAACGGGAAGCATGCTTCTCCTTCCCCCTCCTCTCTTGCTTGTTTGATCTCTTTTGAAAATTGTTTCTGCGAGCAGTACGAATAACCGCCGAACGCCGCTGCCCACTCACAAAAAAGCGTTCTGGTCAATCTAAAAAGTATCCGCTTTCAGCTTAAAAAAACTTCGCTTTGTGCCTCGATCTTGCCAATATGCGAATAACCTTTTTTATTCTGTGTTCCCTTTTCAGAGTTCGCCAACCGTGACCGGATTCACCAACAACAAAATCGGTCGTAAAAGAGGAGGCGACAATACGATTTAAAAAAGACACTCGCTCTCGTTTCCGGAATTGATTGAGGAAGAAAAGAAAGAAAATAGGAGCTGAATGTGGAAAAAAAATTTGCTGCGCCTCTCCATCTCTCGACGTGCCATTACAGAGGTCCGATAGTGGCGAGGGAGGGGAAAGGAAACGGCAAAAGAAGAATTTCAGTGATGAGCAGCAATGCATTAAAACAGGCCCAGTATTCAGAATGAGAAGAATCAATGGAAGAACAACAACATCTCTTCAACTCCAGCGCCGCTCCTCTTCCCTTTCCCCGCCCCGATCGTCCCAAACTTATTTTTGTGTTGTAACTTGTAACTTATGATGAAATCGCCTTCTCGTCTTGGTTTCCCCAACTTTTATATGCGAAAATCAATGTCCGGAGCATTCGAATATCCCATCTCTTTCATCTCGTGGCAATGCGTTTCCCTCCTAAATTTTTAGATTATTTGTAGACAATGATAATCATCCGTCAATATTCCTCTACTGTGTATTCTCCACCATCATCCCCCCCGGCTGTAAAAGGATTGTTCCATTGCGACGTGCATTTATGACCATATCTCCCGCATTTTCTAAAAATATTTGGAACAAGCTTACTAACAAATAAATTTGTGGTTTGCTTTCATTCTTTCGATCGCATCGCTACAAAACACTCTTCATAAGCTGGACCGTGGTGTAGACCTTCTCCGCAGACAATATATATTTTTTCTGTGCCTTCTCTCTGGTCAGGACGTCAAGAGAGGGGTTAACCGTTAACGTCTTTGGGAAAATGAAACGAATGGAAGTGTATTTTTGCGCATGCGCAGTAGAGCGCGGAGCTGACGCTCAAAACACGAAAGAAGGCCCAGAAAAAGAGGAAATCAGGAGGAAAGAGGAGCGAGAAAGAGAGGCCGCCAAGAGGCAAGAGGCTGTCTCCACCTCGTCCTCAGTGCTCCTGCCGGCCTCCTCAGATTGGAGGTTCTCTCTGCGTTCCTCTACTATCCTGCTGGAGAGGATTCTGGCTAGCACGGCGGCCACTGCCTTTGCCTCGTCGGGAAAGGGCCCCCCACGGGATAAGGTGGCCTCGCTCCAACTCTGGCTGGCTCTCTCTC
>JAAUXU010011696.1_pt1 | contig 12296 bp, 13 predicted proteins | sample 7278151 | NCBI WGS metagenome assembly JAAUXU01 (sample SAMN14350113, study PRJNA611818) | marine sediment metagenome | isolation source: surface marine sediment (1.8m) | place: French Polynesia: Moorea | collected 2018-08 | reverse complement strand
CCCAATCGGAGGGCAGGAAGAGAAGCTTCGAAAGACACAAGTGCCGTCTTCCGTCTGGGGTGGGTGACAGATAGAGATTGGAAACGTACATGTAAAATGTTCAACATGATGCTGCTTCGTCCCTCCGCCGAATTCGAAATAATGATTCCGTTTCCCACGGGAAATGCACGAGGAATCGAAATGGAGGAAGAGGAAGGGGAAGAAGAAGACTCCCGGAATGCTTCTCCTTCCTTCCTTTCTGCGGTTTTGCCCGACGACATTTTAGGATGAGCGTTTTGACGACTTTTTTGTCTCTCGTGTTCAAACCGCAAGTGTGCGTGAGGAGGCAACATTCGTCGCGGCACGGAGGAGGAGAAGAAGAAGCCAGGATTAACATGGCTCGACAATGTCCGATTCCACGGCGGCCATATGTTTCCTGGATCCAGGCTGGCTGGTATTTTCGTTCCCGAGAAAGTTGAGTGCTAGGCTGGCATGATGATGATGATGACACTGCCAATCGCGTGAGGAAGGAAGGAAGAGGAGAGATCTTCACTATATGAGTTACGGAGAGATGGTGGGAGAAGAGAGGAAAAATGCAGCGTGGGCGGGAGGAGGAAGGAGGAGGAAGGAGGAAGGGTAAAAAAGTCGGTGAAAGTGTGCAGAAAATCGCGAATAAAAAATATTTTGCGCCCCCGACCGCCCGGGAGAAAGAGTTGCGCAAAAGGGGATATCGATGATTTTCTTCCATCCTTCCGACCATCACGTATTATTTTTTTAGGGTTCCACGTACGTCAAAAGTCATTCCTCCGATCGGTCCTGGATGACCGATTCCGGTTCTTCTGTGCATTTTTTGTCGCCACAGACGGGGTATGCATATTGGAGGAGCAGGAGGGAATCTCTTGAATCGACTTTGATGGAGGAGGAAGGGGGAAGGGATTTTTGACGCCGCTGTCCAAAATCCACTCACACTCACTCCCTTAGCTTCCAAATGACCAACAAAGGAGTACCTGTACACATTCGTTTCCCTGATATTTTTCAACTTCCTCAAAAAAGGATTCTGGAATGTGGCCACAGGAGAAGACTAAGATCATTTACCCAAGTACAAGCGTTTGACCTTGGCATGAGATGAGGGAAGGCGCAGAGACAAGAAAAGACATCTCACTTCATTCCACCTTATTCTCTCCTCGTGTTCAAATGAACTGGAAATGGCGATCAATAGAAAAGGGGATCGAAAATGAAGAGGAAGAAGCAAAAGGAAGAGATAAAGTCTGACAATGGAAGGGCAACAGTCGGTGGCGGCTTCAATCGCAGAACCCCTCCTCCCGCCGAAGCCTTTTTCGGTCGAGCAAAGTCATCCTTCTCAATTTCTTTCTTCTCCTTTTTTCTCGCGGTGGCAAAAACCAACAGAAAGGAAGGAAGGAAAAGAAAGAGCATCACAGCATCGTTGTTCCTTCTTTTCGCCTTGGGTTGTTGGGCGGGGGGGTCGCCTCAGGGGAGGAGGAGGCAAACAGAATGAAATGGCAAGTATGTCTTTCTGCACTGTGAATGCGGTCGTGTTTTGCGGGTGGCACAATGGTTTCTGCTACCCCCCTTTTCCCCTTCTCAACCGAAGATGATGGCTTTTCTGCGGCGGCCTTACCAAACAAGGAAGGCGAAGGTGGAGGGAGGGAAAGAAACCGAAATTAGAATATACCCGCTTGCTCCTCTTGTGTCCTGACGAGACGGGGCCACGTACAAAAGGGTAGCACAGAACGAAAAAACCTTTAGCTCCAACCCGTGAGTGTGGAGGCTGCAATGTCAAAGCTACTTGCGCTTTTCGCCAACGAAGTGAAAGCTGTGTTGGTCATCATCATTGAGCGGCAGCTCTTTCGGAATTCCTGGCCCCTCCCACTAAATTTCGCATTCTGACTTCCACTCAAAAGAGCGCATCACTTCGTAAGAGGAGAGAAAAAAGGCGTCGGAGGCGGCGGCGGTTTCTCTCTCTCCTTGGACATGAGACGAATATCGATTGGAGATGGGCAGAGATGATGAATTTCTTGGCTTCTTGCTTGCGGAGAATGAGCGGAGCTACCGCCCCCGCCGCCGCCGCCGCCATCGGTGGCAAAGCCAGGAAAAGACTTTTCCTCCGCCTGCTGAATACCAATGCAAGCTGGGCGGAGGAGGAAACCCTTTCACCTCCGGCGGAGGAAAAGAAGAAGAAAAAGTGAGGTCTCAAAAATGAAGAGGGAGGGAGGGCGTCTGCAGCCGCGAATATCTCCCTTGCATGCTTATTTGCCAGTCTGGGAAAAATATGTGAATGGAGAAATGAATGGATGGATGGGCGGGGAAATCATGTGTGGGAACGAGAAATGCGTCATTATACGGTATTGCGAATCCGTTTCGCCGAAGTAGGGGAGACTCCCCTACTGCACACAAAGACGCATCCGCCCCTGGCCCCCGAGCACCAAAACGACTTCGCAATAAGAAGAAGCCGGTGATTACGAGTCAATTCCTCTCCTGCAATCAAAAGAGGGGAGGGGAGGGGACGAAACTGCCTCTGGCAAGGTCGGCCCCCTCCCCAAAAATGAATCGGGGCAATCATCCACCTCCTTCACATGAGCAGCATGCTCTTTGTCTCCGTGAGGAATATTTCAAACACGTCCGGATGGGTGGGAGGGAGGGAGCGAGGGCAACGGAGGAGGGGCAAAAAAAGGGAGGAGGCGTCAGCAGGGGGGGAGGAGACTAGAAAATGTACCAGAGGTGGAAAGGCCCTTCGCTCCCTCTCCTCTCTGATGGCACTCGATCAATTGGCATCCGACAACCAACCAGGCAGGAGGAGGAGATGGTGTTGCATTGTATGATCGAGAAGGAGAAAGGGAGGAAGAGAGAGGGAGGGCGTGTGACACTTAACATAAAGCAGAAGGGAGGGAGGGACACACATGCAGGGAAGCGGGAGAGAAAACCCAACCATGCAGACAGGATGTGCCTTGTTCTGTGCTCAATTTTGTTATTTAAGCCAATATTATGACAATGACTGAACATTTTGAAGTTTCAAAAATAGCGTTCAAGTTTGTTCCTTTGTGTCTTACGAAAGTATAAGTCCGTTGGTCGGGTAGGGATGGTATACGTAGAAAGGACAGAACGAGAGAGGGGGAAGATATACAGCACTTAGCTGTACGATGTACGACAGACAAGACCGTACCATCCATACCAGTACAGTACACTCGATATTTCCCAATGCAGAAGTAGGAGGAGGCTGATCATGGACGGTGCCAAAGCCTCTCTTCCTCCCCCCCTTGAGGTTGTCTGTTGCTGTGTGTGTGTGTTCCCCGAGGCAGAACGAAGCAACTCAGATCGATCCCGAGATATCGATGGCTGGTCGGTCGCTTCCTCATTAGATGCTCCGTGGTGATATTTTCCCCAACGAAAGGAGGAAGGGGAAGACACAAGAAGCGGCCATAGCCACCGTGCCAACGGCGGCTGGACCGAGTCAAGATGCCTTTTTTCGTTCTTTTCGCTCTTTCCATGCTTCCCTTTTTCCCCCTCAAAAAATTGTGGGAAGGGAGGGGGAGCAGTTTCGTAAGTGGCACCTCTGAGGAAAAAAGAAAGGGGGAAGGAGAGGAGGCAGTGTTTTAATCCAACGGTGTGCAAGACGAAAAAGAACGGACATGGTTGGCAGGAGGATGGAGATAGGAAAGAGCTTCTTTTTCTTCCCCTCCTCCCTCTGTTTCCCCTCTAATTGCGAGAGCCACAGTTTCGCTCAGCTGAGAGGGAGAGAGGAGAATGAAATTGAGGGGAAAATGGCTGCGACGGAAAAAGAGGAACAAAAACGACCGAAGCAAAGTAAGAGTTTTTGGTGTTCATGTGAGTGTGTGTGTGTGAGTGTGTGTGTGAGTGTGTGTGATGTGGTGGGGAGGATACCTAAGCTAGGATGGTTGGTGCTCCACATTTGTCTACTTCGGGTCTTATTGCTTTGAGGTCGCGTTCAAAAGGGAGATCTTCCAATTTTCCCCTCCTTCTTCTCCTCCTCCAATATCCGGTACATCAATCAGGACCAACCAGCCACCAAAGAGATATACCGTTGTATTAAGAGAGGACGAGGGCGAAAGGAAGTGGGGTGAGACTATTAAAGATCTCTTGTTGTATGGTACTTCGACTGTGTTCAAATTTATTTTCCTTTTCTAGAAGGAAATGCGGCAATCAAAAACTGAAGTTGAAAAGCACTACAATAAATAAGAGTTCAGGCAGGCCCCAGGTTCACATAATTACACGCTCTCCTTTTCAGAAGCCTGTCAGTTTGGGAACCTGCAGTAGCAAGTAGGCGTCGTCGGAAGCCGCTCTTTCTCCCCCTTCCCACACCCTTTCCTTCCCTTCCTCCTTTGCAATTTGTCGCCCCTGAAAAACGGAGAAGTGATGGATGGGGCGCCGCCGAGGAAAAGGGAAAGGGAGGAAGGGAGTTGCTCCTCTTTAAAAAGGCGCGAATTGTCCTTGATCTTCTGCTTCGAGAAGGAGAAGAAGAAAAATGAAGAAGAAGCAGAATACTTTTTCCACAAGCAGGAGAGGTAGTGGGAGACCTTCGCCGCCAGTCACAAGATAATGCTGGAGGAGGCGGCAATTTTACCCTTTCTCTCCCCCGCCATATCAAGACAGCACTTTCCGCAAAAAGGGCGATCTCGACATGAAGGCACTCAAGAGAATTGCGCCCAAGCTGCCACTTGAGCTAAATTAACAAATGAGTTTCTGACCGACCAACTCTTCCATTTAGTACTGCCACAAAGTCTTCGGTTCTAACTCGAGCCGTCTCTATCAAAAATTTATGTGCTCCGGCACTTAGAAAAAGCTATATACCTACGACAGTTTCGCTACCCCGGTTTTCTTGACCTCTTACCTTCTTATTTGCCGACCCCTCCTTGAAAGCCAGCGCTTTCTTCCTATGCCACGAGTGAACGTGAACCACTGTCTCCTCTCCTTCTTCTTCGGCGGCACCACCACTCTTGACATAAGTCGTGTGTCTGCGCACGATGCCTCCAGAACCTTTCCCTAGGGCCCTGGCCCCTGTGCTCCCGGCCAGGTTCAGTCCGCTCAGGAGCCTGAGGCGCGCCAGGGAGGAGCGCTTGGCAGACGACGTCGGATAGGAATCTTCCTGGGAGATGATGGAGGCATTTCCGCAGTCCAGGCTCTTTGCGCCTGAGATGCCGCTACCGTTGCTCTCGGCCGGCCTCTCCGGAGCCCTCCCCTTCCAACGCCTCCTCTTCTTGATCCTTGTCAAAGACGAGTAGGGGTTTGTTGATGCATTCGTGTCTCCCTCGCCCACCTCCCACAGCGAGTTGAACCGCACCTCCGCCCCCCTCTTGGGCGGGGCGTTGTTAGACGTGGCCACGGGGGTGGAGGCTACCGGCCAGGGAAGGAGGCTGCCGAGGTATGACGAGTTGTCTTCGCCCCCGTACTCCCCTCCGTCATAGAGTGCGGCCCCGAGCGGGGGGAGGGAGAGGTGCTTCGGGTGGCGATGGCAGCCCGTGGGGAGCACCACGGCGGCGGAGGAAGAGGAGGAGGAGACCTCAGATGCGGTGGCGACCGAGGGAACAGGGGTGAGAACGAGCTCAGAGTTAGAAGAGGAAGTCCTCTCCTCCTCCTCGTCTTCCTCCGAAGAAGAAGACCCGTCATCAGCACCGGAACGGAGCAGATTGTGATCGTCAGCGGCATCCAGGACAGTCTCGTCTTCTTCCGAGGATTCGTCCTCGTCCCAGAATGGAGCCAGCGCCGTTGAGTCCCTCAAGGAGGGCTTCTTTGTCAACTTTGTGTTGGTGGTGGCAGCGGAGGACGGGTTCGTCTTTCCGGTGGTCGATCCCGCCATCACCAGGGAGCGAAAGTCGTCAATGTCGCTGTAAATGGAAAAAGCCGGAGGACGATTGGAAGAAGGGTCATCTTCTTCTCTGATCGGAGCATCTATTCTTTTTCTCCTTCTCCTCCCGGCGATTTCGCCATCCTCCTCTTTCTTCGGGAAATTTATTTTCTCCTTCTTCGTCCTAATTCTCTCAGCGGGGTGCGGCTCGGATATCAAGGATCTTGCTCCCAAGACGGAATGTGATTCCTCAGCCGACGTCCCCTTTCCAAAGTTTTCCATTTCCAGCGAGGAGAAGGGATTGTAGTGGCGGCGCAGTTGCTGTTGTTGCTGCTGCCTCCTGGACAGCGTGCAGTAGCCTGAGACGCTGGAGAAGCTGGGCAGCCCAACCACGTTGATGCTGGAGGAAGAAGGCCGGTGGTCCTTTGTCTCCGGTTTCTTTACCATCACGGAAGCGTACAATGACTCTCGCCTATGCCATTCCACGGAGATATTCTCCGTCTGCCTCGTCCCGCCCTTTGGCAGGAGCCTCTGTTTCTGCTGCGACCGCGGCCGCTGCTGCTGGAGAGGAGGCGGGGGAATCATCATTCCCATCCTGTTGCTGCTACGTCGGCGGTCGAGAGAATTGGTGCCTCCAGCACCTGCCGACGATTGCACCAGGTGCCGGTTTTGCTGCTGCTGCTGTGCCGCCGCTCGCGTCAGTGATGGCGAGGCCGAGGGAGGAGGCGCCGGCGCGCGGAGGTCCATCCGACCGGAGGAGGGGTTCAGGAAAAACTTGAGTCCGTGCGGACCGTTGGCCGGGGATCCCCGCGCAGACGACCGTTCGGGCTTGGCGGGTGGAGTGAGATGGCGGCGAGACGGAGCAAGGAGGTTGGAGGAGACTGTCGCTCCAGCCTCTGAGGAAGACGTGCGGCAGTTGAAACTCTGGGTCCTCGGAGGAAGTGAAGTTTTGGTCCCTCTCCTTGGAAGAACTTTCTCGTTGTTCGCCTTCTTCTTCTCCGCAGACGACGAGCAATTGGAGGACGATGTCGAAGTTGACAGTCGCCCAAGGTCGAATGCGCCGTCATCGAGCATGAGCTGCTTTCGCCCCTCGGAGGAAGAGGAGGACGAGGGCGTGATGACGATGCCAGAGCTAAGCGTGGATGCCGCGCTGCCGGCGCCGGAGGAGGACGAGCAGTGGTGAGAGGCCTCCTCGGAGTCTGACTCCTGCGTGGATACAGAGTTCTTGTAGGATCTCCTGCCGTGGGGACCCTTCTTCCTGGACAATTTGGAAGATGAGGAAGACTCCGCGGGAACGATGGGCCTGGGGGTGAGGAAGGAGGCGTCAGGGGTGGAGGAGTCGACGCAGCAACATTCGTCTTCATCGTCGTCGTTGCTGCTGCTCCTCAGACTGCTGTTGCGGCTGCTGTTGCTAATGGTGGTCGACGAGGATTCCTGGGCAGATAAAGAGGAGGACGGAATCGACTCTGGACGGATCTTTCCATCTCCGTCCAGGTCCTGACGGTGGTCGCGATTCTTGCCCGTCATCTTTCCCTCCTTTTTTGCCAAGGATGGAGCAGCCTCCAACGCCGCCGCCGGCTTCTCCCCCTCCCGGGGCTTGTTCCTCCTTCTGCCGCCGCCGCCCCCGTCATTTTCGCCCGGACCAGAGTTGATTATTACCGAGCTATCGCGGCTAATCATTATTATCGTCGTCATCTTGGCGGCTTGGATCCTTCTCCCTTCTCGCACTTACACTCTAGCACTTTTTTGCCCCGCAATGAGGATTTGTCACGGGCAATCGTCGTCTCTCGCAGCACACTTCTTTGGGCGCCCGGGGCGAAACTGTATCGCGCTTCAAACAATTCCAAGGAGATGCCTAAGAGTATTTTTCTTCTTCCGTGCCGCTGATCCGGAGGATCTTGAAGTCACCTTGGGAAGGACCTACCGCCCGACCGACAGAGGTTTTTTAAAATGATGTGTCAGATGAGGATCGCCCGAGGCTTCGGCGGACACTGCCTCACTCCTTCTCCTCCTCCCATTTCTGTTCCATTTACGCCGATCGAAAGAGAGAGATGAGGATGCAGATCAATTCGCCCAAAAAATGTAGGAGGAAGAAACTGTGTCGTCGGGCAGCGCCTCTAGTCTCGTCTAAATGCCTGCCCTCTTCTCTGATTGATCCTCTGCAAGTATTTTCCTCTTCCGGCCTCACCTCGTCCTATCCCATAAATGGACGTTTCTTTCGAGACCTCTTTATCCTCCTCTTTCTTCTTCTTCCCGCCACACCTGCTTTGCTGCCTCGAAAAAGGAATCTATTCACCTCTCGCTCGTAGGGAGGCGGCGGCGGCGCCTCCCTCGTCGTCTTGCACCACCTAATTCTTTTGAAAAAGGTTTTTTGGGAGGGGAGGGGGTGTGCAAACGGCGGAGGATGAAATCACTTCGAGACGAGGGAGTAGTACAACCAAACTGGGACGGGGGCGGGGAACTCCCTCTCCTCCTCCTTCTGTGGATCAATCACAGGAAATGCAATCTATCCTCCCTTATTCTTTCACTGAGGTCGAACTGCGAAATTTTCTCGTTCTCAGAGTCCCCTCTTTCCGTTTTTCAATGCGTCCTGAGCGAAGATAGGAGAGAAAGAGGACTGCTAATGTGCTCATCGAGGAGGAGGAAATTCTTTCTCCCCTCCACTTCCTGTGGTGGTTTTTGACCAACCCATAAAAGTCTGAGGTGGAGTGGACACACAAGGGCTCGCTTTCTTGGGGATAGGCAAACACTTTTGTAACCCAAAGTCAAACAATCTCTCACTTCTCTTCTGGGAAATTCCTTCGATATATCGCCCTTTTTTCTCCTCAACCAACTCAGTCGGAGAAAGAAGAGGGATTCATTTTCGCGCGCGCGTGCTTCACAGGAGGAGAGGAAGAAATCGATTTCGTGTAGGAGGCCCCACGAATGGAAAAAGGGTCTCTTTTCTTCGTGATTCGAGAAGGCCGCCGAAGATCTGACAGTAGCACCGCACACAGCAGATTCCTTTTTTTCTTTTTCTCGGTCGATTCAACACCACCATCGAGGGGGGGGGGGGGAGAAAATGCGTGCTAAGATGGAAAAGGGACCTTCCGTTCGATTGTGACGGTGACAGACGGACGCACGTATGGATGCCACTAACACAGGAGGTGGGGGGGGAGCCACCACAGATTCCTATCTCAGATCAAGAAGGTGGAAAACTTCCACCACCGAATGTGGACACCACCGCCAGGCCAACAGGAAAGTCCGGTGCAAGAAGCCACACGAGGGGAAAGAAAGGGCGAGAAAATGCCACTTTCTTTCTCTTTTCCCCCTTTAGTCCGCGGTGAAAAGGAGAACCCGTTTCCTTACTCCGGAGGCGACATACTACGGTGGCAGTCCCTCATAGGCGAAAAAGTCCTCCACATTCCCTCGCCTTTGTCGTCGAAATTTTAGCGAGTTGGTCCTTGACAGTGGCGACGAAGGAATTGGGATTCCAAGTGTCACTCTTCCTTCCGGTCATGGCATGCGGTGAGGGTCCCAAAAATTCAACTGCGGGTTGGTTGTCAAAGGGGAAGGAGGGTTTTCTCGAGGTATTTCCTCCTTTTCGCTTCCACCGCCTCCACACACACACTTTTTCGCTTCCCTTCTTCTTCTCCTTTTCCCGCCTTGCGTGCACAAAAGATTTCTTCGGTAGCGCCGCAGTAAGAAATTGAGCCCCGGGGGCGACTTGAGAAAAGTGGGCGGCAGAGCGTGTGTATGTTTTTTGCAGGATGCCTCGTGACATTAACCGCCGTCCTTTTTTTCCTTCGCAAGTCTTTTTCTTTCTTCTCCCGCTGCGACTTTCTTTCTCACGTCACAGTCTGGGCGGGTCCCTTTCTTCTTTTTCTTCCGATTGAACACAATGGCGAAAACAATTTCTCCAGGCCGACGACGACGACCCTCTTGACACACAGGATCTTTTCTTCCTTGTTTTTCCCATGGACGAAGAAGACAAGGGGAGGGAAAGGGGACACTGAATTCCTCTACGACTTTTTCCTCCTTTCCCCTAACCGTATCTACTTTCTTGATCCCTGGGATGATGGTTTGGTGGGCTTACAAGTCAACGAGAAGGGTCACCGTTGTATTCAGACAAGCAAACTTTCCCCCTCTCGAACAGAGTATTTTATGCGTTGAAATCACCGGCTTTTCTTCGGCTTCTTCGTGACTCTCATTACGGGCACTTGAGAAAAGGAGGAGGAAGACGAAAGACATGCCCTCTCTCCTCCTTGTTTTTTCAACAGCGCTCCCTTCTCTCTCCCAACCCGCAATCACCGTAAAAGTGCGATCATCGTTGCCCTCCTGAGACCCCCCAGAGCGACTCTCCCCCCGCCACCATCTCAGCTACCCATCACTGTTTTTCCACATTCCACAAAACGCACATTCCATCCACTGTCTTTTCTGCGAGTTTTCTCCCTAGCCGCCACTATCGCTCACTGTGACCGGAGATACAAGACGCGAAACCAAGCACGGTCGGTCGGTCTGTCGGTTTGTTCACCCTCCGCCGTCCGCGCGGCGACTGAGGCTTGGAAAAGGGGGAGAGAGGGAGGGAGGGGCGCCGGCACAGGTGAGGAGGAAGATCGAGACGGAGGGGGAAGGAGGAGGGGGCGGAAAAAAGCGACGCAAGGGAGCGAAAAGACTTGACAAACCACAGAGGAAGGAAAGAAGAGAGACGAATTGTGCATTCATCAATACTCCAAACAGAGAGGTAGGAGAAATGCTCCTTATGCTATTTTGATGCACTGACGCATGAAAATAGAGGATAAAGAAGCATCCCATATAACGAATACTTCAAAGAACCTCGTACTGGGATTTCATAAAGACCATTTGACTTATTGTTAATTCGTTTCTACAAAATCTGAACAGTCCAAGACAGCTTGCGTTTTTTGTCTGAACAATACCGTACAGTTGAGTTGCACAGTACACCTTGAACGTAGACGTGGCGAACTTACAAATGAATACGACATCTAGACTCAAAACAGACATTTGCGGCCGCGAGGCAGAATTGGAAAAGGGGAGAATTCTTTTGTTTTCCACAAAAAAGACATCATCATTCTTTTTCGGAGAAGAAAAAACATGCGTGGGTCACTTCTGCTGAGTCGTCGTCGTCTTTTTCTAGTCGTGGGCTAACTTGTCCCATTAAAACTGTTGTTGTTGTTGTTGTGATCTCCTTGCATGTAGGGCTATGGTCTGAGCCAATTTTTTCTAGGCGGCGGTGGCGAAGGGGGAGGGAGACTGTCGAATTTTGCTCTGCATCCATCCATGGATCACCAGGGGGAGGGAGGGCTTCTCCCCCTCCCTTCGCCGTCCGCAGTAGAACTAATTCGCTCTCGGCGGCCAAATGCAGCAAAATCGATAATTGTTGGTTCGGGAGGGGAAGGAAAGAGGGGGCGGGTAAAAACAAGAACGAAACGTGGACAGAGCCAAACCCTAAGCATGCAAACCAAATGCAGCAAAATGGGACGAAAGATAGTACCACTTCAAAATCCAGACAATAAGACAAACGAGAACTTCCCCCCATCACAAAACCGTGACTTAGGAATTAGTGACTAGCGTAGGCTCTGGATCGAAGCAGGGGGGATGAGTGCCAAGAAGTTGTTTCTGGACGAATCTTCTCTCCCCTTCGGCTGCGGCGGCGGATTCCAAGTGGGAGGAGGGAGAAAGAGGCGTCGATCGTCGGGCAAAGGCAAATGAGGAGGAGAAGACTCTTCACAGCAGATGTGGACGAGAGGAGGGGTGAGACGAAAACTCTCTCTCTTTCTCTCCACTGCACCCGAAAGGCATCACAAATGTACCACAGAATGGCTCCCTCCTTACCTACTCGATCCGATTTTCAAGTGTTTTTCTCCGCAACTGCGTAGGCACAGTATGCGCAGCGTGCGTACGCATGCGGGGTTTCGGGCGCTCCAGACCTGGCTATCCCAACAAAATTTTAGACGCATTCGGCCTGGACCAACACTACCGCAAAATATTACTCAAAAGGGCCTAACGTCTCATTATATTTTTTTCACGCTCGTGTCTGTGAGTGTTGGGGGTAAAGATCTGAAGTCTGCGAGGGAAGCACCCGAGAGTCTCGGAGTAAAACTGACTGGCACCGACGGAGAGAAAGAACGAAAGCAGCAATTTTGGTTTCGTCTCGGTCTCCTCCTACAGAGCTGGAAGGAGAGAGGGAGGGAGGCCCCGGATTTGACGTGTGATGAGAGATCTGAGGTCTGAGCTGCTCTTAAAAAATGTTGATTTGGACGAATGGGCAGGGGAAAAAAAGGAGGACTGAGCGTGGGTGGGATTCCGATCATCATCACCCAACGACCAGGCTCTTTTTCGACTTTTTCCGGAATTCGCTCCGACTCGGATTTGGACTTGGGAGGGGGAATTCAACTTTTTTTCCGTCTAGGGCGGGGGCGAAACGACGACGGCCAAGGTTGACTGTTGCCACCGGTACGGTATAAACAGCGGCAGTAGCATGCAAGAATCGTTGGTG
>JAAUXU010105714.1_pt1 | contig 12297 bp, 9 predicted proteins | sample 7278151 | NCBI WGS metagenome assembly JAAUXU01 (sample SAMN14350113, study PRJNA611818) | marine sediment metagenome | isolation source: surface marine sediment (1.8m) | place: French Polynesia: Moorea | collected 2018-08 | reverse complement strand
GTTTGCCATCTGGGGACGGGAAAAGGCCCAATAGGGCTACTCCCCGCACCCCTCCCATCTCAGTTGGGCGGTGGTTCACCCCCTAAACAAACAAACAAACAAACAAACAAGTGTCAGGAATTGTGATCACGCCATGCATAAAGATTGCTAAATTCCTGCTTTTTTTTACAAAAAAAAATCGAAATGTGTGAAATTCGATTTTCTCAAACATGCTAAATTTCTGGGTTAAAAGAATAGCTGAATTCCGCTTGAAACAATTACTGAAACTTCCTGTTTAGAATGCAAAAAGTTATGAAAAATACCCTGACCCATTGGAAATCTTCTCGCTGGCGATGAGCAGCATGATGGTGGAGAAGCTCGCCAGGGCCATTGTGAGCAAGATCAACCCCTTCTCCAAGCCCGAGCGGTCGTGCCAGAAGGACCCGGGGCTGCCCCCCTGAAAGTGGTAGCGGATGGTGCTGTCGACGAAGCGGACTTGGCCGCCGCTACTGCTCGACCCGCGGCTGGTCGCCGCCGAGGCCTGGAGCGTCTGCGGAGGCTGGCGACCATCGATGGCGGCGGCGTGCTCGAGGCAGAGGGCCTCGGAGGTCACGGAGGAGACCTCGGTGGTGTCACCCCCTACAGAGGAGGGAGACGTTGACTAAATAACGTAAGAGTGTTGGTCAACTCAAGCTCTGGTCTGGGTTGCACCTGCAGCAGTTGGACATGTTAACACACACTTCGTTTGATGCTCAAGACCCACAAAAACAGGTTTAATTATGATTATATTAATTGCTAGTCGAAGGGTGATTATCATTTTTTTGGAGGGGGGGGAGGGCTAAAATATTGGTCAATTGATGTACAAACTGGAATGATCTTGACTTTCAAACCTAATAGATTCACAGAGTGTCTCAAAAAATCTTTCCACATTTGTGACATCACTGAAAATGAACACTCTGAAACTGCCGAAAAGAAAGTTTCCCTAACTGACTGAATAAACAGCTAAAAGATTGTGTCTTTGCCCATTCTAATGCTTTACGAATCTCCTCCTTTGCTCCAGTCGCAAGTACAAGGCCTTAACTTTTGGGAGAAGCTCTTGAAACACTCTGTATTTATGGAAAAAAAGTGAGCAAAACCCAGCACAGTTGACTGAACTGACTCACAGACAATTGTTGATGTGTTAAAGCCTTTGCGCATATAGTTCTGGTGAGCCACACAGTGATCATAACGGGTTCATGGACCAGGACCAATGTGTTCATCAGCTTTTTTCTGTACGTGCCAAAGTTCGGTGCTCGGACTCTTGAACTGTCTCACCTCCTGCAAGAGGTAGGACAACAACAGGTACGAGAGCAACAAGAACAAGAGCAAGAAATTACTTTTGCACCCTTGCCCGAACCTCGAAAGCCCACAGATACTTATTGTATGGTCAACAGCTGACGTCAACTGGCGTCCAAAAATCAGCTGAGCCTATCTTGGATTAGTCGGTTAATCCCTCTGCAGGATTTCTGTGCCAGCAAATTGAAGAATCCAAAATGGGAAGAAAAAGCTGAACGAAAAAAGAAAAAACTAGTTGACAAAGTCAGAGTTCTACTGCATTGAAACCTATTTTTCCCCCTCCTTATGATAAACACGGTCACAACAAGTCGTCTTTCTGGGTGAGTCCGAGGGGATTTTGGGCGGGATTGACCCATTTTTGTCCCTCCCCCCCCGAGCTGACTGAAGCTGAGTCACCCTGTGGTGATCCTGGACTCGCAAAAATCGCAATGACTGGTGCTAATTTGAGTCCAGCCCTTGCACAACTGTGGAGAAAGCCCCGGAGGACGGAGGAAAAGCAGCAAATGCACAAACATTTGGGCACAAAAAGTGATTACGTGGGATCCCCCAAATCTTTGTACTTTGAGCACATAGGGAAAAAAACAAAAAAACATATTTTTTTCGCTGTCCAAACTTGAGACTTTTGTCAACCTCCAAAATACAGCAGTCGTCCAGCCAGCAACTTTTGCTCGCTCTGGCCAGTTTATTTATCTAGGACACCCTGTAGCTAGTTTCACCATGACCACTTCTCTTCGTCAGCGTCTCCATGATCTCTTCGGTCCTGTGCAATCAGACCCGATCCAAGCCTCTGACATCATCATCGAAGAGTTGACAAATTTCTTTACAGGGTGATGCACAACAACTGGTTCAACTAGGGTTTTTGGCGTGGTTTTAGCACAGACTTCACCACTGATGCTGGAGAAAGCGAAAATTGATATTCATTGTAATTCAAAAGATTAAAAATCAAAGATAAGAGCCCAGAAACTATTGGACAAACATGCTAGCTCTAGTGTGGAAGCAACATTAAAGAGTAAAAGTCTCAAGAAGGCTATAAAATGGCATTAAAGCTACCAAAATGGCCACCAAATGCCAAATTTTTCCAGGGACCGCCTTCCCACCCACTAAGTGCACAGATGCTGATGGCTGCTACTGGCCTGCAAGTGCACGGCTGTGCGGTCGGAGAGCTTCAGTGTCGTGGGGGCGCATGAGAAGCTGTTCATCTGCAAAACCCTGCTCGTGGTTGGCGCACACAAAAACTGCATCATGATCAATCAGGGGAACAAGTTGTGGACTTGTGAGTCAAGTGAAAGGCTCTGGCAACTATGACAGCTTCAACTTGAGGCCGAAAAGCCTCTTATGACTTCTTCAAGACTGATGGGCCCAGACCTGAGGATGACCTTCCAGCTCGCTCAGGTGGATGTCGGTATTGACCTTGAGCCCGGCATGGAAGAAGAACAAGGCGTCCATGGCCTGGCTGTCGCTCGCCTCCAACGGGCTGAAGGCCTTGAAGAAGCTGTGCGCGCATCACAGGTTACAGACTGTACCGAGTCTGGCCCCAACGATCACTTCCACCGTTGTGAGCCCGGTCACTGGTGAAAAACTTCAGGGAGGGATGTCCGGAGGGATGTCCATTCTGTTCAAGATGCCCTTGCTCTAGGCCTTGCAGCTGACGTGCGCGCTGACGGCCACACCAAGCTTTTTCCCAGTCCCCTTGGCGGCCTCCTTCACGCTGGTAGTGCTCCTCGAGAGCTCCTCGACGTTGTTGAGCTTGTCCCAGGACAGATTCTTTGTTCCCAGCCGTCTTGTAAACCTTGTAAACCGTGTTGTTGCCGCACACCATGATGTCAGAGGTTGTGCCAGACCAATCAATTCCTTGACCAATTTTTGCAACATGTACATGTTTGTCAGGGCGCATTTGATCGCGGCATCTTTGGCTTAGTACAGTACGAAATTGAGCGAAATTGTGGATATTTTTGCACAGTTTAGGCCCTAATTCAAGTGCAAATTATCCTGCTGCACCCTGTGTATGCGACTGACCAATGAAAACTATAGAGAAAGTCGATCCACAGAGGAAAAATCTCCTCAGTTTGATTCTTTCATGATATTTTTGTTTGATGTGTTGTATGATCAATCGCATGTTTGTTATTTGGCTTCCAGATATCTCCAAAATTTCATTAGGCCTTCTTCAAGTTTTATCCCCCCCCCCCCCCAAAAAAAAATCTTTTTTGATGAAAGCATCCAAAAAGTCAGTCCTGTCTGTTAAGTGTATTAAAGGAAGACTCTTCCATTAGAGCACCCGGCGGGGGTTGTTGATGTGAGACCCCGAGTCGGGGTGTGAGACCCCGATTCTCCGAGCCATTGATCAATCCGATCTTTTGTCGTTGCGCCAAACTGTTTTTATTGATCTTCCTCCATGAAAGGGCCTTGACAAAGACTTTGCGCTTTGGAGCGTAAGTAGAGGCCTTTCCAAACTCAAATATTCTTCAGCTTGAGTGGAGGATGGAGGACGAAGGTTGACGGGCAACGAGGCCGAGAGGCTGCTGCTCGCTCTTAAGAACGTGTGGCTCGACGTGGCCGAGATCATCAAGGAGGGCAAGTTGTGCCCCCTGAGAAGGTCCTTCTTCTCCTCCGCCGGGGCCGGGGCCGAGTTACATGTGGGAGGAGGGGAAAGATCTCGTGCAAGAGCGCCTTAAGGGAAAATGGCATTTGCTCAGCAAAATATTTGCACGGCCTTTAAGGAGATCGGAAAGTAAAGAGAGATTTGCTCACTTCGCCAGATTTGCCAAAAAAAAAAAAATCTGCGCGATTGGCAACTGACCTTGGTAGTCCGGCTCCTCGTCGTCCTGCCTCTTGTACTGCGCCGTGCCCAGCACCATGGTGACGACGATGACGAAGAACAAGTCTTTGTGCTTTCACCAATGTCTTTTTCAACTATGTCTGTGGAGCTCCTTCACTCGCTGCTGTCTCCTTTTCTTATGAGACTCTTTCTTCTCCTTCTCCTTCTTGACGAGATCGGACCTGTTGCCCGCTCTGCCCGTGTTTGCTCTCAGCGATTTCCCCTCTGGTCCGCCTCCCCCTCCTTCTCCTCTTCGTGGGCGTCGCCTCCTCCGCCTCCTCCGCCGCCGTCGCCGTCGTCGTCGTCGTCGCTGCTGCCGCTGCTACCACACAGCCGGCAGCGCCTCTTGCGGCCTCTCAACCTCATGACCTCGTGGAAGAAGAAGACCTCGGTCCACAACGAGACGGTGTTTGCCACTGCAGAGAGAGAAGCGCAGTGTCATCAACGTGATCGCGCTGATCATGGTCACGTGACAGAATCAGCAGGAGCGCCTTGCAGTCCCTTTGTGTGTGTGTGTGTGTGTGCGTGCGTGCGTGCCCGTGCACATGCATGTAAAGGGTTACTCTCACTGCTTCTAGCTTTGTGTCACTCTACAATATTGACGTTGAGCAGTAAGCAAAGACCTTATATGTACATCACTCGTGGGCACTTTCCAAGCATCGCTTTATACATCATTTTAAAGTGCCTTTGAAGAGAGCGTCTGAATCTGGTCTGGGAGGTCTTGGCACGCAAGTGTTGGCAGTTGAAGGCTTCACACACAAAGTGGGATAAGGGTGGAGATTCAGAACTTCACTCGTTTCAACTTTTTTCTTCCGAGTTAAGTTAAAAAATGTGTGAAAGTGATTCAAAAATGACGCTGCAACTGGTTCACTTATGTGTGCTCAGGCTTCAAATTTGCTGTATTGAATGAAAGAATGTTTTTGGTGGCTGGAGATGAGAGGCAACTTTGTGTAGTAGGAGTCTTTATGTACAAACCTGGGGGAAAGCATGAAAATCTTTCCTTAAAAGTGCCTTTCTGTCCTTCTCAGATGCTTGTTGGCAAATGTTGACTCGGTTGCTTTTTTTGCTTCTTGTCATGAGCAAGAACTTTTTCAGCCAGGATTGCGTCAGAGCTCCTGACAAAATTTTCTTTGAACTGATGTAAATATAGGGAATTCCCCTAAAAACCCCTTTTTTGGGTGCCTTAAGGATTGCCCAACACTTTCACAGTAAGCGCTTAAACCAGACAGGAGACCCTTGTATATGTGTGTGAGAGTCGATATGTGTACATACGTGAGTGTGCCAGCCAGTGAACAGCTTGTGCTGGTGACAGTGGACGTGTGCAATAAATGTAAAGAGTGAGCAAGATGGGCTCATATTGAGCTGCCCTTAAAAGTGTGCCTAAGAGTAGTGTTATACACATGTGGGTTGGTTGCGCAATGAATTGAACACCTGCTGTGTTGATGGCAACGTCTCTAGAAGTAAATTGGTCGGAATACAGCAAAGTGTGGCTATAACGTTAAGTCAACACAGTCAGGTTTTTTAACTTTTAAGCCTAAGACTGCCAAAAAAACCTCCTCTTTTTTGTTTACAATTTGAGTTAAACAAGCGATGAGAGAGATCCCCATTCAGCTTTACCTCATGCTTCCTAAGCCACTTTCAGAGCCAGTCATGGTACATAAATTACTTTGATTTTCAAAGAGAAATTTCCTGCAGTGTGAGCTTGAAGTCTCAGAAGTTGACCTTGGCGCAGCAGAGCACGTTTTCACAGTGCTGGGGGTCCTTAAAGAGGCGGGGAAGCTAAATATGGCCCACCGTGTACAAGCTCGTACAGGGAGTGAGAGAATGTTTGTCCGAGACAGTGTGTGTGAGAGCGACTGAGAGAGAGTTCCCCCCCCCCCCCCATGCGCATGTATGTGATGTAAGCAAGGCTTAGTAGTGATGGATCGAGCCCAGACTCGAGCTGGCTGCACTGCCGCATCCCCAGCTCCAGTTGAGCTTTATGGAAGTTTCGCTTCTGAGATCGTCTGAAGCCTATTTAACTGTGCTTTCTCAGTCAGGCCCGATACATCTCTACTCCAGCGCGGTCTCTGTCTCGAGTTGCAGCATCGTTGGACACAAATCTGTCGACAACGCACTTAGCACATTAAACAGTGATGGCTGCCGGCAATGAACGACCAGTGCAGCTTTAGGTATATTTGCAACTGACTACAGCGCTTCAGACTGGTGTCTATAGGTGAGTCCGTCAGATGAGAAAGTCAGTTGTTGCTAAGAGAATCGGCCACCACATGAAGCAATGCGGTATCTACAAATTTTGGTCCAACGTTGTGGGTTGAGCGGTGAAATATATACAGGGAACCTCTGTCCAACGAGCTCACTGTAAAGTTGACTTAAGTTACTTGGCTGAGCTTGGCTCAGTTATTAAGGTTTGAAATGATGCAAGTCAAGTTGGCGCAGGAAAGGTCTTGGGTTGGGTCGGCCTTCATTTGGCCAACCCAGCCTTTTGTTTACATGTGAATCTTGTGTGAAGACTGATATTGCGCAAGAGACTCCCACTTGTTGAATCATCGTAGTACGAGGAACAACGAGAGAGGAGGGGAGGGGGTCACATGAACAAAAGCAGAGCCTTGGGTGTGCTCACCCCCCCCCCCTCCCCTCCTGCTGTCAACAATGGCCAGAGGCCCTGAACAAAGAAGCTCTCACTGACAGTACTTTTATGCCCAATAAAGGAGGCCCCTGGAAGTCCTCAGAAAGACTTCCACAGAGAGTCAATTCGCCTACAGTGGAAAATGACCAAAGTTTCCCTATAGCGCAGTCCAAGCGTATGGTTGCCCAAGTGTCCTCGTTGCACTGGTGAGGTCAGGTGACTTGTGTGTGAGGCCAAGTCTTAAGTATATTAAAATGAGAGTCTGTCGACGCACGCTAATGCTGGGTGCACAAGCTTCGAAGTCTCGTTGCAGCGAATTCAAGCTCCAAAAGTCCTGAGCAACACTTGTTGACGAGTCCAAAATTCCCCCTCCCCCCTTCCAAGGAACCGTCAGCTGATTGCCAGCCTCCCCCACCCTCCTGTTGCTGGACCCGACCACGTCGTTGAAGGCGTTCCAGCTGCTCTGGAAGTCGCCGTCCTCCTCCACCTGCTCCCTGCTGGTCGTCACGGTGACTTTGGCAGGCAGTTCCAAGCGACCACCAACGCAGACAGCAGCAAAGGCTGAGAAGCCACGACTGGCGATGTTGGCGTGCAAAACCTCTCAGTCACGACCGTTGAGAGAAACAATCTAGTTTACCTGTGTTTTTTTTTTCGCAAGTTCCTTTTTTTGCGTCTCTTCTCCTTGTTTCGCCTTTTCCCCCGCTGCTTTGGCGAGCAAAATATTCCCCCGCCTTCCTTCCTTCTGCTCCTCTCTCTCTCTGCCTCTCCTCCTGTTTCCCCCCGAGCCAGCTGATGCACACTATGTAGTCCGCGTTGGGCTTCTCTTCCTCCTCCTCCAGCTAGCCTTGAACTGCTCTCCCCCCTCCGCCTTTCCCATAGCGGGCACGCTATGTATACAGGGTGTACACCACAGATTGGGGCTCCCCATACGGACAGAGCGGAAGGACAGCCAATGTTGCGGCACGCTGGACTTACATTGATTTACATAATACAGGGGGGAAAAAATGTTATGTACTGAATGGCACTTTTGCGTAGGAGTCACAAGTGTATTTCGAATATTTCGCAACTTCTACGCCGAGGTGTTTCAGGCAACGTACGAACATGTCAATGTTACATATCTGTGTACCTAAGTGTATTTCATTAGAGGCAGGATGCAAGTGTATTTCATAAAAGGGGTAATGTAAGTGTACTTCATAAACAGATGATGTAAGGGCCAGGTAACGTTAGCTGTATTTCATGTAAGGAAATGGAGTGATTCACGTAAGCCCACTAAGGGCACTCATGTCAGGTTCATGTATGAATGTCCAAACACGGTGAAGCTTTTTCACGTCAAAACACATCTGACATTATTCATCTTGCTGTCGTTTTGAGATTGTCTAGCAATGTTTGCAACGTGACGTCAACAAAGTTAAGTAATGCACCTATGCTCAAATCTTGGTCAGAATCTATGTCAAGCAGTTGGATTGTTACAGTACAATTCGTATGTCCTGTCTTGGATGCATGAGATGCTTGGCAAGGAGGACAGGTGCAAATAACCCTTTCGAGTCGGGTCAGCTGACTTTGCCACGCCCAAGAGAGGTCAGCTTGGGTGGTCCCCGGATGGACTGTGTCAAGTAGTCCCCGAGCACCGCCAGGTGGCGTGCCAGTGCGTATGTGGACTCCTTGTGCCAGGCTTTGGAGTCCACAGGCTGTGGACCACCTCCCAGTCCAGCTTCATCCGCGGTGGACAGTGGGACAAAGTAGCTGGGACAGAGAGAGGCTGTTCCAGATATATCCACTGGTGCACACGGTGCAGTGCAGGTGCTCAAAGGGCGCTTGGCACACCCTGACACAATGACACTTAGTGGGCTCGACTCGCTCTATGCTGGGGAAAAGGGTTGTTTGTACCTTTCCATTGAAATTTCAAGCCTCTCACCATAAGGGATCAGCTTTTAAACTAATCGATACCTCAGTCGTTGCAGTATCTAGTGAAGTGTTCGCAATTTGAGAAAGCTCTTGCACTTAATTGCAGCTTTCCACTAATTCACCCAACTCTGGGGTCGACTAATACTACTTAACACTCTGTGCAGTGCGCACACTTACTTTTTTAAAAAAAAATTCCGAAAAAGTTGCACTGCACTCAATGCTCAATTTGTAGTGCCTGCTGTAGAGCTTCCTGCAGTTGCCACCAACTTGACTCTTGCTCTACAGCAGCTCGTTCAGTTTTAAGAACACTTTTCACATGTTCATCACGCTTAAACACAGAAAAATGCATTACACGTCCTTACCTCAGATGCCAGGGTGCAGTAACAACTTTAGATAGATATCTTCATAACACACAGTATTTGTGACAAGTCATCTCAATGGTTGTAACTTTTCTCTTAGGACCTAAACACACTCTAGCACCAGTTATGTTGAGAAACTTTTGGCCAAAGACGTTTATTCTAGACTGTCTACATGAAGAAGATCTCTAGCATTGGTGGAGAATTGCAGAGCTGTCGTCTGTGGGATCGGGTTGCAGAAGCTGTAGAAGACAGAGACGCTGGAATACCGTATGCACCATACATAGAAGTACAATAAGCTGTGGTTCGTGGACACCCGGTGCGGCCTGTCTGCGTATGAGGGTGCGCACGCACAAGGAACGATAAAGCTATAGAAAAGAGAGCAATCGAGAGAGTATAATAAACAGCTCACTTTACTGCTGTAAACTGTTTACTTCCATTTTTTTTTCTCACTGAATCATGGATGATGACGTTGAACTTTTCGTCTCTCTCAGTGTTGCAGAGCTTGTGGAGCGCAACAAGTCCTGTCCTTGGTTGCCATAGCTGAGCACAGCAATGTCCCTCCTGACGACATTACAGTGGGACCAAATTTATGACAGCTCTTGTACAGTGAGCAAAATTCGGACTGATGGACGATTTTGCCACGATTTCCTGGAATCGTCGTCCTCGCGTGCAGTCATCAAGAGGAAGTTCTTCCAGTCCAAAGTTGTGCCATGCAAGCCAGAAAACTTTCTGCAGGAAGGAGTGCTGATTTTGCCGCCACAAACAGAATTGCACTCAGAAGTTTTTCGTCTAACAAACATTCTTTTCAACCTTAAAAAGTCGACCGTGCTGAATAAGATGGGCCCCACTGTACAAGCACCTAACGTTGGCTCTTCTTGTGTCCACAGACCTTAAATCGATGAGCCTTTAAAAGTGCAGTTAAAGTAGCACCTGAGGACTTTTCAATTCTCAGGCTAAAGCAGGAGGAAAGCTCAAAATTGCTCAGCCACAGCTACGGGTGCAGCGTCGAGGCTGTGACAGGCACCACCTTCTCGTCCCTGGTCGTGTGCAACGCCAGCGTCGAGGCTGCCGCGACCGCCCACAGGGGCCACTTCAGCCTCACATCATATCCATGGCTTGGAGTTACATACATGCGCACACACATGACGTTTTCTGTACTGATCTTAGGGATGACCTCGGATCAGAGTCCCCTCATTGTACATAAGTGACGATGATGACGGCTTCGATGTGTGATGTTCGCATCAAACGAGTGAAGCTTTCCAAAGTACAGCAAAGTCTCAGTTCTATCTTATCTTTACTGCCGGCGTAAAAGGTTTCCGTGAGTCAAGTCCCGATTCTATCACAAGTATGAAAAAACAGAGAATTCGTTGTGCCTGCTTAATTATACAACGCGTATCGAGTGAGCTTATCTTTATTTACTCGTCACACTGTAGGCAGGTGCTGGAAGGCGCCTGAAAAATTTATTATTTTCGCAGCAAATCCTTTTGGGGGACGCATGAGAAATTGCAAGTGCGAAAGTACGACGAAAAGGTGCACAAGTCCAAAGACTATTCAGTCAAGAACACAAACATTTGACCTTTTGAGGGAAAAAGGTCCTGATTCACAGACCTGGGGGATTCGAGAAAAAATGGGTGATCTCGATTATCAATTAATTTAGGACCTTTTAATTGTGATTACGGTTATATTCTCAATTAATTTCTGACCTCGATTAACTGGTAAATGAATTGACGCCAATTAGTGGGGACCTTTTGAGCTCACTTTATTGAACCCATTCGTAGGATCTTTCAGTTCTAGTGAGTGTACATCAGGGCTGCCACATTCAGCAGGTTTCCGGTGGCTGCCAGGGTTGCCACTCCCACAGAACAAGAGAAGAGGCTTCTTTTCAACCAGCTTGCGAAGTGGAGGACTATCATAAATTGCCAGTTCCAGAATTCGGTCCGACTGTCAGTCATTAAAGTCATTAATTAATCTTGATGACAATTAATTGCTCTCGTCACCAAAAGCCACTTCAATTTGAGACTGTGGTCGTTTGACTGCGGCAACAAAACTTGCTTAAAAAGAAACACAGAGCTTGCCTTTGGTCACTGCTCCACTGAAGCACTGGTTCGAGGACATTTCATCCAACTTAGACGTGAGCTTCAGCTTGAAGGCGACGATGGCGGCCACACCTGACCAGAATTCGAATTATCCCTCGGTCTCGTCGACGCAGGACTCTTCTTCATCCATGACAAGTGCTTCTTGGACGAGTCTGTGAGGAGCAGCTGCTGCACCTGCTTCAGGGGCAGCAAGCTCTTGTGCCCCAACTCCCTCATGATGTTCCGGATGGAGTCGGATACGTCGCACAAGTGGTCTTGGACGGACATTGGTGGTGACTCTGGCCACGATGCACTCGATGAAGTTGTTCATCGCGTCGCAGCCAGCTGTGCCAGATCTATGCTTCCCCTTCCTTGTCCTCTTGGCCGCAGCCATCCTCTCGACGGTGGGCATCCCGACGCCGGCGATGTTGGAGTTGGGCATCGAGCAAAGCGTTGCTTCTTTCTTTGCTCCTCCTCACTCATTTGTCAGCCGATTCTTCCCATCTCATAGGGGAAACACACCTAACAACGTGAACGTTATAACAAAGTAATGACAAAAGGTCATGAAACTCGTCTAGGAGAAACGTTGCCATTTCATTTGTCGCTGCATTCACGGAAACAATTACAATTTTGTACTAATAGTTGCCACTGCAATTGTAAGTACAAAAGTGCTCATTTACGAATCTGTTCCTGACCTTGGTTTAGTGATGGGCCGGACGGGTGTTGACTCGAGCCATTTTGACTCGGTTCGAGTCGGGTTTTTTTGCTGACTCGGAGGTGACCCAGGTTTGAAGGGCCCAAACCCGACCCGGAGTCGGATTCAAATGTTCCAACCGGGCTCGAAGTGAGTCAATATGATGGATATGGAGAATACGAAACATTGAAAATGAAGACTTTTGTTATTGGACTTCGTGTCCCATTCATAGACTCTTACTTGCTACAGTAGACCCGAAAACGTTGGCTTTTGACTCGATCCTGATTTGAGCAAGATTTTGGGTTAGCTGACCGACCCGGGTCCAAAAGCTCCAACCCCAGAGAGTGAGCCAGATTCGAAATCTCTCGACCGCGACCCCATCACAGCCCTCGTCACGTCAGTGTGCTTCAGGTCCACAGTGTGCTTCAGGTCCACAGTGTGCTTCAGGTCCACAGTGTGCTTCAGGTCCACAGTGTGCTTCAGGTCCACAGTGTGCTTCAGGTCCACAG
>JAAUXU010030887.1_pt1 | contig 12300 bp, 8 predicted proteins | sample 7278151 | NCBI WGS metagenome assembly JAAUXU01 (sample SAMN14350113, study PRJNA611818) | marine sediment metagenome | isolation source: surface marine sediment (1.8m) | place: French Polynesia: Moorea | collected 2018-08 | reverse complement strand
TGTGTTCCCTGGTGGCGAATCTACCCACATATAATTCTTGACGGTTCGGCCGCGGTAGCAGCAACAACCTTTTTAATTATCCATATCTGCCACTTCCACAGCGACGGCATTTTTAATTATCCTTCTACATCGTCGTCACGGCAGCGGCAGAAGTAGCCTCTTTTCTTCCCCTCCTTGACAGCTGATTTGCAAACATGATTTTCCACTTATGCCACGACCGTGGCCGCGGTATCAGTGGCAACGATGGTCATTTTTTACGATCCTTCTCGATGGTTCGTTCAACCTACGACTATCCATATTGGGAAACCCGAACATATACGATATCATTTGAGTTTCCGCTGCCGCCCCCACTGCACCAGCAAAAGCAGTCACTTTTTTTTTACCAACGATCTAATCATTTTTGACGTCCTCTTCTGTACCACGACGGCGCGGTATCAGCACTAACAGCACAAGCAGCAACACGAACATCCCCCCCTCCAACAAAAACAAGGAGGACCATGTATAATTTTTGATTGCCCTTTCAAAAAATTAAATTACAACAGCAACCTGCGTTTAATTGCCCTAGTTCAGATTAAACTGAAGCAAAAACCACCTTGGTTTATATCATTGAGGGCGGGGGACGTAGCGGTCGAACCCTACAGTTCTTCGTAGCCTCGACACTGCCCCGGGGAACCCCGAAACCCCGGACAACCTGAGCTTAACCCACACAATGCGGGTTTGGCGTTTCAACTTTGCCTCAATTAAGAAAAAAGATTTTCCCCCACCGGGATTTGAACCGGGGTCTGCAAATTCCAGAGCCACGCCTCTACCACTAGACCAGCTCCTTATGTGCTGAGGAGTTCACTCTTTTGGTCCACCAAACAGAGCAACCAGCTTGCCTAAGCAGCAGTCAATCCTTTGGAGGCCACAGAACAGTCATTGTCGCTATCGTTATCGCTATCACTATCGGTAGCGCTATCGCTAAGCCGATATATCCATTGAAATACTTCAAATTTTGACGACGGACGTTTCCGACCCTGTACTCCACAAATTTTGACCCACAGAGTTCGTTCATACCTCGTTTGAAAGCTCTTAACGAACCACGTGATTTTTATTTATGCTTTTCTTTGGCTTCTCCGCTTCATTTCCCTTGAAAATGGGCCGAAAAAGAATTTTGGGTCGTACTGGTTCTTATTCCTTGGCGGTGATAATAGCTGGAAGTGGAATTGCCCAACACCATTGAGGGGCCTTGTAGCATGGCAATCGGGGAACATGGCCATTGTGATGGTTGCCAGAAGCAGCATTTGTGTGGGTTTTTTTTTAAAAAAAGGCCCAATCATTTTTCACTGGCCGTCCCACCCTGCGCCTCGCCACTTTTCCCCCGCCGTCGACCCCCCCCCCCCCTTTTTTTTGGCCCGATTTATTTGCACAGTTTCTTTTTTTTGTTCTTTTTCTGTGTGCGGGGTGGGAGAAAGGTAAGAATTCCTTTCTCACCATTCTAGCAATTCAACTCTACTGTGTCTAGTAGCAAATTTTGTACCTGCTGCAAAGCCGCCAGGTCTTAAAGTGGCAAAAGTTGTTGTTGTTTTTGTTGCTGGTCAGAAAATGAAAAAAACCAACGTTGTGCAGCCATACATAGAGAAGAAAAGTGCTATAAAAACAAAAACAAAAATTAATTGATACAAAAATTTTGACAAAACTAAACAAAACTACACTGAAATGAGAACTGAGAGGAAATTAATGCACAAAATGTGTTACAAAAAAGGGCAGATTGAAATAGTTCACCAGAGTTGTCTATGGTCCAGCCACATAGGTGGAGGAGAAATGGTACAAAAGAGAGGGGAAAAGTCCCCTTCTCCTCATTCCCCTCCTACAATGGCAGAGGATCAAAACAAGCCAAAGGAGCACTCAACCTCTCATCCCACCACCTCTTCTGCCAGCAGCATGGAAAGCATGTTTGAAGAGTCCATGCAGTGCAACATTTGCTACAGGCCTCCCAGACAGCCTCCAGTTTTCATGTGTGAGAACGGGCACATCATGGATGAGGCCTGTGCAAAAAAGGTCCAGCACTGTGGAGTTTGCAGAACCAAGAACATTGGGATCAGAAACAGACCTATTGAGGAGTTCCTGAACAAGCAGGCAGCAGCTGGCAAGAAATTCAAATGCCAAAACCACTCCCTCGGATGCCAGGAAGAGAAGACCTTGGCTGAGATCCAAAAACATGAGGAAGAATGCCAATTCAGAGTAGTTCCTTGCCCCGGATTCCACTACAACAAGTGCACATTTCAAGGCCCCTACAACAGCCTGGTAGCTCACATCATCAAGTTTGGCTGCTGTATCCTGGTCAACCTGGAAGAGACCATGCAGTCCAGACACAACTACCCTCAGCTGCCAGGACAAGACAAGCTATTCCGCCAGAAGCAAGCCATTCTCTGGAGGCCTGTGTGTTACACCTCAGAGAAGAACAAGCCCTATGCTTACTTGAATGTAAGAAGGGAGAGCACAGGAAAGTGGATGCTTTCCTGCCATTCCTTCCTACCAGAGGACAGGATGAAGTTTGCCAAGGTGAAGTTCAGTGTGGGGACCCCCCCAGTCACCACGTGTCTTCCCACAGGGTCAGCTCTTCCTGACCACCTGGCACCTGCTGACAAGAGGCCAACCATCAGCCACCTGCATCCAACCGCTCTGAGGATCACCTGCCCTCGACCCACCAGGATTGACCTGGTGGTGAAAGGAGGCCAGACTCCTGAGACCCATGTTCCCTCTCCTATTCAGGGACTGTGTGTGATCTCTGTGGGATCCCATCTCATTGCAGAACCAGAAGACATCAAGGAGAGTGAGGAGAGTTTCACCTATGATGGCAAGATGCTCCCAGTAGGAGGAGACCCAGAAGCAATCAGAAAGTCTGGGAGGTTTCTGGGTTTGGAAGATGAACAGATCAAGCATCTTGGGGCCTTTGGGTCCATGTTCCATGTGGTGGTGAGCTTTGGGGTGGTCATGAACCCTAAGCAACAGGCAGGACCTTCAACTGCTACCTCCAGTGCCCAATCCACTGCTGGGCAAGCAGCAGAAGATGCCACACCTCCTCCAGCAAAGAAAAGATTCCTGGATAAGGTTCCACTAACCCAAGAGGTATTGGCCACGAAGGTGATCATCCCTTGGAAGAACTCAGTGGGTCTTGGCACCACCAAAAGGGAACCTCAACCCCAAAAGGATGAGGATACTGTTTCTACCACCAAGAAGGAACCCCAGTCACAACCACAAGTGGGAGATGATTTTCCCACTGTACCATCAGACCCCACAATGTCCATCATGCCCATCCTGAGCTACAGGCAACCAGAAGAAGAACAGAACATGACTATGCTGGAGGCCATCAGGAAGCTTCACTACAAGATACACACCAAATAAAACCTAAAAATGATGTAGCAGAAACAAGCAAAAAAATCCAATTAAAATAAAAAAATACAGTAGGCACACTTTTTTCAAGTTATAAAAAAATAGAATGTGAGAACAATACATGGAAGTGTGGATTATGTAAGAAATAAAAGTACAAATTTACTTTCATGAAAGGGAAATATATTGCCAAAAAATGCCCCCCCTGATTCCCTAGCAGAAGCATCATAGGAGGACTGAATCAATACAACGGCACTGGAGTGTCAAAAGAACAAAAGCAAGGCAAGCAGCAAGAAGTGAGTCAGTCAGGGATTGACTTTCTTTCCATCCACATACACACCATGGCACAATTTTTTGTTGTTGTTTTTGCCATGTTTGTTAGACCTGTCCCCATACAAGCAGAAACAAAATTGGCCTTAAGTCATGCTTTAGTGGAAGAAGCAAAGATAATCCAAATAGGAAAACTTCTTACCCACACAACCTACATTGATGTGAGCCAGATTTTTGCATACCTAGATTCTCTAAAAACACATGGAGACTCACTCATGACTCATCTCACTGATGATATTTCTCATCTCTCCAGTTCCAGCTTATATTCAATGGAAGAAAATAAAACTTCCTACACCTTTTTCCTGACTGAAGGAACCATAGGGCCAGGAGCCCCAGGTTGCTTCCTAATTGGTGGAGAAGCAGTAAAACCAGAAAATATAAATGGATGGAAAAAATGGGCTGAAATAGTCCAACAATGGAATACAGCAAACAAAGACACCACTATTCCCAAACCAACAAAACTGATCATGCCAGTAAAAACCAACAATGAAAAGAAGCTGATTTATGTAGGAACTGGATTTAAGGGTGAATTAAAAATGGACACCACTGTAGAAAACGTGGATTTAGTTAAAGCCAGGACTGCATTTCCTCTTTTTAACATAGAATCTCAAGAAGTGGAATACAGAACTGCAAATGAGGAAGCATATGTTCTGTGCAGACTGATCTATAATGACAAAATTAAAGAAAAGGGACTTTGGTTGACAATGGCCCAGAGAAAGGAGGCTGAAATGCAAAAAGTCTTAAATTCGATTGCTGCCACCAAACAAACCTTACTTGATTTCTTAAGAGAATTGCCAGAATTTTCCTACACCTTAGGAAATAAGGTGAGGATAGAGACTTTGGGTGATCTTGCTGAACTTACAGAAATGAATGGGGACCTTTCCTCACACTCTGCAGACAGTATGGACAAATCAGGCAGATTTGCTGTTGCAAATGTATTCTTGAACCAATATATAGAGAAAATAAGAACTTTTCTTGAGAAGGTGGACTTGGTGATACCAGATAATGCTGCCTTTTCCAAGAAAATATTGTTTGCTGCACTTTTGCCTGTGGTGAATGCTGCTTTGACAGGTTTGAGAGGAGTTTCCAACATGGAACCTTACACCCAGTCTTTAAAAAGCAGTGTCAAAGGATCACTAACTAAGTATGATGCAGCCAACAAGGTGATTTTGCAAGAATTTTCATACTACCCCCCAAAAATCAGTGACCTTCATTTTCTGTACAAAATTATTACATTTCCTCTTTTGACAAAAGAACATGAGGTAGTTTTGGACCTACCAACTTCTCATCTAATTGTTGAAGCTACTGAGGGTGACACATGCCAGTTCATCAAAAATAATTTCCTGTTGTCTCATTGTAGGAGGCTTGAAACACCTAGTTTCTACAGCTGTTTCAGTGATGTACTAGGAAAAGCTGATTCTTGCTGCCAAGAATTACACAGGCTTGATACACTGGAAAGTGTAGGGAAATGTGGAGTAATTATGTTCAACCAGCCTGCAAATATTGAAAGAATAACATATGTGGACTACAACCTTGCCTTTGTTGGATCCTCCTTGACAAACTCTAACATTGAATTTTTATGTGAAGGGGACCCCAGTGAGAAAACACTAAATGAAAGCTCTGTTATCTCCTCTGATTGCCAAATAAGATTGGAAGGAAGAACCTACAAACCATCTAAAATAGGAACTACCTCCAACATCATAACCCCTTTAAGTTCCTTATTCAGTAACCTAATTCCCCACTTGAAGGAGTTAGAGGTAGATGTAAGAAGTTCCCCAAAATATTTGCCAGAATTTCCTGTATTTAATGAGAATGGAACAATTTTTGGGCTTGGAATATTTGAGTGGATGGTGATAACAGCAAGTTTTATTGTTTCAACATGTGGGTGTACACTTCTTATAGGGTGGTTTAGTTATATCAAAAAAATCAAACATAGGAGGAAAGGCAGAGATGCTATTGACAAACAAAACTACATTATGGTGAATCATGCAGGAAGAAGACAAACTCTCCCCATCTATAATCCCCCATCAGCTCCTCCTCCATTCCAATATATTTAATTAGGACCAATCATTTGTGTTTCAATATCAAAAACAGATATAGAAGGAACCATTTGAGTGGAGTAAGAAGGAACTTTTGTAAGCTATTAAATTTTTTTTTTGCTCTCATCAGTCAGAGAAAAGACAATTAAACACCCAGAATAAAGAACATTGTTCTCCCTAATGGGGAAAGAGGAAGCTTCCCCTTGCAGCAGCAGACCACAAACAGGCCACACAGGCTCCCAGCCCCTCCACACGGGCCCTAGACCCCCTTTTTTCCTCCCTGGGTGGGAAGGAAAAATAGCACCCGGCTAGTGTGTCCAAGCCATTCCATTTTTTCTCACACCTTCCTCCCTCTCTTTTTATGCAAGCTGACAGGAGGAGGATCCAAATAAACAACAAAGCCTTTTCTCTTGGGCAAGTGGTTCCAGAAAAAAGTGTCATGAACAATCCCCACCGGTGGGGATGGGGGTGGAAGAAGACACACCCTCCCCCCCCACCATCACAGCCCAGACACCCTTCCCATATCCAAAGGATTCATGGATATAAAAGGCAGGAGTGTCTCTCCAGGGGGACATTACATCCTGCACCACAGCAAGATGCAGAACGCCCTGGACAACCACACTCTTCTCCTGCCTTTTGGACGCTACCGCCGCAACCTTGGGGCTGCTGTGTCATCTGACATCCATGTGGTAGACAGAGCCAGGTTTATCTTCCAGAGCTGGACCCTACATCACAGGATGCCCAAGATTATCATTGGGTTAAGTGGTAAGCATCTCAACTACTACCAGGATCTGCTGTCTGAGGTTGGCCTTCTCAACAACCAGCCTGAGGTCAACTCCGTCATCTTACTCGCCCCTGTACCCTATAACGAATCGTCCCTCCCCCATGTAATGGGGTGGGAACGGCTTCTCAGCGATCATCTCATCCACCTGGAAAAGGTGACATTGGTGAGTTTCTCATCAAAGATGTGTCTCCACCTTGATGGATACCAGGGAGGCAAGTGGAGGAAGTTGGATCTCCTGCAGGCTATCCTGGAGGAGGAGGCCCCAGGACTCATCATCAGGGCTGAGGAGGCACTCTTCCGCCCAAAGAGGTTTAGGAGGAACCAGCCTGCATCTCCAGAGCCACAGCCCGAGCTGGACTTCAACCAGGACAACCCCAACATTCCCAACACCCTAGAGGATAATGATGATGACATGGAGGTGACCCTGCAGGACATTGAGGAGCTCATCCGGAAGGAGCTCCAGGAGGATGGCGCCATCGAGGTCATCGATTTAACCCATGAGCAGAGCAACCAGGATGTGTCCCAGAAGGACCTGGAGGAGCTCATCAGACAGGAGCTCCTAGGGGATGGGGCTATTGAGGTCATAGACTTGAGTGGCCAGGAGGAGGTGGTGGACCTCACAGGTGAGAAGCATGAGGAGGACAATTCTCTGGAAGCTCTATATCTCAATTCTGACCCTCTCCTAGGCTATGTGGCTCCAGCCCAGCAGCAGGAGCCCATGGACACCACTGAGGATGAGATTGAGGTCACCACCCTGGAGTGAGGAAGAAGAACACACCACCCAAAAGACAGAGAAAGACAAAAGCACCACCCACCACAGCACCTACCACATGTAACAGAAAAGGACTGAATTTTATCAATCATTTCCATGCACCCCCCACATATCCAGAATATCTACAGTATTTTTGAAGAAGATTTTCATCAAGTACACTCATAAGAAGATATCATCAAGTATTCCAGTAAGATTTCTGCACACATGGATGCCAGCCAATTGGAAGAAGAATAAATAAAGACAATAAAAACCAACAAAGCAACACTTGGAGTTCTACCATATATACCAAATTTGTGACAAGAATTTTAAGTCAATTTGGTTTCTTAAGACAACTACTAGGACAACATAGCAACAACTTTATTACTCCACCAAGGAAAATAACTGCCCTGACAATTTCTTGCAACAGTAGAGGTAAGAAAAGGGTCCAACAGGCTTCAAAGTATCACAATGAAATCTGGGTTCTGCGCAAAGAAAAAAATATATATAAAAACCTGGATATGATCTTACCCCCCCCTTTAAACCACATTCCCAGCACTTCAGGTATGTCGGCATAGGGTTTAAGGTATATCGGCATTTTAGAAGAGAGAGGTTCAGTGATTGCCATATTGTTTTCCCTAGCCCTTCAGGTATGTCGGCATAATACCTAAGGTATATTGGCATTTGGGAAGTGAGGTTCAGTGAGTGCATTATTCTTCCTTCCCAGATCTCAGGTATGTCGGCATAAGATTTAAGGTATATCGGCATTTTGGAAGGATGATGTGCAACTGAATTTTCCAGTGCAAAATAAAAATTGGAGGGACAAGCTTATAAGGGAATATTTTTGATTGGTCCCAGGCAGTTTCTCCCCACCCACCAGACCGATCACTACTCAGAAATGGAAGGGAAACAGAACTTTGCCTTGGAAAATATTCTCACTCAAATTAAAAGATTGTTGACAGATTATACAGACGAACTGCTCCAATGGACTGAAGTGTCACAAGGGAAGGAAACAACTTTTGATTTTGAATTGGATGAGACTTACCAAACAAATATCAAGGAAGTAGAGAGAGAACTAACAACTCTTAAGACCACCATGACAAGGGATTTGACTAACATTATCAATTGGGCCCAGGACCTATTGCTAAACAACAAAACCATTTTTGTTCCACCTGACACAAAGCTGAGCAGTGGAAGGAACCTACACTCCCTTCAAAAGGAAGTTGAGACAAGGATGGAACATTTTCCACAGAAAACTACCAAGGAGGACAAGCTGAAGGAGTTAATGAAAATGGCTTGGTTGTACCAACTGTCCCATCTTGAAATTGTCTCCCTCCTGACCATGGCCTTTGACTACCAACCGGAAGATGTTCATTGTTCAGTGTATGTTTTTCTTTGGGAACTGAAAAGTTTCATTGGAAGTAGAACCATAGAGTTTGAAACCATTGATCACCTCCAAAGTGATTTCATAGATGCCTTTGGAAATGTCATGGACCTGACAACCTCTCTGAAGACTTTGAGATACTTCCAGGGATGGGAAAGACTAAAGGCCCAGAAAATACCCAGCCAAGAAACTGAGAACAAACAAAATGCAGAAAGAAATGTGAAGGTAACTGGGAACAAGCCCAAAGCTGGTCCCCAAAAAGCAGGTTTAACTAGGAAGCTGCACTTTACAGCAAAACCATCAACAGAAAAATTTGTTCAAGAAGTAAGAAAATTGTTTGGAAGCTTTACTGACTTGCTGCCTCCCACCTATGCATTGTTGAGCAAGGAGGAGAGAGAGTCTGCCACAACCCCCTTGGATGAGGCCTACAGAACCAGGATCCGCAATGTAAAACAAGGATTGCATGAACAAATTGTCAGTCTGGCCACCACTCTAAGAATATCTGAGAACTGGCTTGTGGAGGCCATGATTAATGACAATTTGGTCTTTGTCCCCCATGATCCAAGGGAGAATAGTGGAACAAATCTGCTTACCCTGAAGGAAACCATTGAGGCAAGGGTTGAATCCATGTCTAGTAAATACGAGGAAACTGATAAGATCAAGGAATGCCTAAAAATGGCAGTGGTGCATAGATTGTCCCACATGGAAATCATGTCCCTCCTGACCATGATGTTCCCAGATTGCCCTCAGGACAGGCAATTCTCTTTGTCCTCTTACCTCTGGAACATCAAGCACTATAGTAGAGGTCAAGAAATCAGTTTCAAGGACATAGAACATTACCACAAAGACTTCTCTTTCAATTTTGATATGGCCATGAAATTGGCCATTGAGCAGACTTGCCTGGAGTATTACCATGCTATGGACAAAATCAGAGCAAATGAGGATGCTTTGAACAAAGGAACCCAAACAGAGGAGACACCCCAAAGCATAGATCAAAACCAAGATCAGGACAATGGTAAATCTGTGGACAACCAGGATTCTAACAGCGAAACCTTGGCCAAAACCACGAGCAACAATCCAAGCAGGATAAATGAAGAAACTACTCTTGCCAAGAAAACGAATACCCAGCACAAGAAGAGGAACAGGAAACAGAAAAGAGGAAAAGTGCTTGTCAAGTTTGGAAGTCAGCTCAGTCCCCAGTAAACCATGGAAGAGGAAAGAACCAACCCATCTCAAGAGACAGAGCAACAAGAAATCCAACACAGCCAACCAGACACAGAAAATAGGCAACAAAATGAAGAAACAGATGAAAGAAGGCCAACCATAGTGGAAACAGCTCAAGACTCAAACTGGGAAACTCAACCCTATGAAGAAAATACTGTACCAATGAGGGCTTTCTTTGGACACTCCCCTCCACAGGCTTCAAAGGAAATGAGATTGCCAAGACCTCTGAATCCACAGTGGGCAAGCCGTGCTAGCAGATTAGCAACCTTCTACACCTGGCCACCTGCAATGTGCATCAGAAAGGAAGAGTTAGTTGACAGTGGATTTGCATATACCTCTTGTGGTGACAGAGTAGTGTGTTTCAGTTGTGCCCTCATGCTATACATGTTTGACCCGGATGATGACATTGATGCAGAACACAGGAGATATTCACCTACTTGCCCCTTCATGAAGCTCAAAGCCTCCCAATCAGGAGAAAATTCATCCTACCCGTACCAGGAACCAGCTAACCCATCAGACTTGGGCAAATCAAAGGAGGAACTCAGTCACCTGGTGGAACAATATGAGGAAAAACTGAAATGCAAGATATGCCTCGACAAAATAACAGACATTATCATCACTAAATGTGGACATCTGGCATCTTGTTTTGAATGTATAACAGCACTTCAGAGTTGCCCAATATGCAGAGGTCCCACAAACAAAGTTCAAAAAATTTATTGGTAAAAACTCAACAGAACACCCAGGAAAAATAGTTGCAAGTAGAAGTGTTTCTTCTCAAAAAAGAGTCCCTCCTTGACCACCAGACCATCAACAACTGGAAAATAGAACAAAAGAAAAAATTAGTAGATTTACAAACAAAACGTGTTTTGGAAAAAAGTGAAAACCAAACAGAAAAAGGACAATGATTTGAAAATAGATTTGAAATTGGTTGAACTTGAAAAAAAAAATAGAAAAATAGAAAAAGAACATTGATGAAAAAGAAGAAAAACAAAAGGAAAACATTTTTTGGAAAAGTTTGTAGAAGTATAGTAAGATTTTGAAAATAATGTATACAATGTAATTAACATATCCTAGCATGAACCTTGATATATTTATTATGTGTTTGTTTTGTAAGATTGGACTAGTTTGATGTGAATATTTGAATTAAGTGTTAAGAAATTCCAGGAAAAGTTAAGGGATGGGCACTTTGTTATAAAAATTCCAAAATAGGAATGGGCGCCTTAAGAAGGAATTTTTGAAAAGGTGTTGACCTTTCCCAAATAGTGCAAGAAGTTTTTTTTAAGGGTTAGTAGTAAGTTTAAAGGGTTTTTTTGAAAAATGTTTTTTTAAGGGTTTAACCTGGAAGTTTCCCCACCCCCTAGTGTAATGTTTGGTAGTTGTGAATGTGTTGTACAGTTGGATTTATGAAACTAAGGGTTTGGTGTTTTCTTGGCTTTTAGGATAGGTAGTAGTAGTGAGTTAATAAGTTAGTTAGTATGAAAATCCTTTAAAAAGGCTCCAGAGAAGCCACTTTAGAGATGACCTCCAGGGTGGAGGATCATAGAGAAAGATGGACTTAGAGGGAGATTTTTTTGGGAAACTTTAGAGATGAATCCTCAGAGAAAACGTTCTAGAGTGGGAAAGGCCCAAGAGAGAATTGGTTTTAGAGGGGGATGTCATAGAGAAAGTTATAAGATATAAAAAGCAAGAAAAACACGCCCTTGGAACATAAAAATGGTAACAGAAGTGTTTGTGTAAATATGTAAGAATGTTTTGAAAAGATTTTATTGTTTGTTCGTTGTGAAAAGTTTGAATGGTGATTGATTGAATGTTGTGTATTATTATTTGTGAATTGCTGTTGATTGTTGTTAATAGTTTTGTAAATTTGAGTTTTTGATGTAGTGTCTGAGAGTACTTTTTATGTAACCCCCCCCCCATAGTCCCCAGGTTTCTTTTTGTCTTGTCCCGTTGGGCCCGGTGGATGATTTGCCCCCATTTTGGGAAAATGGTGCCAACTCAAAGCCATAGATAAGACACAAGAAGAAGGTTTTATACAGTTACAAAAATTCACCAATAGTTACGAAAATTCCCCAAAGCTGGCCACTCTTCCCTTCAGTCTAAGGAGACTAAAAGGAGGAGTTGGTCACCCTCCCCTCCTCTCACTCTGGGGGTAGACCAGAGGCAAGAGGAAAAATGGAGACAGTTCTCCACTGGCGGGCAGACCGCCAAGACCCCTCAGAAAACTTAGTTTGCAAAGGTTAAAATAGTAGAAAATAGTAAGAAATAAGAGAGTTGACGTTGGGCGGCCGGACCGCCAACATCCCCCTGAAGACTAGTGAATAGTAGTGAGTGATAGTGAAAAGTGAAAAGTGACAAAGTCCCAAACAGTACATAGGAGCTCAGTCCTGTGTTGACAGCCAGACTGGCAACACCTCCTAGG
>JAAUXU010017549.1_pt1 | contig 12300 bp, 13 predicted proteins | sample 7278151 | NCBI WGS metagenome assembly JAAUXU01 (sample SAMN14350113, study PRJNA611818) | marine sediment metagenome | isolation source: surface marine sediment (1.8m) | place: French Polynesia: Moorea | collected 2018-08 | reverse complement strand
GGAGGTGGAGGAGGTGGTCGCGAGGCTCACCGAGGCAGGGATCACGTACTTCATCAGGGACAGGTGAGTGATCTGGCAAAGTATTGTCTAGCACACAATCGACACTTGTTCTATTGCAGGTATCTGTGGGAAAAGGTGAGGCCCGAGAGGGACTACGAGAGGGGAAACCCGGACGAGAAGGACGTGAGCATCAGCCTGTCCCACCTGGCCCTGCTCTGGATCATATTCCTGGCCGGGTTGCTGCCTGCCTCGGCCTCCTTCGCCGCGGAGTGGGCGAGGAAGACGCCAAAAAAGTTTCGACCATTCCACGGAGCGGCGAAAACAGTCAACTTTATTGTTTAGTCCAATAATAGACCTAGCCAGAGATTGAAATGACTCAGCTATAAAAAATATACCATAATCGTTGCATTTGGAAGAACCATGCACATGTCATTGCACGTTTTTCGATAAGAGGACCATAGCAGTAGTGGTATTGTTGTTTTGTACAGTACAAATGTACACATGATGGAAACTGTGGAATGGATGTACATACAAGGGTGCAAATCATTGCAGTTACCAGTATCGGTTCGGTACACATCTACTCCGTAGCTTATTCCCAACGCATAAGCAGGCGGCAGCTAAAAAATAACTTGAACTGGAACATCAGGAAACTTTGACTTCAGCGAGGAACTTCCATAAAAACTCATGGGAGGGAGATAAATTTAGTCTTTCATGGCTGTTGCTCAGGTGTCTCTCCTTTCTCTCCTCCTCCTTTATTCCGTCGAAATTGTCAGCTTTTCCTCCCCCGTCCCCTCTTCCGCCGCCGCCTTTGCTCTGTGCCAATCTTTCACCTGTCTGGAGCTGTCAAGGCATCGGAGGAAGAAGAAGAGGTGGAGCGAGTACAATTCGGAGACAGGTGTGCTTCGGCGCTTTGATTCGCTCGTATAATGGAATATAAAAAAGTTTCGCAGCTGGGGATGAAAACTGCCGAGCTTCAGAGAGACAGCGCGGGGCCCATGATTGGGAGAGGAGAGAGGGCGAGCCAGCGAAACTTTCCTTTTTAAAATTAAGTTGAAGACGCGTAAGATCCCAAGGGACTGTCGCGAAAAAAATTCGTGCGCATATTTCTTTACTCCTATCTCCGGGAACGGAATTTCATCTCTCTCAATCGAATTTTCAAGACATCAAACGACCCAACAGGTGAGAGGTTTTTTTGCCTTGCTGTATCGTCCGCTCTTTCTGGGCCTTTTCCTCCACTTTCTGTACACAAGATCGTCGTCGAGACAGGGGTGCGTGCCATGACGCAACTCCCATATTTTACTCTGGCTTTTTTTGCTCTCCGCAGTCGTCCCACCGGTACAGCAGGGAGCTAGCGTGCTTCAAGGAGGTAAAGGGATTTCCTCCCCCTTTTTCCTCTGCCGCTCCTTGCAGCTAAAAGTCCCACCGTAGAAAGGCCGAAAAAGGGGGCAAGGAGGGAGGGGGGAAGAGGGGGAGAGTTCCTTCGTGCCCTGCAGGTGACAGATTCTTTTAATGTGCGTCCGGCAAAGACCGCGTACTCTACTTCCGCCGTCTTTTCTGCCCTCTCAAGGTGCTTTGTACCTATGTGGGTCGAGCTACTTTAGTTCTTTCCCACTGCCCCCAGTTGGGGGCCGAACTTTTGGCAAACCGCAGTGGAGCAATTCCATAATTCTGTACTGCAGAAGCAAACAAAAGAAACAACAACAGCCCGTTGCCGCCGGAACGATACGAAAGTTTTTGAATATTCATGATGGCGGCATTGCGAATGCAAATAGTTTGGCTGCAGAAATGGAAAGGGGAAAAGTATAATTGGTGAGAGCAGAAATCTGGCTGCTATAGAAACGTCCGCTTGATCTTAAGAGCTGGCAATTTGGTTTTTGGATAATTTCAATTTTCAATTTTGCTCCCAACAACTAACTCTGCTTCTTGCTTCTGTCCGTAGACTAGCAGACTTATTTCTCGACCGGATCCTTCTCTTTTCTCCTTCCTCTCCCCCCTGCTTGATGATTTATCGGATATCGAAGAGGACTTTTTCGCCTCCTTTTTGCTATCTACCTGGTATATGGTTTGAGCGCTGGCCGACAAGGAAGCAGAAGTAGATACAAAAGAAGAAGGGCTTCTTTCCCCCTCCTCCATTCCGGCAAAGGATAAATTACTCCTCCCCCACCTTTCCCCGCTTTTTACCGAACCACTTAAAAAAGAACTACAGGGGGCGAGGGCGGAAGGGGGGAAAGGGGGCGGAAAGAAGCCCCTATTCGTCCGCCTTTTGTAAGGCTTGTCTCCAGACTTAGACCAAACATTGGCAGAGTAGGTAAAGGAAGCCACTTCTCTCTCATCCGGGAAGGAATCCATTGGCAACAACACGGCCGCCGCCGCCGCCGCCGCCGCCGCCGCCGCCGCCGCCGCCGCCGCCGAAGCCGGAGGAACGCTTTTTACCCACACAGGAGAAGAAGGGGTGCAAAAAGTAGAGCCCGAAGGAGGTCGCAGAGAGAAGGAAGAGAGAGACTCTTCGGAGACGCGAGCGAGACAGAGACAGGAAAGATATCAATCTTAATCACTCCATTTATCAGGCGGGGCGGAAGAAGGAGAAAGGGGTGGGTTCGATCGACCAAGCATCAAAGTCTCTAGAGGGGAAGAAGAAACTCTTTTTTCCGCCGGAAGCACTTTCAAAGTACTTTCTTTTGCAAAATAGCACGCTTTCGGAAGGCGAAAGCAGAAAGTAAGGCTAAAACTCCAGACCACTTCCCCGAAGGTGTACTTCTACGTACGTGCAGCTACTCACCGGCCAAACTCTTTTCCCCTCCCCCTATTCCTCTGTACGTAAGGTATATGACTTAGGAGGGGGCGGCAGATGGCGGCAGAAGCAGAAAGGGTGCTCTGCTTCACCCTTTTTTGCATGGCTGGCGGGAGGGGCAGTGTTGGGGAAGGGGAGAGTGAGGGGCCACCGGGGACTAAGGAGGCTGTTTGGGGAAGAAGGAGAAGCAGGGAAGGTGCAATAAAGTACCGAGACCGCAAGAAAGAAAAAGGGAGGGAGGGAGGGATAGGCCCCACACGGTTTTCCCCTTCCCCCCGCCTCCTGTGTAATGGGCGGGAAAAACCGGGGCCGTTTGCTTGTCCGTCCGATGTGTGCTTCCCAAGGGAGGGGGAGAGGGGGAATGGACTAAACGGCGACAGAAGCAAATGAAAATATCAAGTTCACTCTCACCTTTAGAGTCGTCTTCCTCCTCAGTTCCGCCGCCGCTCCCTTTTCCCGCGTCGGAGAAGAAGGGGCTGCGGAAAGAATTAAAATTCAAGATTGATATGCCACAGCAATTTCCATACACTGCATGTAACGTTATACAAACAACCAAAGTCAGACTACGTGAAACAAGACATTTCTAACGTCTCTCTCACCTGGCCTCTCTCCTCTCCCTGGAGGGCTCCACGACCCAAGGGAATCCACTCGCCGCCGCCGCCGCCGCCGGCCGCCGCCGCACCATCATGAGGGCGTCGGCGCCAACCGGGAATGGAGGGTAAGTTGCGGCCAAGGAGAGGATCGCCACGGCGGCGGTGAAAAGGGAAAGGAGGAGAATTGGAGGCGGGGGCGATGGGACAATGCGCACAATGGAGGAGGGGGGACAAGTGTCCGCCCCCTCTGTCCGCGTCATCCTCCCCCTCCTCTTCGCCGCCCCCTCCACTTTCACTCCTCTGCTTCCTTTCATGTCTCTCTCTCTCTCTCTTTGTGCGGAGAGGCCCTACTTTTCTTCCTTTTTTGCGGCCTCGGAAAGATTTCTTTTTATTTTCTCGCTTGCATGCGAAGGAGGCTCTGTTGTTGCGAGAGCGCGGCTGTGAGAGGCGTCGTCGTCTGCGAAGACGAATCACGGTTCATTGTGTCTTGACGAGGAGGAAGGGGTTTCATCAGGGACTCCTTTCTTCTTTTCCTGCTTTGGTCCTCCTCGACGGCTTTATTCACATGCAGCACATCTTACACCACGCCACAGAAAACCCTTCCGCTCCTTCCTGACGAAACATTCGCCAATTCTTCTGTTCTTTTTTTGTTGCGCTCTTTCACGAACTCTTCGCGCTGACGCACTGACGAGAATAAATATCTATCTGATTCGGCAAATCCCTTGCCGCCACGCTGTTCCTCAATCTTGGTCAACTCCCTCTCTATTGTTGTTTGCCTCCTCTCTCCTCTTTGTATCCACCCACTTCCACTATAGCACAACACAACGTAGTATGTGGCAATGTGCTACTCCCGTTCTTTTCTTGGCTACGACAGATTGGGCTGGAGAGAACCCGGCACCATTAGAAGCAGCAGGGAGGAGGAGTCACAATCGGGGGATGCCACAATGCTCTTCTTCTTTATTCGCCTTCTCCTTCTTCGGTTGTAGTGGCCGGAGATAGAAGTGGGATGGAAGATGGAGTATTCGCTCGTTTATCTTGGTCCTCCCCCCTTCCTCGTCCGTCTATTTTTTGCAGTATCCTCTTTTCCCTCGCTCGGGCCTATCTCCCCCTTTCTTGCATTTATGCAAACGAAGGAAGAAGCCCTTTTTCCCTTTTCTTCGGCGTCACTCTTTCTTCTTCTACCTTTAAAAATTCATCTCCGCTCACACTTCAAAAAGCGGCGCCCTCCTTCCTTTTCCCCCTCCGGCCCTCGGCTGGAAACGCGACTTTTTTCCTCATCTCCTCGCTTGTCACCAACCCAGGAAGGAGGGGGAAGGAGGATGCTGTGGTAGGGGAAGGGGAGGGGTTGCATTTCCATCAGTCATGCCTTGTAAGCATGGGAGTGGTTTGGCTTTTGCCTCGGGCGGCGAGGGGAGGATGGGGAAGTTCCGGGGGCGGGACGCCCGAGCCCGACTGCTGCACCACCACACATACGATGACGTTCCCAAGGTCGCCAGCTCAACAGCTCTCTCTTCCCCCTTTTATGTAATGCACCCTGTCCGTCCTCCGCATTAAAGTGTCGCCGTTGCCCACAGGGCAACTAGATCCGAGGAAATGAGTTCCGCCGCCCTTCCTCGCTTTCCGCCCTATTCTTCTTCTTCACCCGCCGTTGTCCCCATCTCTCCTCGCACTTCCCTTTCCCGTCGGCAGTCATATTTCTTTTCCTCCTCCTCCTCCTTCCTTTTTCTACGGTCCTTGCGTCCTTCCCTCCGTCCTCCTCCGCTGCCCACTTTGGTCACAGCGAGATCCTCCTCCTCCTCCTCCTCCTCTTTTCCCTCCTTTTCTCCAAGACAAATGGGCGCGGTTGGTGCCACCTCCGTCCGACCTTCCTTCCTCCGCTCAGGGGAGAGGTGGTCTGATGGGCCACGGATCTGGAAAAAAAGAAGGGGACAGTTGTGGTGCTATAGTAGTGCGTATAGTAGAGGAAGGGTGGAGGGCCATGCCTGCCAGGGACGCCCGCGCACAAAAAAAGAGGTACTAGGGGGAGCAACAGTGCGGCAGAATTGTGTGTGGGACTCCGTACATACAGTCGCGGCTATAGGCGCTATAGGGCACTCTACCCCCTAGCTCGCATCGCACAGTACTATAGGTATGTGGGCGTAGGTCGCAAATTTCCCAGACTGGCAGACAGGCAAAAAAGGAAAAGAGGGGAAGAACAAGAACAAGGAAGGCCCTCAAATTGAAAATGCTCTCGGTCTGACAGGAGGAGAGACGTCGTAGGGAATCGAATTAGCAGCCTGCGTCCTCCTCCTTTCCCCTCCTCCTCCCAATTTATCCCTTTCCTCACGGCCTCTAATAACAGCGGCCCTTTTTTCTCCGAACGACCGGCCTCCGCGGCCGCGACCTTCTTTTCTCCCCCTTACTCCCCCTAAACTGCGCCCATAGGACCTGGTTAAGGTTCTGTCTGCTGCCCGCCCCTCCCCATTCCTTCTCGCACTTTTCCCATCTTGACTCCTGGAGGGTCCTCCTCCTCCTCCTCCTCCTCCTCCTCCTCCCACGAAGAAGAAGGGGCCTTCTTCGCCCCAAATGGGAAAGGCGTCAGGAGAGTGGGAGGAGGGACGAGCCAAAAAAAGGAGCCGAGGTCTTTTTCCCCAACCAGCAGCGGAAAAGGGGGTGAATGCGAAATTTCTGGTTGGATCAGGTTTCACCAATCTATTTTCCTCCTATTTCGGTTCTTGCCATGCAAAATCGCGCTAGTAAAAATACCTCCTTTATTGAACTGCACAATAAGTATGTATTGTACATATACATGTGAGTATGTCTTGCTGGGATTTTTGCCCCTTGAAGTTTGAACGTCGGCAAATCCCAAAACTTGGCCTTTGGAGAGGTGGCAGAGAAAAGAAGAAAAAGCGCAAGAGTGTCTCACTCACTCCTCCCGGCCCCCCTGCTTCCTCGCGCCGGATCCAACTGAGATCCCACGGGTCGCGCGGGGGGACGGAAAAGGCAGAGAGAGAGAGAGAGAGAGACGGCGTCGGCGAGGAAAGTTTCCTAATAAAACTTTTCTTCTTCTTCTTCCCTTGCGTTCCGCCCCCGCCCCGCCCGCCTGGAGCGGCCTCATCGGAAGGAAGGAGGAGGCCGCCAGAATCCGGGAGACAAAAGAGCTAGACTACGAAAGTTGATGAGTGGAATTTCGGAAAATCTTCTCTTCGTTTCGAAAGATTGTCAGAGTTGATCTTGGATCTTCCGGGATCTGAACTGAGGAGAAAAGAAGAGGAAGGAGTTCAAAAATGATGACTTTTCAATAGGAGGTCTGGATTCTTGTGATATCTACCTAGCTGCCTTTCTAAAGAAGGAGAGGAGGGTCTCTCACGTCTTGTCTGGCGTTTGAGGAAAGAGTTAGAGGGGAAGATTGTCGGAACGAAGGGGGAAAGGAAGATCTAGCAGGAAAGACGTGTGATTGGCGCCAACTTCCTGCACTTCTCTCGGCAGCAGGAGTTATTCTATTGCACAGGGGAAGATTGCTCAAAGTTCCCCCATATCTCAGGCCAAAAAGATTTTTTCCCTTGAAAAGACAATCGATTTTGCTTTCCATGTTCCAATTTCTGCACGTCATAAATTTTTTCTCCCTCGACGTCGACGTCGAATTTCTTGCCCGGCCGAGATTCTGATAACTGAACACGTCGGCAAAAAATGGGGGAGGAAGAAGTGGCAAAAGATTTTCCCTCCGTGATCGAGGCGAAGGCGAAACTCTGACTGCTTCTTTCCCTTATTCTTCTTCTTTCCCTTACTTTTTCCTTCTTCCGTTTCGCTCTGTCGACTAAGGAGGGTGAGAAGGAGAAAGGAGGGAAAGAGGAGAAAGGCAAAAATGGAAATCTTCTTCAGAAACGCTCTCTCGTTTCCGGAATCTCGGGGTAAAAAAAGAAGGGAGAGAAGAAGGGAGACACTTCTTTCTGGCTGGAGAAGAAGGTTCCACTTTTTATTTCGGTCTGCACCGTCTATATGTGGGAAAAGTCGCCCCCAGGGGCTGAGCTAAAAATATTGCTCAAGAGTACAAGTGGGAAGGATAGTGGGTGTAGGGGGACAAAAAGGGTGGTTTGAGGACGGGGTGCGGGTGGGGAATAGGGGGGGGGTTGGGGGTGACTGCTTGACTCATTTGTCAAACAGTGAAATATATTGACTGCCTGGGGGACCCGCATGCAAAGACAAGACAAGGATCCCCTGGTTTGAGTTTTTTTCTGTTGCCAGTTTCTGAGTGACTGGTGGACCATGAAAGCTCTTCCCCCATTTTCCATTTCCCCCCGCCGAGCGAGGGAAAAGAATGGGCGGTTTCCCACCCCTTCCTCCAGCAGATAGATCCCTTGGCGCCGCCGGCATATGATTTACATAAATAGGAAGTGGAGGGGGAAAAGAGGCAACCCAAGCAGAAAAGGAAAGAAGGTGGGGGTGGGGGACAGAAATTTCCCCTTCCCTCTTTTCCTGATCCCGGGATTTGGAAGAATTTTTTTTTCGTTTTTCGTTTCCTTTTGCTCCGAAGAGCTTGAAAAGGTATGTTTAGCTCACACTCCTCCTGTTGGTCCTGGCTGATTGGTGCTTCCTTTTCTCTTCCCCTTTTCATCCCCTCTTTCTTTTCCTCTACTGACCACAGACTCTGATTTCTTGCCTCCTTTTTCCCTCGAAAGGAAAAACCGGTCGGATGAGATTTTTTGCTCTTCTCTTCTCAAATTTCAGTGGGCAAAGTCGGAGGGGGAAGGAAAGTGAGTGAGGCCTTTGAAAGCGAGAAGGTCGCAAAAGTTGAAGAGGAGGGGGAGGATTGGTGGGATGAGATCTCGAATCCCGATCTTTCAGGGTTCATTAACTCTGTGCCAACGCGCTTCCGGCCACCCCTTCCTTTTTCCCCGGCAAGGTTCGCAGAGGAGAATTAAATCCAAAGATTCGGCCTCAAGATCGTTCTCCCTTCTTCGGACAATTAAGAACAATTTGTGTTTTCAACCGTCGCAAAAAAGTCTGGGAATGACCCCCAAACTCCCACCCTGCAATCCCTGGGAAATTGAGCCCCCCTCGGTTTGTAAACAGGGAGGCGCGCTCTGAGGTCTGGAAAGAGGATGGACATTCGACAAAAAAACCATCTCCCCGGCCATTCTCCATCCATCAGCCAGTTCTCCAGACCGGCCGAATGAGAAGAAAGGAAAGAAGAAGACAGTGGTCGACCGACCCCATCCTCCTCTCTCCCACAAAAACTTCCAAGTCGGAGGGGGAAAAGCCAACAACAACTTGTGCGTGGGAAATGGTAGCTTGGTCGGAAGAGGGAATTCCCCGTCCCCTTTCTTCGTTTAAACCGGCCGATTCCCCCCCCGCGCCGACGTTCGAAGGACTCCGCTCACGGCCACGTTATCTGCATTGTGGGTGGGAACGGGACGGAGATTCTCCTTCTCCCCTCCTCCGTATGAGGCCGCCATACTTTTTCGCACAAGCTTTCCCCACTTCTGCAATTCTGGTTTCTGCAACGGCGGTCTAACGACTTTTTCATCGGGTGGTTTTTGGCCCCTCCAACATTATTTCTGTCTCAGCCTTCTGGTTGGTCAAAAGAACAGTTTCAGGGCGAGGCGACAAATTAAGCTTGCTTTCCTCTCGATCTCTCCCGCCATTCTCTCTTCGATTCCCCCTCCCCCCTTCTCGTTTTCATTTAATGGGCGTCTGGTTGGTCAGACGCTTTCCACCAACGAGTTTAGGGGAAATCTTCATTTATTGGCAATAAAACGTTGGCGTTGAAAAGTGAAAACCAGCTGACTAAGGAATGGTACAGCGATAACGATATCTTTTTCTGTAAGATATCTACGTAACACACATATCTGGAAAGACCCTCTCTTTTCCCATCTCCCCGCCCCCGCACGTCCCGGAATTTAGATTAATGTTTATTTCTTCCCCTCCTCCTTCTTCTCCCGGTGTTCTGCGAGGAATCCTCATTACTGGCGCACACCCTACCTCCTCCGTCTGTACACGTACGTACAACAATGCACAAGTGAAGAAAACAAGAGAAGAGATGGGAAAAGAAAGTTGGTGCTAGAAATGTCTCTTTGTGAATGTGAAATAATGTCTCGTTACAAAACCGCTGTCTCCGCCCCCACTCTGCAACCTGCAGGTGCAGCGAATTTCATGTTCCGAGAAAGGAGGAAGGGAATTAAACCTGGCTTAAATTGGGGCACAAAGTTCATTTAGGAGCAGAAGCAGGACTATGGCTGTGTGTGAATACTAAGTACTTGCTATCTTTCAGCTCTTAAAGAACACTGTACAGACTTGCCTATCAAAGACTGCCGTTAGTATCAAGGAAAGGAATTGTGAGTCGAATCAATCCTGTTTTGACATCGTCATTGTCACAGTAAACAAATAAAGTTTTGGCTCTAAAAATATCTTCAGCCAGAAAGAAGTATAGTTAGAAAGGAATGTGTCATTTTTGGCTCCTTCTCCTTCCTCTCCCCTCCCTTCCTCTGCCTCTGTAAGCTAAAAAGAAACTTGAAGGCAATAAGACAAGGAACTCAAGAAAGAAACGGAGGAGGAAGAGATGAAAATAATCCTTTTCTCCTCCAGGGCTTCCTCCTCCTTCCGCTCCTCCTCTTCTCTTTCGGTTCAACTGGGGAAAATTCGCCGACTCGGGGAGTATTGCAAAAAATCTTTTTTGTATTTTCTTCTTCTGAAATCCAATAATGGATGGGCGAATTTCAAACAAAGGCCTGCCTTCACTTGTGAGGGGAAAGTTTGCACAGGATGAGAAAGGGATGGGAAGAAGGAAGCAGAAGATAAGACAGACTAACCATAAGAGGAGGTTCCATACGGGAGGAGGAGGAGGCCCCCTTCAAGCGGCGGCGGCGGCGGTCGACGAAAGTGGAGGAGGAGGCTGATACAGAAGACGACGAGAGAAGCTGTAAGGCCACGGAGGAGAGGAAGGAGCAAGATTCACCAGAGAAGCTCAAAATGCTCAATAGAATATCTAACAAAAAATTTCGAGACAGATTGCCAAGATTGCCAATAAAAAAGAGTCTTCTTCAAAGCTCGACGTTCATCGTGCAATTTTTCGCCTAAGCCAACAAGAGCAGTGCCTCCTCTCTCCGTCTAGGCTGCTTTGGGCTTTAATTTCCGCTGACTTCTTCCTCCCTCCCTCCTCCTGCGGGAGCCCCCTCCCCCCCCTTCCTCCTCTCTTCAAGTGATGAAAAGGAAGGATAAACTCGACTGAATCTGATACCTCTTTCAAGGACCCGCCTCTCCAACAAGGCAACTACCCGGACGGAAGGAACCGCGGCGGGCTCATAAGGTCGGTATAGCGAAGAAGGAGTGAGAGATGCCGAGAATTAGGCTTCGCCATGGAAGGAGAAAGTACACCGGCAGCGATGGCATCCAGGATATTCACTGGAAAGTTACTTACAGCGCATAGCAGAATATTTTCACAATGTAATCGAAAAAAATGATACTTTGAAAGCAAGTTTCCCGGCTCATATTGTCGCCATAGCTGTCACAGAGTAATTTATACCGTACTCTTTCTCTTGCTTGTTTGGAGAGGATTGCCACGGAAATTCCGGTAGCAAGAGCAATATACCCCGGTAGAAGCCCATGAAATGCCCGTTGGAGGATGGCGCCGAGTGTGTTTGTGTGTGCTTGAGGGCCCACTACAACTCAACGGCCCTCCGCCGGCTCCATTGCAGATAGTAGCCTCCACTTCCGCAGCTCAGTCCAAGCTCATCCTCTGGGCATGCGAAAGAGGAGGTGGCGGTGGAAGGCGCCTTGTAAAATCCCCTCACCCCCTTTCTCGTCGTGGGAGTCAAAAAAAGTTTTACACCACTGAGTAGTTGTAGTAGAACAGCACAATGGGCTGTAGTACTGCACAGCGCCAAGAGTGCGTAAGCATCTCTTTTTTTCCCCTCCGTCTGTCCGTCCCTGTCGTGTCGGCGCGTGGCCCTCGTTTGCAGCACTAGCCTTCTCCCTCTCCTCCCGCCACATCAGACAACAAGCAGTAAATTAGTCGAGGAGGGGGCTAAAAATCTGGATTCAACTTTAAAGGAGCGCACACGCAGGCGGAGAAGGCAAAAGAACTTGAGTGCGTAAACTGCCTCCAAAACAGGGGAGAAGGGACATTTCGCTAATTTCTGCCTCTTTTAAGGTCAGCATTGCAGACTCCATTGTCAGTGAAGGGGGACCTCCGACTTGAGCACGGCTCTAAATTCAAGGCTAAATGCGGTGTACACGTACTAGCATGAGAGGGAGGGAAACTGACACTTTCGCCTAGGACAAAGACCGTTTGTCTTTGTTGAGCGGCGGTGGCGACGGGCAAGGAAACGAGTGAGACCGGCCGCCATACGCGGCTGCACGTCTGCGGTGGTAGGAACAGAGGAAAATTGTCAGACGGAGACAGAAAGAAATGGGAGGAGGAAGGCTGTATGAATAAAATTACCCTCCGTTACCCTGTCTTTGAAAGGAGAATTTGGCAGGCGCTTGGCAGTCTGAGAAATGCACAGAAGCTCTCTCGCGAGGAGAAGGTGGTGGGTGGGCCTGTCTCAGCTCATCAAGTAATTGTGTGGGATATCCACCCTGGATCTGCTCGAGAAAGAGCAAAAGAAGGGGGCGGAATGGAGGGGAGGCGTCATTTTCCTCCCTCCATTGCTCTCCATTTCGAAACGGGTGCGGGAGTCGCCAAACCATGGAATCCTACTTTGGCACGGGATTTACCAAAGGGCATTGAGGCATAATGGCGAGAAAGTCCTCTAGCCTCGAAATTTAGTTGTTCGATCCCACACTCAGATCTCGTGCCCCGATGCAGCGCGGCGGCGGCGATCGGGCGAATCCCCTTCAAACCCTTCTTTCCTTGCTCTCCTTTTCCCCGATTCGGGTCCAATTTTCTCCGATGGGAAAAGGATGGGGCATGGGGAGGAGACCTTGAACGGGACGAGG
>JAAUXU010089895.1_pt1 | contig 12303 bp, 11 predicted proteins | sample 7278151 | NCBI WGS metagenome assembly JAAUXU01 (sample SAMN14350113, study PRJNA611818) | marine sediment metagenome | isolation source: surface marine sediment (1.8m) | place: French Polynesia: Moorea | collected 2018-08 | reverse complement strand
GTCAAGTCGTCCACGAAGAGCGAGTCAGTCCTCCTCCTCCTCCTCCTCCTCCTCCTCCTCGACCAGCAACTGCGTACGGCGCCGTCAGTCCACCACAGCGGCCCCCCTGCGGTCGTCCACTACTTCCTGTACGTCTTATCCACGCTCACCACCATGTCCCAGCAGACCAGGTCGTGCTCCACCAAGCGCAAGAGCGTAGAGAGCCACTCGTGCGTGAGGGAATTCGAATAACCAAGAGGCTTGAACAGCCACCAATATGGACCTCGGAGCCGCCTCTTTCATAGCCCATCATTTTTGCCCACCTCTCGCTGTTTGATTGCTTCTACGGACCATTCAGAGCTCTCCAGGGGTGTTCAAGAAGGCAGATTCTTTTCCCCTCAAGAGTCACTCACAACAGTTTGAAAGCAGCACACAAAGTTCATTTAGGGAAGCAGACGCAGAAGCAGATCTCGGTTAAAACTGTGCTTAGGCAAAGAAGTAGCAAGATTTTTCAATCCTCTCTGCATTCCATTCATCTCTGACAGGTCGGCGTCCAAGTGGCTGTGGTGCAAATGTTGCGTGAAAGCAGAGTCAGAAGACTTCCTGTAGATGCAATAGAGGTGGATCGGGACAATTTTGGGGGCTGGGGGTCAGGATGCGGAGGGTTCTCAATGTCAGAGGCGGAAAAACGCTACTGAAAGTCAGGAGTTGAGGCTTGCCAGAGACTTATTCAGCATCTCTGTCAAAGCTGACTTCACCTAAACTGGCCGAACTAGCCTGGCTGGCCTTCATCCAGGTGAAGTGGCAACTCTGAGCACCTGCACCGATTTTCTGGGGCGGCGTTGAAAGTTTCATGACGACAGTTTTCGCCCATTTCATCAGCTGGTGCAGCTTGTGATGCGATGTGAAAGCAGCAGTGGCCAAAGTCGAGATGACCTTGCACAAAGCAGCATTGGAGAGAGACTTGACCAGGTCCCTGACACAAGAGAGTGAAAGTGTTCTTTGCACCAAACACCTTGAGCACCGTGAAAGACTGACTCTTTTCTCCAGAGAAGCTCTTTTCGAAACACATCGTACGTTCAACTAGCACAATATTTCGTAGAGAAGATTGGCTACTTCGCTCATTGAGCTCTCACTCCAAAAAGTGGATTGATTGAAGCCATTATCAAAGTAGCTGTTTTGCACTGCTTGAGTTGTTCATGGTCTGGGGCGCCCTCAACACCTAGGTTATTTCGTCACAGCATTGAGGAAGACGACACAAAACAACAGAGATGTGTGCTGAACCCCGTTGATTGGGGCCACAAAGGTAACTTTAAGTGCGACTTCCTGTCCGGAGGCGTGAGTGACACTTTGCACTAGGGCTGAGCATCCTTTGACCTTGTTGAGTCAATGAATCGCAACGATAGCTGGTGCAATGACTCAATGACACAAGTGACTATTGGAGGAGAAGGTTTCGAAGCAATGCCTGTTTGCGTCCTTGTGAGCACTTCCTTGCCTTGCCAAAGTGCACCAAGGGTAGCCTCCAACTCTCCCTGATTGTGTTAGTGAAATCTTGAACATCATTCGACATTTGAAGTACCCTTATTTGAACGCACCCCCTGTGACTGCTGACAGTGCGCAGTCAGTACCAGAGCTGCTGATGATAGCAAAGTGACACCCCTGTTGAGTGCAACAGCTAACACACCTCACTTGCAGGTACTTCTTATCTTCTCTCTCGCTCTTTTCTGGCAAACTCAAGTTTCTTTTGTCAATCATCTTTTTGCTGGTCTGTCTTTCTAAAGAAAATTTCCCCCATTATTCTGTCTTGCTGATTTTGCGCAAGCCTTTTTTCCCCTTTGAAGCTATCATTACCCCAAGTTCCCTTGCTTGTCGTTCCATCACTGAACTGATCTCCAGGGACAAAAGAAGGAGCGAGAAGAATGCCTTGATATCGAGCACAGAACCACTTGGAAAGCCATTTCTCATATTAGCATCATACAGTGTCATCCATGATCAGTTGGCATTGGCGTTGTGGTTCTCAAGGCTGCACAAAGAGAACAGCTGGATGTAGCACAAACCTTCCTCCGGGTGGTCCCAAATATAACTATAGCTTTTTATAATGCCGACAGTTGAAGATGCGCTTTTGGAGTGGATGCCAAGAACTCCCGTCGGCAAGCCAGAGGTTGGGAATCAGACACCTCTTGGGCACTTGAGACAAAAGCTCGTTCGATGTTGGGCAAGGCTAAGTTTTTGTTGTTGTTGTTGTTGTTTTCACTTCCATGCTTTTCTTTGACACGACCCAGGCAGGCCAGGAGTTGCCACAGCTGACTAGGAATCGTTTTACTCCACCTGACGATTCCAACAAACTCGTGCTTTTTTTTTCTTTGCTCCGTGCCATCCAGGGATGTCCAGACGAGTGTGGAAGAAGCTGCCGTTCCGTGGCCAGAGCCACCCCCCACCCACCCACCCACCCCTCGACCTGAGAGCAGTACCTGTCACACAGGATGGACCTGTGACACCTGAAGGCGTTGGCCACGGCCTTGCTGCGGTTTCTTGCCAGTCGAGTCTGTCCCCCACCTTTCACTCAATGTTATCCCTGCTGAAGTTGAACAAGTTCCTGAGCACCCCAGAGTGGCCAGAGTAAGGCTGGCGACTGAATGCTTGCCAGGAGAACAAAGTCTCATCACAAGGTCAAGGCTCGAGCATGTCTAGGGGTGCCCATTACCATCCATCAGCAGAGATTTCTTCATTCTCTGAGAGAAAGATGTGTCAATGTCAAAAGACCCTGAAAGCTCCCATCATCGAATCAGAGAGATGAAAGAAGCAGCCCAGAGAGACCCCTATTGTGTGCCATTTTCTGCTCCCTCAGGAGGAGGCCAAAAAAAAGGTCCAGTAACAACATCTCATTTTAAGGAAAGCATTGAAAGTTGTCACTTTCCTAAGCATGTGTTTTTCCACCTGCAACAAGCTGTCAGAGCTGAACAGGGTGGCGAGAAATAAATTGTGCTTCAGCTGTGACAGTTTGAAACATCTCTTGAAGAGACGTTTTCTTCCGTTTTGCCGAGCTGTCACGTCTGGAAGGGTCATGATATGCATGACAGGAGAACAAAATTCCACTTTCTCACTTGGCAGAAAGAAATGGGGAAGCTTCTTTGGATCTTGCTCGTCGAGGGTGCATTTGCTGCTCTCTGTGTGTGTGTTTTAGGTATGCAGAACGTTGAAAGGAGAGAAACACTCAAGTTCTTTTCACAATTAGGCTTTGGCTTCTTAACATAACTTGTGTTGTTGCTATGGCTGTTGCTGCTGCTTCGTCACTACCAGTCTCTGACAGTTCTGGGTCGAGTCCTCCTCTTGTGCTTGTTGCTCCGGCCTCGAGGTGGCCTCTCGAGGTCGCTGCAGTCGTCATCCTCGTCCACGTCGTCGTCATCGTCATCGTCGTCGTCGTCGTCGTCGGACTTGCTGTTGCTCTCCTCGAAGCCGTCCGCAAGCGCAAGCGGCAGGTCCACTGAGCGGGCAGGAGGTCTGGCCAAGAGATGAATCACAATATTGCCTCAGTTCCACAACTTAACTCTTTAACACAGTACAAAACATACTAACGCTGGTTTATGACAAAGCTCTTGACAGCGTAGGACAGCGTAAAAGTGGCTCACCTATACGTTTGACGCCTCCTCGCCGCCGCCGCCGCCGCCGCCACAGTCGTGTTGGCGAACTCCTCGGCGTAGCCCGAGTCCTCGTAGCAGCACCTCTGGTCGACCTCCATGTAGATGTGCTGCTGCGACTCCGCGGCCGCCGCCGCCGCCGCCACCGCGGACGGGTTGTTGTACTGACACAGGTCTTGTCGACCTTGAGGCAGGTGAAAGATCCCTGGCGAGTAGGGCTGCTGCGGCCACCGGTCGAAGGAGTGGAGGTAGCGCAGTGTGGACGACGCCCGTGGCTGCAGGAGGGAGAAGGAGGACTACAGAGTGTTGCGCACGTTCGTCGTCGACGCGACCAGCACGGTCAACTCCGACATGTCCAACTACAGCAGATCCGCAATGCACTCTTTTGCCTTGCATAAGGAGGATGTATAAATTGCACAATTGTTTGATAAATCATTCATAAGAGCAATTCGGGATGTGAGTAGCAAAGGTGGGAAAGTTCATTTCACGCTCTGCATCGACAGAGCAATAGCACAATGCATGCAACAGTGAGAGCTGAGCAAGGCAGAAGTGACTTTGGGACCTGCGATTTTGATGCACACATTCCTTCACTGGCAAGAGTGTGCAAAAATGCTGCCAGGCCCAGCTGATGAAGTGCACGATGGCGGATTTGCAACCTCCAGCAAAGCAGGAGTCAACCTGGGCCTGGATCGAGTTCGTCGTCGTCGACGTTTCAAGATTTGCAATGTGCAAAACCAGAGCAACTCGGGTTGAGACAGGCCCATTTCTGCCCCACCTCAAGTCTGACGCAGCTTGTGCTTCAGACATCAGACCGATTCGAGGTATTCAATATGTGATTTGATTTGGTTCGGTTGGACTTTTGATGCACGCCAGCAGCTGATGCCAACACCCAGTGAGTGACTCCAACAGCAGTAAGATGCACGCTTGTTTGGCATTTTTGCCGGCTCACACTGTAGCCTGACTCCTTCAGTCCCATGGAAACGATGCCATTTTGCTGTAATGACTGCATAATTACACGCATTTGTGAGCAAATTCTGTCCGCGTTTTGGAGCTCGTCTCAAAGTTTTGGCGAGACATTTAGATTTAACAGGTGCGTGAGCAACTTGAGTAGGTTTTATACCAGTGACGCCTCCAACAGCATTTGGAGCAGCCAACAACAACTTTATGGATGCTGCTTTGCTATTCCAAGGAGGTTTTCTCTTCTCCACCACGTGTCTGTGGCTGCTTCAAACTTATTTTGGGTGACAAAACCAAAACGAAAACCCCTTTTTTTGTCAGCCAGAGATTTTTTATCACTTCACCAGCTGCTGGCTGCATTTTTTTTCTCTCTAAAGAATAATTCTTGAATAAAAGGCCACAAGAGGGAGCAGGAATAAATTTCTTGAAAAAAAGGCCGCATGGAGAAAAAGAATCACTACAAGAGTGAGCAGGAGCAAACATTGTTGAAAAGAAAGGCCGCAACGAGTGGAACAGGGAATAATATTGTTGGAAAAAGACCACAACAAGAACAAAGGCCGTTTGACGGCCTTTGCCACCCATGGAAATGAGGATCCTCACCAGGCAATTTTCTCGGGAATTTCTCGCTTCTGCTCTCCGCACCGTATGAGCCACGAAGAACGTCACACGTGCGTCGTTCATCTTCTCCCTGACCCGCGTTGTGCCTTTTAGCACTTGCTAGTATTTGGTATTCGCCTTTCACTTTGAGGTTCCCCCCTCTTGAAGCCAATATTAGCCAAGCCTGCGGGTAGGGGGGGGAGGGGGAAGAAAGAGGGGGGTCAAACCCAGGCTAATCGACTTCCTCGGCCTGAAAAATCCACTGCAGAAACCTCTTTTCTCTCTCAAAGCGTGGAAGAGTAAAAAAAAAACCCTTGTTCAATGAAGCAAAAAAAAAAAAGCTGAAAGGAACAACGAACTTAGTGGGTGAGAAGCATAAAAAAGCAAGGGGGAAACTAATGGATCGCGCGAAGGATGGGAAAACGAACAAGGGGTAGGGTTGGGTCGGTGGTGAAGAGGGACGCCTCACAAGATGCCCAAAGCTATATATAAATGTAGGTAAGACCGCACTTGGAGGCCGCTCGAGGCTACGCGAGGCTGCGCGAGGCTGCTGGAGGCTGCGGGCGCGAGGCTGCCAGGCACTATGTCATTATCAGCGGTGAAAAGGATGTGGGGAGAAAACAAACGGGTCGGAAAATGAACGGGGGGAGAAAAGATTCTTTTGGTGACTGGAGAGAAAAGAGAGGAGAAAACACTGATTTGGGGAGGGGTTTTTTTGGGGGGGGGAGACGATTTCATCGGAGATTCTGCTTGATTTTTGGGCGGTAAAAAATGCGCTTTTCCCTCTTCTTCTCCGCGAAGTTCTGGAGAAATGTTGCAAATCTATCACGCCCTTGGCCGAGCTGAAAACGTGCACGAAAATTGGAAAGTCTCTACCCAAATGGAGGCCATTTAAGTTATCTCCTTCCAACAGAATAGACACATTATGCTAGAAGTGGTGGAGGGGGGGGGGGGAGAGAAGTGAGGCTGAGGCTGCATGCCAAAAGTGACCACAGGGTGTAGCAGCAGTGGATTTACGGTTGCTCATAGCATGTGTGGGTGCTTTCAGGACAGGGTGAAAGCAGGATCTATGAACTGTCCATTGGTTCAGCGCTGCTCAGCTGCATGCCAAGCACAGGGTCCACCGGGTGCATCAGCTGTGGCGACTGGGGACAGGGTGTTGACACCATGGTTCTACTCAGATGGTCCCAGGGGCCGGAACTCGTCTTGGCAGCGCTATTGGCAGACCTGCTGCTGAAGTGGCACTCCCCGCACCTGTCCTCGTCGTGAGAGTGCTGAAGTACATGTCCTCGACGCCTCTGATCCACCCTGTCTGCACTTACATGTAGTGGAGTCCATCCAGGTCTGCCACGCACAAGACAGGGCCTCCAGAGAGACAGAGATGGACAGGAAGATCGATCTTGTGGTCTTTGCATGACCGTGGACTCGTTCGTTTTCCTGTGTCACGCACGTACGCGCAATGGCAACATTGGTCAAGGGAGATCTTTTTGGGAGTCCATGCACATTGTGAAGAGGCTGAAGGTGCCTCAGCATAGGGAACGGACACAGATTAATTGGTGCTTGAAAGGACAACTTTAAAAGAACTTCACTCCTGGAGTTCTGACTGTGAAAAATGGATTAATTAATGCATTTTTCTTAGGAGTTTTGCACTTTGCACAGATTAAGTGTGTGCCAAACTTTTTCATGGCCACGAGCACTTTTGATATGTACATTACTTTGCTAGATGAAAGTGTTTAAAGACTGGTATGAAGTCTGCTCTGTACAGACACTGGGAGTTCCAGTGTGTTATCGTGACTGGAGGTGTGTGTGAGTGGCCTTCAGGACTGACAGCAACATCAAACTCAAGTGTTTCAAACAGACATTTATCTCTATAACGGTTTTTGCTTGTCAGAATCACCGATGACGAAAGCTCTCGTTTATAACATTATACTTCTTGAAAGTTATTATAACTTTGGAGGTTTGGCTTTCAGATACGGGACGACGAGGCTGAGGAAGCTCCCGATCTGATGAATGACGCAGCCGCTGCTGCGCTGCATGCGGGTGGGGTTGTGGTTGCACGGCAAGTCTATCAGCTGACTGGACCGAGCGACTCGATCTCGCACTCACAGCGTCTGCTACAGCTGGGTGAGGCCCCAGGCGTCACTCTTGTTGCTGCCCAGTTTAGGCCTACTTCACCATGAGTCGACTCTGTCAAGTGAAGAAGTGGGCCTTTCCCCTCCGAAGGGCCTTGAACGCGTTGTCACCGCTGGGTCAGATACGTTTCTTCCCTCGTGCTCAAGGCTGTGTCACTATCCAAAGAGCCTGCCTGCATTTGGTGCCAGCCCCGTGGTAACTGCTTGCACGTGAATGCGCGGGCTTGATCGTAAAGTCATCCATATTCAGTCAATGGCAGCCCCAAACGTGGAAGAGGAGAGCTTTTATGCATTGGATTCCTATTTCTAGACAAGAAAAATGTTTTGAATGATGTGAATGGGTTTGGCTGGCGAGAACACTCCGAGCCCAGCGGCAGCGTGAACAGCTCCGACAGCCTGGGTTGCGCCATACATCAAGTTTATTTTCGCCCTCTCCTGTTTCATAGCAGTTTATAAATGTGTGAGTCTGTAGCAGGTCTAAAAACGTGTGGTCCAAAAAGAAAAAAAAAGGAAATGAGGGAACGTTTAGGAGCCGTTTTATTGCACTTCGTTACCCAAAGTGGTAGGCACGACCTCGCAGAACGACTGGAAAGTAGTGAAAGCCGCCTCCAAGACGAGTAGCAGTGGAAAGTATCATGCAATTTAGCCATGAGGAATGAAACTTTCTTAGGATCCGTGCGTACATTTCACGAGCTAACGAGTCAAGGCCTCCGGCAACTTCTCGGTGTTCTCGTGGGGCAGCCGCCATTACTGTGAGTGGCCACAAAAGGTGGAAAGGTCCTGGAAAGTCACTCTTCGAAAGAGCGCTCTTGGTGCTTTCAAGCTGAGTCAGAGCTGTCTTTTTGACTCACACGGTGCGCATTCGTGGCCACCCACGAGTCATGACCTTTTTCTCATCTTTCTCTTTCTCACTCACCTGGCTGATGATGAGTTGACCCAGGAATTTTAGGCAAAAAAGTCTGCCCGAGGTGAGTAAAAACGTTTGCAGGCCAGAAAGTGCCAGATTTGGGCACTAAAAATGGCAAAAGCAACTTTGGCCTGTTCTGTCACGTACAATTCTGATGCTGGAGTGCAGAAAGATCCCAGTTAGAAGAGCATTTGGAGAAACTTGAAAGAGGGGGGGGGGAAAGTATCTTTTACCCCTTTGTTACACGATCATGATGAGGAACGGTTGGGATGAAAAAGCTCATTTTGACGATTCTCTCGCTGTTTTTCTGCACAAAAGTGATGATTTTCGCTTCTTTGGCAATTTCACCCTTTCTTTTTTTTCAACTTGACGGGGCTTTTTTTTGACACATTTTGGCCAAACGAAGCCAAATTGTCAGTGTTACATTTTATGAAAAGTGACATCAAAGTTTTCAGCCGAGCACTTTGATCGAAAAAAGTGATTTTAATACGAACTAATTACTATAATTAGACACCGTCGTTGCTGAGCGCCTCTTGACCTCGTGAAATGTCAGCCAAGACAGTGCTGATCAAGTTCAGGCGAGCATTGCAGACGGTGTTGCCGGCCTCAAACCAGCCCGAGCAACACCTGGCAGGACAGAGAACGCGTTCCGCAGCCCGTTGAAGGTGCAGGAGTTGGCACAAATGTCTGTCTGTGATGGACCGGGCAAACTTTGCAAGAGGCTTTGTTCGTCCTGCCATCTCACGGTCATACCTGGCAACTCTGTGTGGACAAATGACTGTCAACGAACAGGAAGCCATTGTTTTAAAGCCTGAGTTACTCCGCTTTCTGTGCTGCCACAACTCCTTGGTCACTCTGATCCCAGGATCCCCAGTGGAAAGTTTGCAACTGCTGGACAGAGTCAAAGAGAGTTTGACTTTCTTCCCCATGTTTGCCGTCAACCAGATCCATGGAGGAAGCATGTTTTGCAGGCTTCAAGAACATGTACAACTGCAGCAGGGTGGTGAACAAACCACACCCTGTACGGTACAACTATGCTTTTTTACTACCAGCTACTTATTGAACCAGTGGAATGTAAGGAATGATCTAAGGTGGAATGCCTGTAGCAATGCGGACCCTGCGTGTACTTTTCCCTCTGTTGAGTCACTTACTTACTTTGAAAATGGAGCATTGGTTCGGGGCTCATCATTTATGGACAATTACATACGTTTGTTTGACAAAAGTTCACCATACGAGCTTGCCTCCTGTCACCGAGGGCCTCTCTTGGAGGCTGTTTACTCATTTAGTCGGCCAAAACGTCAGCATTTGGGCACTAACTGGGACTTGTGAGCATCGTCGAGAAGCATCTGTGCAGGTCCATGCCAGTGGCAGTGGCAGGTTGTCCCGGTGTGTGTGTGTGTGTGTGTGTATGTGCGCGCGCGCGCGCTCGGTTTTGTAAACAATCAACTGCTGGCAACCTTGGAAATAAAGGATTGATCGAATCATCCTTTGCACTTTTGGGTGACCTTTTCCTTCAGCCATTTGAGCATTTCTCTTCATTTCGGGCCAGTCTGAGTGATGAACGCATCATCTCAGCTTCTCTTCTTCGGGGAAAGTTGCAGAAAGCAACTTGAGATAACAATTTTTCTGTTCCAAGGCTTTTTTTTTGTCTTCTGACGGTTTCGCTGACAGTGAAAATGAGCTTTTCCACAGCCAGTTTTTAAAAGCACTGTCAGATGATAGCCGGAAAAGCCCAAAATATGCTGTGAAACCCCCTTTAATGTGATTTTCTATGAAGGAAAAGGAACGAACAAAGGGCAAAATGCATGAAAAAGCAACAGTATTATAGTGAGGTGCCAAACTCAGAGAAAACAGGCAAAAATACGCTACAAACCCCCTACAAAACGTGACTTTCCTTCTCAAAAAAGGCAGGATGTGTGGAAAAGATGCTCTTGACCACGCACTTTGGAGAGGAAAAGGGGCTGAAATATGTTTTCGTGGCCTTAAAAATGAGCAAAATCACCTAAAAATCTGCTATGCAATCACTTGTGGGCAAGTCAACCAACAAGACCAGTGGCGAGCGCAAAGTCACGGCACTGACAAAGAAAGGCCAAACATTTGCACTGCCAATACTGCAGGGACATAAAGCACATTCTTCACGTACGAAAAGTTAAAAAAAAAAAACCCATAAAAATCCACCGGGTGGCGATCCCGCCGCTCTCCCTACCTCGTCATAGCCCAGGCGGTGTCGACTCCTGCCGGGGTGGTGAGTCTCGAAGGAGGCGGAGGACGCGGGCGAGGAGAACTCGGACTTGTTGTTCTTCCGGCCCAGGAAGAGCTGCCTGAGCGAGGTGCCCATCCTGGAGCGGCCGCTCCGGTGCATGCTTCTGCATAGGGAGAAAGGCAAAACAATGACTTGGCATCTGGGACCAAGGTAGGGCTGAAACTTGTCGGGATTTTTGGCTGTGCACCCGAGAATGTCCGTTTCATTATGATATCACACATTACTCAGGTTCTCAAAAGCTTTAGATTGAGCTTTTGCAATGTGCAATATGCATTTTGCAACTGCTTCCAGTCAGGGATGAGTGACAAATCTAGATATGAGATTGCCAGCAAGGCAAAGCTCACGAATTGAAGCTAGACTTGGGCCCATGAAAGCCTCCATCCAGATTTGGACAAAACCTGGCGCAAATATCGACATTGAGCAGCCAAAATACCGTGAGCAGCTGCCAAAGGCTGCCCTCAAATTGCTGCCCTTGAATCGCATGTGAGGGTGATTCAAAATTAGGATCGTCACAGTTCTGCAAAGCCATTAATAAACTTATGAAGTTGTGAGATGCCCGAACTTTTGGCCATACAAGAGCTCATTTCTATCAATGATGAAGTCTACGAGACCCAAAGAACATGTGAGAGGTGAAATTACTTTGGTGCACAGCCAAAGATCTTCAAGTTTCACCCCTAGCGTGCCCTAAGTTGGCCACTGAGATTTGTCTCTGGAACAAGATCCCAATGTTGGCAACTCTGGATGTGCAAAATTCTGCGCTGTTGCACGTGCAACCTGAGACGGTGGGATCGCCTTTGCACACTTACTGACAGCCATTGATGAAGGAAGATAATTGGTCGTGCTGTTGCAGCTGCTGGAGCTGTTGATGTTGGTGCTGGTGCTGCCGCTGCCGCTGCTGCGTCTGCAGGTAATGCCGCTGATTGCTCTTCGGACCTAGTTGATCCTCCTCTCGTCGTCGGTGTTGATCAAGAGTCGATCGCTGCAGGAGCAGGGAGTCCATGACCAGCGGGGTGGACGAGGTGGACGAGGTCATTGTGGCCTTCGCCGCTGAGGCGGAAGAGTCAGTCGTCATCATCTGCTGATTGTACCAGGTGGAAGACGTGGGCGCAGCCATCGACAGCTCGTCGTCGTCCACGTCGACGTCGTCGTCATCTGGTGATTTGGAGTCTCGAACCTGCAATGCCAGAGGGTCATTCTTTCGACTCACCCTGTACACAATTCTCTATGCTGGTGCGGGAGTCCCGTACAACTTGTACTCCTGACACGCCTGAGCGATTGCTCATTTCGAGCCACCCTGTAGCCGCTCCGCATGCAGCCACGGGAGTCGTCTCAGGCATTGGCGTCTCTTGCCTCACCCTGTACGCCGCTGGCTCGGCCCCCACCCAGTTGGCTTCCGTCTGGAGGACGTACAACCTGTCTCTTTGCTCTCTCATGTCTCATTTAGTCGTCGGCCTTTTGCACTCGTGTCTGTCTGTGTGTGTGCCAACAACTTCGCATTCGATTACGCCCACTTGATCCCAATTAGCCTGAGCCCCCAACTTAATTCGCAAACTTAAGAGGGCCCATTTGTCAGGCAGGCAGGAGGAGGAGGAGGAGAGCGGAGGGAAGACGCAGCAGCTGTTACACTTCTCCGCCGTGCGGAAGAGTCAGGAGTATAAATTTAAACCCATGGGATGGAGGAGCAAGGGGAAAACGGGCATTCCGAGAGAAACTGGAGAAAAATGGGCGAGAAATACCAATAAGTCGATGTTGATAGAGGAATTCAGTCCTTTGCCTTCTCACCAAGACTCTCTTTTTACCCCCTTTATTGGCTGCGGGGGGGGGGGGGGG
>JAAUXU010076039.1_pt1 | contig 12303 bp, 13 predicted proteins | sample 7278151 | NCBI WGS metagenome assembly JAAUXU01 (sample SAMN14350113, study PRJNA611818) | marine sediment metagenome | isolation source: surface marine sediment (1.8m) | place: French Polynesia: Moorea | collected 2018-08 | reverse complement strand
CCCGCCCAAGCCTTTGAAAGTTTTCCTTAACGTCCGGTCCGGGTCGCCCCCCCCCCCCCATCGCCAACCCTTCGTATACACATGAAAAGAGGATGGCCAATGAATGAATGAGCTTGGAGAAAATTGGGTTGAGGCAGGAAATTGAATGGCTGCTGACCTTCCACTTGTCCTCGGACGTGCGCGAGGATGATATCATATAAATATCATAAATATACGCACGTGTGTGGAGCGGCCGGCTTGGGTGCAGCACTGGAGATGACTGAAATGCTGGAGGGGAGGACAAAGCGAAAAGTGAATGGGTTCGTCCATCAAAAATGTTTTTTTGGCAGGACCAGGGTTGGTTTAGTGAGGCAGAGGGATCCGGAGAAGCATAATGGGCGCCCCAAAAATGACGAAGAAAAAAAGATCTCGAAGGAAAGTAATTTTGACACAAAAAGGGACGAACTTTCAAAGAGGGTGAGAAGTGCCAGTAGAAGGAAAGGAAGCTGAAGTAAAAGTATGAGGCCAAAGAAGTCAGAGTACAAGCACAAGCAGAAGAAATAGACGAAGAAGCTGGAAGTAAAAGTACAAAATGTCTAGTGGAGGCAGAGGAAGTCGAAGTAGAACCAAAATAAATAAAAGAAGTAGTGAAGTAAGTAGACCAATAAAATTAGAGTGGCATCAACAGAAAGAAAAGAAATCCAATTGCAAACCAGAATAAGGAGAAGTCGAAGCAACCGAGGCTAAAGTGGAACAGCATTCGACTTTGTAGGGAACCAATGGAATCCACATGTGGATGCAGCCTGAGTGTGAGCGAGGAAATAAAATAAAACAAAACAGGCCAGCAGTGAATGAAACTCAGTTTATCTTCTGTCGGCTGAGAGAGATTTATACCTTCTCCAATCTCCGCTGGGCTGTCGAGAATGCTAAGGCTGGCACGACTAAAGACGCTGGTGCGCGGGCCCAAAATGGCGTGCGCAAAAAGTTGCGCAATCAACGCACAACGGGGGAGGCATCTTCTGCGCTTCTGCAACGTTGGCCGAATGGGCGAGGTCGTCCTCGTGCGCAAGAGGTCGAGCAACTTCAAGATCAACAGTGGTCGCAAACGTTTGACAAATTCATTTGCCAAGGATCAAGTAGCTGCTACTTTGCGTATTAGGAGCAACTTCTTGGTAGATCTTGGGCTCAGCTGCTGAGCTACCTCTTACAAGACCTTCTACAACTAGTGGGTGAAGGCGCACTTGTGGCAGCTCAGGGCTGCCACTCAAGTTGGGTGGACGAAAAAGATGTTCGGAAAGTATCTGGCAAGCCTGAGCATCTGCAACTGTGCCGTTAGGGACTAGACCTTTCACAGAAAACAACCTTTGTTTCATCCATGACGAGTGGGAAAGTGCAGAGGCTGAACTTTCCCTAATCATTCGAAAGTTCAGAACAGTAAGAGGCCACATTCGAATAACTTCTCAAATCTACACGGAGCAGAAAATCTTCGTCATGTATCGTAAGCAAATAAGTCAGTGTTCAGAGCAGCAACCAAAAGTTGAGAAGTCGAATGTACATAAGAGAGTTGCTTTTTTTTTTTTTTTTAGCAATTTAGCAAAACAGGATGCTCAAAAATCGGACTTCGACATCAACATTGTACCTCCCTTGATTCAAATGCAAACTTGGAGTGCCGGATATTACTCGAATATTGCCTCACCAGAGTGTGCGGACAAAGATGTCTCTCTTTTGCTTCATTAATCCAGTGGATATAATATACAGAGTCGCATTGACACTGGAGAATCCTTATCCGTTATACATTGAAAATCCATTAAAAGTGCAGCTGCAGGAAGTTCCATGACGGTGACGCTAAATTTGTTTGCACCAAGTCCGATCAATGGACGTGATCAAGTAGAAATATCGAGAACAACGTGGACCAGGAGGTGAACATCTAAAATGTGGAGTGAGTGCCTCCACAATGATTATCAGGCAGGTGGTCCCTGAGCTTCACCACGGCCCAGAATTAGTTGAGCTCGGTGATCTTGAAGCTGCGACACCCGCACTGTCCAGTATACTGACGTCTGGACCGCTTCTGCTCGTCTCGGCACGTAACTTTCAACAACACTGGACAAGCCAAAGTTTGGCACCACTGTGAACAGGTTGCACAACCAGGGCCTCCTCGACCCACCCGCCTGTTGCACGGACTCACGGCCGTGACGACGACGGCGCCGCCCAACAAGGACATCTCCCTTTTTCGTCCCAACCCTGTTGTCCGACGTCCATCCTGCGCAGGCTGCGGACGCTGCCCAGGTCGTCCGTCAGGGGGAAGGCGAAGGAGGAGGAAGGCGTGAGGAGAATGGGCAATCCAATAGCAGGAGGAAAGAAAGGCCGATACTATATGAAGTCTCTCTCCAATCCCCAGTGCATAAAGAGCGAGGAAGCTGCTGCTGGAGACAATAAATCAAGGCGCGCAACTGGACTTATTCACTTCGTCCAGGGGGCCTCGGTCGGGGGAGGGGAGGAAAAAACAGCACAACAATATCGACTTTGGTGGAGGAGAAGACACACAAGTATTGCATAGGTAGATTAGCAACAGCCTTATAAAATTGGCGAGAGCCTTGAAAGCTGACCTGAAGGTGCACCAATCTCTTCTTACCTTGTTCAGTTCCGAACCCGTCCTCCTCCGGCCGGGTCGCACAACACCGGGTGGATGCATCTGTTAGCTTTTCGGACACTTTTCGCTCTCTTCCCTACGCACAATCAACAGATTTTTGCTGCAAAGACCCTTGGTTGGCCATGGTCAGGAGATCTTCCGCGGGAGGCCTTTATGAAAGGCTTCTCGCTTCAACACTGAAGGAAGGGGGGGAGAGACTTGGAGGGGGTGACCTCCCAAAAACCTAACAAGGTGAGTCGACGTGAGAGAGAGAGAGAGAGAGAGAGAAGGGATTTCCTCACGCAAGAGCGGTGAGAGCAAGTGCGAAGAGAGAGGAGAAAATATCCCTTAACGGGCTTTCGCGGCGCCATTCGCCCATAACGGTACTTTATGCGGGCGTCCGCCGAAATGAAGAAGAAAGAAGTTGGGTATGTACAGTGGACTGCTGATATAGGGCTCCATAATGGCCGTTTTCAAATCAGACCCACATGTGTGTGTGGGGGGGGGATGGATGAGAATGGGACAAGTGTCAGATTCGTACGCTTTTTGAGCAGGGGACTCTGATCCACAATGGCCTCATGAGCTTCGTGGTCGTGGCTCTCCAAGTTCTCGGTCAAGGACTTTTGACTTTATGAAGTCATATGCTCGTCTTCATCATGACTTTGCCCGGCTGACTGAGAGAAATGCTCATTTGTTTCTTGCCGAAGCCCCATTCAACCCTGCCACGACCAACGCAAGACTGCAAAGTGAGTGTTATAGCAGTTGTCCCCTGTAGTCTATCGATGGATCGATGGTCCGACTGTTCTGGAAACCACATCAAGAAATGATCGCATATTGGATAGCGACACTGCCGATTCACACGCACCAGCCGCGGCTGCGTGGTCGCAACTGCAAGGGAGTCGAGCCAATCGTACCTGCTCCTCGCCATGTAGAAAAGGTAGTGCCAAAATCGAGGCTGCGTGAAGTGTTCCGTCGAGGAGAGGTTGCGAGGTCGCATTTCCTGCATCACAGTTGCGCCCAGTGCTAAGTGCACTTTTGGACAGGAGGGCTCTTCTGCCTTCTGTTGGGTCATTGCCGAGGAAAAGAGTTGATCAAAGTGTTTGCTTTCTCACCAATGTTTTTTTTTTGGCATTGCCCAGGCAACTGGAGAGATTCTACTGCACCGAGACCAAGAAGGACAGCTACGTGTCATCTGGTCTCTAATTCCTGTACCGATCATATGTACGTAGGTCACATTGTGACTCCCATCACTTCAAGACAGGGGCGAGAAAGAGCGAACAAAGTGAGTCCTCCCTGGGCTTGACCCACGTGCACCACCCGGATTGGCAAAATTCACAGCAGGGTGAGTCTCACTCTAAGCAAAGTTACATATCTTATCAGCAACTTTTGCATGAACGGAACATGAAACAAACCTGTTTCAGCTGAAACAAACCTGGGATCATGCTGGATCATGCGCTCCCCCAAGAAGATCGAGGCGAGCACCACGCATGGCGGGTACAAATCAGGGGACACCTTGACTTTCACTGCTGATGCCCAATCTCCAAGCATCAGAGACTCAGAGGCTGGATCACGTGACCTCAAGGGAGATGATCAAGGGCGATAACTGTCACAGCTTAAGGCACAGTTTCTTCGAAATAAGCCGTCGTTAATGCATATAGTACAATTTCTCCGTGTCAAAGTGATGGGGAAATCTTGCGTGGTTGATTGGAGAGTTAATCTCAACATCGTCTAGCAGTGGTAAAATTGCGGCTCGTCGGTCAAATGTCAAAACGCCTGGAACAAGTGTAAGGAAAGCAAGACTTTCTCTGTCTTTCTGTATTTCATGAGGCTTTGTCGAGTTGGAGCATCCTCCTGGCCTCCCTGTACAGCTTGACCTCTGCCCCACGGTCACCCATGAGTTTGTTGGCAAATCTGGAGTGACTAAGCCACCACGGTCGGCAGTCTGAATAGAACTTTCCGCCCACTTCCTCTGCCTTGTCCGCCAGCGCCAAGTGGATGGTGGTCTGCGCACCTTGCCAAGAGCTCTTGCCCAACACATAGAACAGTGCACTGATCAGCATCTGGTGGGTGGAACTGAAGTCTCGCATGATCTCAGTGCGCACAGCACCTGAAAGGGTATCATAACATTTCTGTTGTCATAACCATGACACAAGCACATGCGTGCTACAGTATCAAGTTCGAGTTTGTGTCACGGCTTTTCCACAGACATCACTTGCACCAACAAGGGCAATGTCGATGGTACGCCAAAACGACCTGGATGTAAGCTGACGGACTCTACAGTGCTGCTGGTCCTCCGGTTCAGTTCGTTGCTGTAGAGCACCTGAGCCAACTTGCTGTTGGAGTACTGCAGTGAGGCGCTGTACTCTCCCCGTTTCATGTTCAGGTCCCAGTTGGACGGATCAAGTCTACCGGTGATGCTGGCGGCACTTGACACGTGGATGATTCTGGCGGTCAATATACACATCGATTGGTCATCTCCTGTCAAGTTTGCATCGTTTGCTTGCACCTGGAAGGATGTTCCCTACTCCCAGCAGAGGTTATGATCTTCATGAGAGCCTCTGTGAGAGTCACATGGCCAAGAAAATTTGTGGCCATGACTAACTCGAAGCCGTCTGCAGTCTCTGTTCTGACAGGCTTCCGCCCCTCTATTACGCTGGGATAGTCGCCAAGAGTCCCGGCATTGTTGATCAGGCAGTGGAGCTTGGGCACCGTGCTCAGGACTTCGCCGGCGAATCTGAAGAGTGTGTTCATGGCAGGGAGGATCATCATAGACGAGTTTGGTTCCTACCTGATTACATCAGCTTGAGAAGTCAGGTCCAGTTGCTTGAACACGACTTTGGGATTGTCGGACATTCGAATAATCTTTTTGCTGGCTTCCTGGCCTTTAGTGACATTTCGGCCAGTAATTATAAGACTCGCACCTCTTCGGGCGATTTCCAAGGCTGTCTCAAACCCAATCCCGGCAGTCCCTCCGGTGATCAAGACGTTCTTGTCAGCCATGGTGGTGGTTTGACTTAAAACCATGCCCATGGTCAACTCTTTCCAGAACCAGAGCAGTCCAAGCAGTAGGAGCGGAGAGATCAAGATCACAATGACCAGGGACATGGCTTTGACCTACCTACGGTATGTGAGGGACGATCACAGCTGACTGTTGCTTGCGCTACAGATAAAAATATGAACGACCCATGATTATCTGTGATGATTCTCTAGCAGCATAGCTACTCAAAGCATGTACACAACGGGTGTCGACGGAAAGGTCAGCACAGGTCTGCGAGGCAACGCAGCGTCTTCTGTACATACGTTCGCACGTTATCGCAAGCTGCTGCTCATCTAGCATCCTCTTAAGCACGTACACTTGTACCCAGTTCATAAAGAGACCGCGAGCACAGTATTTATTATGAATAAGTCGAGTTATAACGCAGAGCAAGCTCATCCTTGACAGTAACGTACACATACGTCTGGCACAGCAGCCGCTTCATCTGATGGTGTTGACGATGTCGTCGATCTTCAGGATGGATCGGACTGTTTCAGCAGCCAGATTCACGGCGGAGACTGAGACGAGCAAGGGCTGAACGACGTTTTCCTCCAGAATGTCGGTGATCGCACCCTTCCTGACGTTGATGCCGCTGTGGACCTCCCCGCGGGCATGACGGTTCCTTAGCTCAGTCACCGTCGCGATGGGGTTCAAACCGGCGTTCTCGGCTAGGGTGTACGGGATCACCTGCATATGTAGCAGGAGCAATAGAGCATTGGGGTCGCTGTCAAGATAATATTATTAAATACCTCGAGTGCCTCAGCAAACGCCTTGAAGCAGTAGGCATCTGCGCCAACGAGCGTGTTGGCGTGAGCCATCAGGCGTAGATAAAGCTCGGTCTCCGGCGCACCGCCACCAGCAATGAGGCGCCGATTTTTCACGAGACACCGGATGACGCAGAGAGCATCGTGCAGAGATCGGTCAGCCTCTTCCAGCACCAACTTGTTGGACCCCCGGAGAACCACCGTGACAGTTCGACCTTGCTTCTCCACCCCGGAGAATTTGACCAGTTTGGCCTGTCCGGTCTGCTCTTCCTCGACTACCTCAGCAGAGACCAGATGCTCGGCCGTGAAATGGTCCAGGCTGGCGATGGGACGGCAGCTGAAACGGAAACGGTCACATGATGTCTTTCACCAGTTTCGGAAGTTTGCGCTGCTTATTTTCACCCCAAAGTCTTGCAGACGTGATCAATGTCCTCTCGCTCAATATTCTTCACGACCATGATCTTCATCTTGTCGAAGAAGTGAATAGCCAAGTCTGAGAGAGCATCTCGCAGGATCGACTTCTGAATCAGGAGGACGTTGCAACCGGCCTTCTTGATCTGAAGAACAACATTAGTTGCAGTACTGTACTCATGTAGGCACTTGTTCAAGATCAGTAAGTACATGAAAGAGAGCTGATCAAAATCTACCTGCTTGACGATGTTCAGAATGTAGGCACGCTCCTCTCTCAACACTCTGTCCATAGCAGCGTAGTCGGAGACGATCACCTAGAAGTTAGTCAGGAGAGAGCCTATTAACAATACGTTACACTTTGTAACAAAGTACTTCTCCACCTGGTTGTCCATATCGGTCTTGGGCGGCGACACCTGAAATTGGATGAGGCCGATCTTGGCCTTCTCGACGCGCTTGACGGAGCCGACGGCGCGCTCGGAAAGGACCAATCCTTCCACCAGCTGTAAGACAGAGGTCGTCCATATTAGCTTAGGAGGTTACAAGGTTAGGACTGCCTGAGCATCCACAGCATGGTAGATATAGGATTACCTGGGTGTCATCGATGGTGCCTCCTAGCTGCTTGATGATCTTAACGTCCTTCAGACTGACGTTACTGTCCCTAGACGGGTCCACCACCTTAAGCACAGCTTCCACGGCGATTGGGGACAGCTCAGAGCTGTGCTGAGACACAACCTTGGAATTAAGGCTAGTGTTTGCCGACTGCAAGAGCTTCTCCCTGTCGGTAAGATCGACGGGCGAGGCCATATCAGTGAGGATCTCGACGCTCTTTGCCGCAGCCCGCTGAAAGGCCTCAGAAATGACGGTTGGGTGGATTCCCTTCTTCAGCAGCCTTTCGGCGGACTCTAGCAAACTCCCCGCCAAGACGACGACGGAGGTGGTTCCGTCACCTGCCTCCACATCCTGGGCCTTGCTCAGGTTGACCAGCATCTTAGCCGCGGGATGAACCACCTGTGAGTGAGAACAGTTGATTCGACTGCAGAACATGATTATAATTATTGACGCTTCACCTTCATCTGGTCAAGGATTGTTGCGCCATCATTGGTGATGGTGACCTGACCCTTGGCATCCTGGATCATTTTGTCCATGCCCCGTGGACCAAGACTCGTGCGAATTGCGTCAGCGAGAGCCTTCAACACAGATAAAAAAAAGCGATGTCACCACTGAAACTAGCATCACTTATAGAGCGAACCGGTGCCCGAAGCCACAAGACCCGGAGGGCTAAGACGATTGCTCTTTGATCACCTTTGCGGCTCTGATGTTGGACGAGCGAATCTCGGCGGGCTTGGAGTTCTTGGCGGACATAAGCCCTGCCCTCGAAGGTCCTCCGCCGGAAGGCGCGGACGAGCCGGAAGAAGCGGCGGCGGCGGCGGCGGCGGCGGCGGGAGACATCTGAAACATCGACGAGTTTTAGTTCGTGTAAGGCCTCTCACCCGTCTCCATGCAGGACACACAGTTCATGCTAAATGATCAAAAAAGTGGCGAGTGCAATTTCGCAATGTTCTTCTTGCTGTTAGCTCCGGAGTCCCCTGACGACTTCACCGCGACTGCATCTTTTTAGATCGTCTCCATACTCACGGTCTTTGGGGGACACGAAGATTGGAGTTATCAAGGCGAAAACGCGATTGAAGACACCGGGTGCGTCGGTCCTGTGGCGAAGCAAGAAGAACGTGCCAGTTATTTACTTTTTTCGGAACTCCAAATCAGTCCAGGGTTGCCTTTTGTCTTTCCTTTCGTGCCTCCTGGCTGCGATCCCTCGCAGCGACCGCGAGCCCAAATCCCAGTAAATACGGAGCGAAGAGGCAACCCTGGCAATGACCACAGAGATGGGGCGGCAGAAAAGGAACCTTCTGGAACTGGTGAAAGATGGTGAAGAGCGACTGGATCATGAGGACCAATATCGAATGCTTCGAGTCTCGACAGCACAAGATGTGGTTTTTTAACACTGTTCGAGCATCATTTTCCTCCTCTGCAGCAAACATTTTATAGTCGAGCACGTCTTCGGGGGCAGACGCGGCCGTGCAGACTTGGTGGGCCAGGTGCAAGTCAAGCCCAGCTTGCCCGGCTGCGGCAAGTCGGCGAACGTCAGCTGCGCGAGGCAGCGCAGCTTGTTTTGCTTCGCACGTGTAAGTAAGCAAACACGACGGGACCATCGAAGGTGCCGGGTCGGACGCGGCAGGTAACACCACCGTCGGTACCAGCTCCGCTAGGAACCGCCATCGGGTGTTCTCCGACGTCATGATCGTCTTGGTCTGAGGGGCGATGTCGCCGTCGGTCATGTCGACGCCGCTTCTGCTCCTCTTCTTGCTAACGGTCGTGGCTGAAAATGGAGAGAAGACGAGTCAGAAGAAGAGCGACGCCGAGGTCTTCCGGACGCTGTTTAAGCAGAAGCGAGTGGAGCAGCTAGAAGCCGTAAAGCAGCTGCTGGCCTTCAAGGATGCGGAGAAGCAGTCTCGCCTTCTCGACGCGATGCTGCAGAAGATGAAGGACGTGTTGAAGCACAGTCGTGCGCAGTTGGAGGCTTCGGGACTAGCCGATTTTGTTCCGGACAATTTCCCCGAGAACGAAGTGACCCGGACATCGCTGGCCAGGGTGATGGAGAACACGTGCCTCCTCTCCGACATCTTGCTCCATCTGCCCGACAAAGTGCACGCGGTCTTCGCGGCCGACAGGGATTTCGAAGTCTCCTACAAGTGGTGTTTGGGATTCGCAGAGTCCTCAGGGTTGGTCACCGACGAACCCGCAACTGCCAAGTTGCTGGACCTGGCGGCCCAAGAGGTCGGCGTGAGGAAAAAGAGTCCGGACTACATCAATCCTTACAAGGTAGCCAAGGTGAAGCAGAAGCGCTTTGAAGACTTGCCGAAAAAGAAGGACAAGAAGGAAAAAAAGAAGTTGCAGAAGGGGCCGCGATTCTCCAAGTCCGAGCTGTGAAATGCCATGGACATTTTCATGTGGAAGCAAAAACTGTCGTCGTATTCTGTGACTGCAATATCAAGTGTTGTCGTGACATCTTTTTCTGCACCAGTATTGTGATATTTTACACTCTGTACTTTCTTCCAGCTGCCATCATGCCTAAGGAGGTGGACTTCATGTTGCTGGACGAGAAGAGCGGGGAAGACGGGACTGCCCCAAGAAAGAGTACGAGCCAGAGCGGCTCAAGTCCTCCTGGCATCATCTACCTAAGCCGCCTTCCCCACGGGTTCTACGAGAAAGAGCTGAAGGGGTTCCTCAGTCAGTTCGGCAAGGTGACGAACCTGCGTCTGGGCCGCAGCCGTCGCACCGGAGGCAGTCGTGGGTTCGCCTTCGTCGAGTTCAAGTTCGTCGAGGTCGCCAACATTGTGTGCGAAACCATGAATAACTATCTCATGTTCGACAAGCTCGTGCGCTGCAAGATGGTCAATCTGAAGGGCGACAACAACCGCATGTGGCGGAAGAGGCGTCATGCGATTTTTCGAGACAAAGTGAACCCAGACAAGCCACCGGCCAAGCGGGCCAGAGACTTGGCAAAGATAGAGGTGAACGCGCTCAGGACCGAGAAGCAGAACAACCGGAGACTGAAAAAACAGCTGAAGAAGCTGGTGGACGTGCACAAGAAGCTGGAGGAGGTGGCCGGGGTGAAGAGTAAAGTCGATCTGAAGTCGGCGGAGACGTTACTCAATGGCAAAGCGGTGCCGGCCAAGTCTCCGCTGATGGAGGTGGACGAGGAGGACTTGGACATCACGCTGAAGACACCGCCCAATGTCAGAAAGGTTAAGAGCCAATCCAACAGCGCCGCCAACAGCCGCGTGACCACGCCGGTCACGGCCAAGACGACCGGAGTGAAGTCATCGAAGAAGCAGAAGGGCTTAAGGGAGTTGGCCATGGCCCAGACAGTTTCGGAAAAGCTGGGAAAGACGGCAAAGAACGGCGACAGCGCGAAACCGAAAATCCTGACGAAGAAGAAAGCAAAGGTCAGGAAGTCTGTAAGCTGAGTACCACACAATACACGCACCAGTTGCACATATGCTCGACAACCCTGCTTCTGTAGCCGTCGTCGCCGAGGAGGAAAAATCATACAAAGGCCAATTTTTTCAACATGTATTAACACATCTTTAGGTCCGACTAGCTCAGCTAAAGCAGGGAATTTTTAAATGTTCTCCCCACGACAAGCCGAGCCGAGTGCGCGATCCAAGCTTGGCCTGGCTTGACACTTGCTCTGTAGCAAGATCAAGTGGACACTGGCACGTTTGGGTCCTTCCGATCCTCCAGCCGACCCTCCCCCGCCAGCTAAAGCTTTCTTAAATGCCCCGAAGTTAGGGCTTGACTTTGTTTCTATAGGTTCGAACCCCTCACTAATCTGAAGTTGCAACTCAAAACGTTGGAGGCTTCTCTGTCCCACGTGACTGAATTTCTCTTGATTGGTTAGCTGGGTCACCGCTTGCCAGTGCGACCCACGTCTCGGTCGGGACACGGCGTGGGGGTCCATGAGACACAAGACGGGAGTGAAAACATTGACCGTGTCTATGATCCAGATCATGACGGGCGGTCATGAGGGTGATAATTCTGGAAATATTGCGGATGGAATTGGGACGGTTGATGCATGGGGCTGTAGCTGAACATCTGCTGCTGTTGCTGTATGTCCATCTGGGACATGTTCGCCATCTCTTGATCAGAATGTTGCTGCTGGTGGTAAAAGCTTTCCTCAAACCCCTCCGGAGGAAGTGGTCCAGTGCCCAAAAAGTCTCTTTGGTGTGACGACGATGGAGGAGGAGGCATCGCCGACGTCCAGCCTGATGAGCTGGGGTCTGTCATAGGAGACGAAGAAGCCACATGGGGACTTTCTTGATGTACCTGGTGGAATCGCTCCTGTTGCCCTAACGTTTCCAGGGGATTGATCGAGAACGGCGGCTCCATGCTGTTCACAAAGGCCAGGGGTTCTTCTTCGCCGGTACCACCACCTTCTTCAGCGGCGGCCGCCGCAGTCGTTGAAGCCGAAGGCAGATCTGACAGTTCTTCGAATTCTTGATCAAACTGTCTCTCGAAGCTGCCTTGGATGTCTTCCAGCAGATCCTGAATGGCTGTGTCTTCAGCGGTCACATCTTGTTCTGCAGTAGGCGCTGAAGGGTCCGTTAACAAATCGGTTATTTCTGTTGCTTTGTCTTCTTCAAACGTCGCAATGTCTGGCGACTTCTTGATCTCTTCAAGTTCTTCTTTGACTTCCGTTTTGATGTCATCTACTGGCATCCTGTTAGTAACGATTTGTTGTTGTTGCTGTTGCAGCTGCTGGTGTTGCTGTTGCTGCTGGTGTTGCTGTTGCTGCTGGTGTTGCTGTTGCTGCTGGTGTTGCTCCTGCTGGTGTTGCTGCTGGTGATGTTGCTGTTGCTGCTGGTGGTGTTGCTGTTGCTGCTGGTGGTGTTGCTGTTGCTGCTGCTGCTGGTATTGCTGTTGCT
>JAAUXU010070930.1_pt1 | contig 12304 bp, 15 predicted proteins | sample 7278151 | NCBI WGS metagenome assembly JAAUXU01 (sample SAMN14350113, study PRJNA611818) | marine sediment metagenome | isolation source: surface marine sediment (1.8m) | place: French Polynesia: Moorea | collected 2018-08 | reverse complement strand
CCAGAGCAAGAATGCATTTATTGCCGCCGCCGCCGCCGGTTTTATCGCGAAGTCATCAATCAAAAAAATGCCGTGTCGTCTGACTGAACCCAGTTCGGTTGCCGACCGTCTGGATTCTTCTTCTTTTTTCCGATTTTTTTCCGTCGTCGCGTGACGCCGATTTTTGCGCAAATCCAGACTCTTTTGGCCGCATTACGGAGAAAAACAAGAACTGGACAGCTTCAATTTCAAATCGGCAAAAAAATGTGCCTAGGAAACTTTTTTTATGGAGGATGCAGTTTTTGGTTTCTACAGAGCATCAGTAAACAACATTTTGGCAAAAATCCTGCTTCGCTCACTTGCAGGTAAACTGTAATTTTTCTTCTTGGCACTTTCGATGGCAACTGTCTGGCAGGCCGGGAGACACTATGTGCTGCAAAAACATTGCAATTTTCCACCCTTATAATATAGGGAGCCACAGTATATACTTTTAAACAATGCAACTTCATTGATTTGTGGTGCGATCGGTTGGAACAAGCAGCTTTGCAGGTGTCTTGAATTTGCTTGTAAAAATCTTTCGATAGCTCGGCGATTAGCATGCAGGCCGTAAAGTAACGACCTAGCCAATTCAGTTTCCCCTTTTTTGCCCCACACGGTTTCCCACATGCATTCAGTCGATGCGCGAGAAAATTGCAAAAGCATTAACTTTGCTCAAGAGAACAGACGAGACAGTCCGATATTGCCTCCTCTGTTCCTTCCTCTTCCTCCTGGATTCGGCCGCGGTGGACCATACATATTTCAAGAGCTTCAACAGAGGAGGAGGCCTTTAATCCCCCCTTCTCCATTTTCTGAATTGGCTGGATACAACACCACAGCTCAGCGTTTCCCAGACAGAGGGGGCAAAAAAATCTGCAAAGAGGCGGGGGAGAGGAAAACTTTTTTTCTGCACCAGGGATCTCCCGACGCTGTTCCTGTCATTCAAAAACGTCAGAGGGAGGAAGAAAAAAGCTCGGGCTTGCACACCCGACAAAGGCTCGCCCACACAAAGCATTTCAAAACGAGGAGAAAAGCCCATTTAAAAGTGTTCTTCAATAGGGGGTTGCAATGGGCAAAGTTTCTCATTGAAATATTGTACCGTGTAGGAATCTAAATTCCAATTCATCTGAGGGTTTTTTTCCTGGCCCGTTTGTCCCGTCGGCCGCGAGCGATGGGCGCAGGCCAAAGTCTGACTCGTACTCTTCTTTTCCACGAAACGCCTGTCAGAAGCATGCAGACACAAGATCGGAAAATCGCCAATTAAAACTTACGAAATCCTTCACCAAAGCTGCAAAGTTTTGTTTCTTCCCCCCCTCGAAAAAAACCGTCGAATCCCTCTCCCAAACCAGACACACCACTCACCGATGATGTTTTTTACCCGTCTGGAACGGGACAAGCGAAAAAGAGGAGGAGAGAGAGAGAATTGCATTTTTCGCGGCCGGAGGAAAAGAAAAGGAGGAGGCGGCGGAGGCGATTCTAGCACTCCCTTGCTCTCCCGCATAATAATGACAATTCCGATTCGAATCACGTAGAAAATGCAACGGCGAAGCCTTTTTTTTGCTTGAGCCGGGAATGCTACTCGGTAATTTAACCCAAAACTCTCCTCCCCCTCCAAAAAAATTTTCGCACGAAAAAAGACGCTACGTGGATTCGCGTGTTGTGTTGTTGCAACGGAGTTTGCGAAATGGGAGCATGTCTGGCTTTTCCCTCCCCGCTCGTGTCTTTTTCGTCCTGCTCCGTCCAGAAAATTACTGTGGTCATGGGAGCGGAGGCGCCGGCGGGGTGACTCAGCATAAATATAATTTTCGCAAAGGCCGCGGGAGGAATTGCCCAGAGTTTTCCCGGAACGAAACGAGCAGATATTTAGTAGATACCCAATAGCGTTGCTCAGTTATTTGTGAGAGGGATACATTAATTGCAAGGTTAAATTTTGTTCAAAGGAAAACTCCTAGAGATTATTGTTTTATTCAAACGTCTTCAAGCAACAGACACATATATTCAGCAAATTGGAATAAGAGGTTCTATGTGAGTTTTTGGGAATCCTTGTCCGTGTGGCTCCCGCCGCCGCCGCCGCCGCCGCCGCCAGACGAGACGGGAAGTATATATAGGGCGGGGTCAAAAACACGACTGGCGTTGGGCGGCTCTCCTTCTATCCCTCTCCCTAAAATTACAACTTTGAAAAGTGCAAAAATCGTCTCCTTCCTCCCCCCTCTCCGCCACTGTCTGGACACGCGATGTCGCCCAACAATGGATTTCCCATACTCACCGTCGCCGTTTTTTATTCGGGGTGTGTGTGTGTAATTTGAGGTGAACGCACGCACGAAAAAGCCACCTTGTCAAAAAAAGGGCAATTTGACGCGAGAAAGTTGCAAGATTTTTCATGGCGATAAACAGCAAAGTTCAAAGTTGTTATTTCTATTTTTTCAAAATGTTTTTGCAGTCCTCCCCTAGCTACGTGGGCCCGTCTAAGAAACCCAAGGACGAAGACGAAGAGGGGGAGGAAGGAGGACATGACAGAAGAGACAAGGTCGCAACAGCCGCCGCCGCCGCGGCAGCCGCGGCAGCCGCCAGGGCCACGGACGCATTCAGGCCATGGAGCCCGGCGCCCTCCGCAGCATTGGCGGCGGCGGCGGCGGCGGGACCCTCCTCTGTTAATGCAACCGCGGCAGAGGCAAAGACGTCCTCGGCATCAGCTGCCTCCGCCCCAGGTCCAGAGCCGTCAAAGGAAGAGATTTACAAAAGTGAGTGAAATGTTCTAGAACGAAAATGAGTTTAGCCAAGAATTCGGCAAATATTTAAACTGCTTTTCAGACCTCCCCACCCTTACGAGCCCTCCCTCGGAATTCGTCTCAGAGATCCGAAGGACCCTCAACAACTGCGAGCCAAACCTGCCAGAGGAAAGGCAGGACCAGGTGAGAACGACAATTTAACATTGATGAAACAAGTTTTCATTCTTTGAAAAAACATATTTATTAATTCAGATCCTGGTGGTTCTTGAGCGCCTTGCCGACCGCCTGTCAGCCGCGGAGGAGTCCAGGAGCGTCGCCATTGAACAGTTGGCTAGCATGAGGAGAAGCTGCCAGGTTAGTTTCTACACACGCAAATAATGAAACTTATTTTAATAATATTTCTTATGTTCAGGAACTGGAAGCAGAGCTGAACAAGAAGAGCGAGGAGCTAAAGGAGATGCTTCGGCTGACGACGGCCAGGAACGGCAGCAGCAGCAGCAGCAGCAACAACAACAACAACGGCGACGGCAGCGGAGGGAGCGGAGCGCCCCTCAACCTCAGCAGCAACGGCAGCAGTAGCAACAACAACAACAACACTGAGGATGAAGAGAAGCAGGACGGAGGCACCGGACCAGACCGTGATGGGCCAGAGAGGAGGAGAGCAGAGTCGGCGGACTCAGAGGTATAGGAGGAACAAATATTTCGGGAAAACGAATTGCAAACAAAGATAACCTTTTCAGGACTCCTCCGAGCTCCGCGAGCGCGTCCAACAGATGGAGTCAGAGCTGAGGACGCTGCGGAGGCAGTACGAGATCGCCACCGGAAGCAACAACAACAACAACAACAGCGGCGGCGGCGGCGGCGGAAACAGCAGTAACGGCAACAGCGGCAGTGGCATGATGAACGGCCACGGCGAGACGGCGGGGATGAAATTGCCGGCGGCGGCGGCGGCGTCGACCGAAGGGGAAGAGGAGAAAGAAGAGGAAGTTTGAATTCTATGTTGCTTTCCCCCACAATTATTTTTGCTCATAGAGTTTATGTCAAACCAACGGCCTGTCACTCAGGCAGAAAGGAGGTTTTTTAAGACAGAGAAGAAAAAACCAACCTTGCATAATATGCAATAAAAAACTATACTACACGTACCCCGCACCCCCCGTTTTCTGTGGTGGATAAAGATATATCAAAAAAGATACACAAAAGATACGTACGTACCTAAAATTTTCCTGCTCCCAATAAACACAGTAGCACACCAGTAGCATCCAAAACAACTTCGGCAAAAGAAAACTGTTTGTAAATAACTAACTTTTCCTTTTTTTGACAAGGGCGATAGACATACTTCAGTTTTTTCATCCAAAACCCAGTAGGAAATACTTTCCTCTGCCAGTATTTTAATTTGATTTCCTGTCTTTATTGTGTTTCGTATGTGCACCCGAAGAAATTTAAAAAGAAAAATTATGTCCCCCATGTTTGCGTCGTACGGTGCGTTTCCAAGAAAAAATGTGACACAACAAGCAATGATGATAGACGCCATGTCAGTTGTTCCGCCACAAAAAATGTGATCAAGAAATCCCACCCTGAGTTTTTGCTGTAATTTGACGATCGCGCGAAACGAAAAGGGGGAAGTTAAAGTCGGCGAGATATTAGGTATGGAAAAGAACGCGACAAACTGTATCGTCCCTCCCCCCTCAAATATTATCGCTATTAAAATTGTTTTGAAAGACATGTTCACCGTGCACATATTAGAATTCATTCTACTACTAGTTCATTATACGCTTGTGTATCATCTCGCCCGGTAACAGCATCGTGCCAATCATCCAAGCGGAATTGTAGTTACAACATTAAAAATGTCTCATCAGGTAACTCGATCGTGCGCGTGCGCATCGGAAAAGCATGTTCACCACTATGTGGAAATCTTTCATCTTGTGGGCTTTGGTTGAGCGTATGGAAACCTTTGTAGCTGGCAGCGGGCCCTTCGAGGTCAGGCTGATGGACACGGACATCGGATTCGTCACCAGGTGCTAATTCACGGGATTTCCCACCCCCGATCGATGCTTCATTTCCTTGTGCCACCAGAGGAGCGAACCAGACCCTGACCGTGAGCCCTGGCAAGTACTCCGAGGACCCGTTCGACCCTGGCAGAGGACCAAAGTGGGAATACAGATACTTCACCAAGAGAGAACAGGAGCCTGGTACTCTGAAGGTCTTTACCGCACACGAGGGAAGTTCCCGTCAGACTTTCCCAGAGACGCTGACGGCTTCCTCGTGTACGACCCGTTGGACGGAGCCGCCAAGGTGCTCCCGGAGGTCAACAGGACGAGCGCCGACAAGGGGAAAGGCGGGTGGTTCACCACCGGGAGGGGACCCCTCGACCACCGAGGGGGAGACCTGCGCATCCATGCCAACGCACTCTTTGAGAACGACACCGTGTACGACCTCGTGGTGGAGGTGAGGAGGTACAGAAAGAACCAAATCAGGGTGGCGGAGAGGAAGATGCAGATTCTCAAGATAAAGGTTTGCACGTCATATTGCCAAGAAAACTTCTATTTGTGCATTTGTACCAGTAGGACGTTCCCCCGCTGATGCTGATCAAGAAGTGCGGCGGCGGCCACTGCATCCTGCACCCGAAGAGCGGGAGGGTGAGGGCGAACAAGCACCAGGACCTCCATCTAGTCACGGAGTGCGTGAAAAGGGACGGGTCAAACTGCAAAAAGCCTATTACCGTCAAGTGGTAAAATTATCATCACGGTTTTTTCATGAGAGTGGCCCTTTTCTTTACAGCAGGAGTGTTGAAGACGACAGGGGCAAAACGATAAGATCTAAAATCATGGCCCCTTTCATGTCAAATGATGAGAAGACATACTGGACCATAAACAGAGACTTTTTCGGTCGGTCCGGGCCCCGGTGGACAAAGAAGACGTTTCAGATAGTCTTGAACGCCACCAACGGAGACGGGGTCAACGCCACAACAAAACTGCCTCTTCAGGTTGAAAACGAAATGTTGAAAAACCAAGTAGTGTGCTTTCTCTCTCTCTCTCTCTCTACGTACTGTATTTCTTGAAATTTCAAAGGCTTTTCTGGGGGAAACAGTAAATGCAATTTCCCCCATCTTCCGAACACCGACTCCGGATCCCTCCTCCGGAATATGGAATATGTTTAACCATCTCACTTAGGTTTTCTCAGGTGAACGATCCCCCCGTGGGCGGATTGTGCTCCTTCGAGCCCAAGACGGTGGGGCAGGGCGAGCCGGTCTACGTCTACTGCAGGGAATGGAAGGATCCAGACAGGGCGGTAGAGGAGTCCTCAGGCATTAAACACTACGAAATCACTGGTATGCACACGAGGGAGAGGGGGATTTTTTTTGGTGGGTGGGGAATTTTTTCCTTGTGCATGGGGGGTACTTTTTCCAGGTGGTGCATGGGGGTCTATTAGAGAAAATTTTGGTGGGGGATGGTAGGGGGCAAAAATTTTCTTTGCAGCAGGGAGCTTAATTTGATGCTTTTTGTATCCCACCCAAAAAATTAAAAAAATAGCGCGTGCAGAAAATTTATTTTCCTAAATAAGTAAAAAGTTTCCAAAAGTTTCTTTTGGTGGAAGGTTTCTGGTGAAACGTATATTTACAGATGGGTGGTCAATGCAACCTTCCATGCATGGTGGGTACATTTTGGGGGGATGCATGGTGTTAACCCTCCCTTCCCCCCTTGCCCACGTGTACATTGAGAATACCTGCATATAACGAGCATATTTCCGACTATCGTTTGCAGCCACGGACACTATCACCGGCTCCAGCGTGGAAAAGGGCAAGCCCTCCGATTTTGAGAGACCCTACACTATCCAAGTAGCATCCCTCAGTAAAACTGAAAAAAGATGCCTTGTATTTTTTCCCTTGGTTCCAGTTGATGGCTTCTGTTTGGGAGCTGGAGGTCCGCATTGTGGACGAGCTAGGGGGCGTCACTTACCTGACGCTACCGGGGCACGTTACCGTGGAGGCCCCCTGAAAAGTGAAAGGTCCTGGACGAAATACTCCCCAGTCCCCATGGGCTATGTGCACCTGCAAAGTACCAAGGATGATAATGTGTAGCAATGGTAGTGGTACTATGAAATTGAGGCATGTCGAGCAGAGCGTCCTGGAATCCAAATTTAAAACAGAAACAAATACTCTCGTATTTTTTTAGCATTGGGCTTAGTTTTATTCGAATTTGGAGAGCTTTCCAGAGAGAATTCTAAAACTTATGCCCTTGACGGAGGTTAAGAACAGAAAATTCGCGTTGGTGTAGTATGCTCCTCATTGAGGGTTGTAACTTTATCTGCGTAGTACCGCAGGTATTTTGATTGATGGTAGGGATAAGAAAAATTCGTAATCGCTTCTTCCTTTGTCGATCCCGCCTCCGCACATCCTTAGGGTCCTGGACAAAAGAAAAGGCCGTAGCTAGATGAAAGCGAAATGGTCCTTGTGGTGGTGCAAAATGAATCTTTTTTTGCCTGAGCTTATCCACGGCACCGTTCTTTGTTGCATGACCATGACGTTCGGCGCCGTGCCTCCCTCTTCCCTTTCCTCAAGCAGCTCCTTGTAGTAACTGAAGATCACGGCATCGAAGTACAGAAACAAAACTAGAGAATGGAGCAAGAGAAGTTTTCCATCGCAGAGCTGGATGTCTCATCACTTTACCTACGTTATTTGCGTTACATTTCCTTCCAAAAAAGCCCAAAGCCCTTGAAACAATTGATCTTGGCTCGTATATATCGTCTTACAGTACCTACCATGGGCTGCTACCTGGAAGACCAATAAGAAGGGGTCCAAATCCGTCTGTGCCATATAGTTCAATCCTTCGGCGTAGTAAACGATGCTGCCGATGTGCTCCAGGAGGGCGGATGCCAGCCACCCGCAAATGCATGGCGGGCTGCGCCAAAGGGCGCCAACTAGGAGCACCAGGTTTGCGACAGACCTGCAATGAGACGTGCCCAGTTGTCCAAGTAGGTACACATTTTACAGGTACCTACGTAGGGTTGCGTTGGGTTCATGTCGTTAAGTCTCACAGTTCCTTCACAAACTATACAAACTCTCAAACAATACATCACAATTGACAGGTACTCCAAAGTACTGGCTTCATGCATCCTTGCAACTCGGAGCGCCCCTTAGCTGGTTATCTTGATGCAGAATCTATCAGTTGCCTTTTGCCTTTGACACTTTTTTTGCTTCTTAGTCTCTCAAGGGGTCCTTGGCCGGAATTAAGCAAATAAACGGGATAGGGGCCCAACATTGGCCAAATTTTGGAAACACCTCCTTTTTGCAATATGCTATTTTCCCCGTAGGAAATCTCATGGCATTGTACAGAAAAATAATGGGAAGTACTGCGTTGCACAATAATGCTTTGTAGTTTTTGGAACTCAACATCTTTGTCGCCTGTGCGGCCATGCTCGTCCCTAGCCAGGAGAACAGGGAGAACGTTGTTCCCGACCAGGCTCCGACCGCTTCGCCCAAGAGAACCACGCCCAGAAAGGAAGTTGAAACTACGACGAGTTGTAGGATGGCAATGACCTGAGGGGCAAAAGCTAAACCTATGAAAATTACAGCATTTTTTGCGGGACACTGCAGCAGTGCTCAAACCACGACTCCCGTCCGGAGGCTGAGACAGCAGCAGCAGGAGCGGAGGCGGAGGCCGGGGCGACATCGAAGGCACATTTTTTATCAGGAACGTAAAGTCAAAGTAGACGGGATCACTTTTTTTTGCGGTGTTTGCAGCCAAACATGTTCTTTTGCACAGTTTTTGCTGCTTAATACGTGCAAAATGGGTTTTGTACTGTACATCAGGTACGTGGGCATCAAGTTTCCTTGCTCTCTTTGATAAGGAAAGGAGTTTTGGTGTTGTGTACGGAAACGTTTCTTCTCTTCTTTGACTGAGGCAAAAATGCCGGTCGGCAAAAAAAACCCGCCAGTATTTCCTGGCTATGAGGAGGGTTTTCCTCGACTATATTTCGAGAGAAGGGAACAGCAGGGGGAGAAAGAAGATTCCGCCGATGACGGTTTTTCCAGCCTTTATTCCCGTCGTCCTCCAAAGTCCTCAAGGTCCCGCAGTTGCCATGAAGAGATGAAAAAGTCAATACTATTGTACGTTATCACATCACATCATTAATGTCCTAACGTTCGTCATCTCGATTATGATCGCTCAACTCATTTTCTCTCTCCGCTTTCCTGCCCCTCGCTTCAGCTCCAGCCAGTAGCCGAGGACCACGGTGAAGAAGTACAGGAACAGGGCTTTGGAATAAACTATACGCCCATTGCTAACCTGCTTTTCAGTTCTAGGTTGTTCACTTTCAAAGAACAGTTTCCCCCGCCGCGTCCACGCATGCCGGAAACATCGGGTCCATTTTCCCGTCAGGGGTCGATGCGCTCCAGTAGGTCCAGGCAGAGCGGAGGCGGAAGCGCGTCAGGGCCCATGCATATTGCAAGCGGGGGAATTTGTGCGCACTCGGGAGAGAAGTGGATGTATGAGGGTGTTTCCCTCCCACTGAGATACAGGAGTTAATTATGATGCATTTGCACCGACACTGCATGGCGTTCGCTTGGGGAGAAAAGGGTCCCCGTTTTTGCGACTCAAAAACGGGCAGCTCGACATATCTGGTGGTAAGAGCATCGAGTTTCCATCTGATGGCGTTGAAAATCCTACCAAGAACGTTGTTCATATTTCTAATTCTTACTTCTGACTGTGGAATGAAGTCAGACTGGTTTTTTTTCCTGCGAGTCTTTATTGTTTGTTACTGTGGTTATAGACTTCGTTTGATGTTTCCGCTGCAATTATACGGTAGAGAATTTCGAAACATATCATATTCCACTATGCCACTGGCGCTGATGCCGCCCTCGCCCTTCTCATTGCGTCGAACGCGCCGCGGATCTCCGACAGAGGCTTCTGAAGGACGATCACGTCGTCCAGAAGATCGCCCTCAGAGGAGATGGAGTCCTAGAATAATATAATCCAATTGCGAATTGGGAAATCGGGAGTACATGACTCATACGCTAAATCTCACCGAGATTATTTCTCCTTCAAAGTAGAGTATCCCGTGTCGGCGCGCCCTCATCAGGGTGGAAACGATGCTGGCGCGGGGGAAAACCTTAAAAGAGCGACGCAGAACGTGTCTTTTGGTCTTTGGTGTATATTCGCGCCACTTCTGTTTAAGTTTATAACAAACTTATACCAGACGAATTCGACTATCATAGATAGTTTACAAATTCTAATGACGCTGTGGTGATCTTTAATATGCTCTTCTTCCTTCTATCCACTTGTCCCCTGGGTATGCCGGCGCTGGATCTGGATTTCCATCCTCGTGTTGGTGGGATCACTGCGATGCTCCTTCTTGTTCCTGGATGATGATTGATGCCTCAAGATCTATCTATATTGTTGATAGTAGAGACTCATTTCTTGCCCGAAGACTTTTTATTTTCTCAGAGTTCATTAATTGCAATATACCCAGATCACGATTTAGTCCCGTGTCAATCCGTCTCTGTATTACTTCCCTTTCCTTTTTTAGCTTTGGACACCACTCCCATAGGTGCCAGGAATCCTCATCTGCCTCCCCGCAAAGGGAACATTGATAGTCTTCGATATAATTCCATTGCTTAATATGCTTCTTAAAAAGCCCATGCCCTGTTACACTCTGTGCCAGGGCTTGTAGTTTCTTGATAGCTAGACAAATAATACTTTTATCTTCCCTTATCTTCGGATAGAATAGCTTGGATATTCTACAGCTCTTTAGTGTCTCCCATCTGAGTTGCCATTCTCTTAGAAAATGGTCATGCATGAGCTTCTTTACTTCCCTTTGGGTTGCCGGCATATGTGGCTTAACGTCACTGATGTTTGCCGCCTCTAGTGCTCCATTTTTTGCAAGCATATCCACGACCTCATTGCCAACAATACCACTGTGTCCTTTAACCCACTGTACACTGGTGTGTGCAACCTGATTTACTTCTCTAAGTAACTTCAGGGTATCCCAGGTTAATTCATCCTTTGCCAGGCATCCATTGAGTACCTGTACCACGCTCTTTGAATCACAGTAGATCACATTCCTTCTTGATATTTCTATGTGATCTCTGAGCCAGCTAAGTGCTTCTTTAATAGCCAACATTTTGCCCTTATATACACTAATATCCTTGGCTGTCATTGTTGCCTCACCAATTACATAGTCTCCTATGCTGGCAATCCAGCTATATCCCACATTGTCTTTTTCTTTTGAAGCATCAGTATAGAGTGCTATGGGGTGGGTCCACAAGCTCGACCTCTTTGGTTTTTCTACCCAAACATATTGTGACACTCTTCTCTCCCTTGGGTAGGTCACGGTGCATGTGATTTCCTCCTTACTTCTCCATGTCCCTAAGTGTCCAACACAGGATTTTTGTCTTCCTACTCCATCCCAACCTGGTTTGACAAGCTCTTTATTCCTGAGGTAGGTCATCATCCCCGCCTCTTCTATGTATAGGCTAAGTGGCATCCAGCCCAGCATAGCTTCCAGACCTGCCGTTGGTGTTGATCTCAGTGGTTGCGTTATTGGCAGCATTGCTAATCTTTGAATTCCGTTCAATTTCTTGTCTATTACCTTGGTAATGTTGTGAGCCCACACTACTGCTCCATAAGCTAACTTTGGCCTTATAACTGACTTATATATCCACTCCATTTTTTGTGGACTAAGCCCCCATGTTCTACTAACTAAATTTCTACATTTGCTTAGTAGAAATTTACATTTGTTCAATCTCTCTGTAACATGTGGGGTCCATGATAAGCTGCTGTGTATCTCCACTCCTAAGTATTTCAATGTGGCTTTTGGCTTGATCTCAACTCCTTCCATGTAAATATTTGGCGGAGTTAGGTTCCTGTTTCTTGTATACCAGACCATTGATGTTTTAGTGGGGTTGAAGGACAAACCATTTACACTTCCCCACTCTGTAACTCTCTTCAATTCAGATTGTATCATTTCCGCCATTGTATCCGTGGATTTACCAACAATATATATTAGTAAATCATCCGCATAACCTATCACCTTAACTGGCCCTCTTTTAAAGGTGGAGAGTAGTCCATCCATTATCAGATTCCATATGAGAGGTGATAGTACTCCTCCCTGTGGACTTCCTCTGTGAGGTATTATATGGGTCCTTTGCCCCTGCACCTCTGCATGAACCCTTCTCCCTTTTAAGAGATTGTCATACCAGACTACTATATTCTCCGGTACCCCTTTAAGTCTCATGCTTCTAGCAGCCGATTCAAATTGTATGCAGTCAAAGGCTCCGGAGCAGTCTAAGCTGATCGCTAGAAGGTGCTTATTGTTGTAAATTGCGTATTCAACGTCATTCACAAAAGTGGACAGGGCGGAGTCACAAGATCTGCCCTTTGTATATGCGTGTTGCCTTTCTAAGGGTCCAGTAATAACATATTCGAGTATGTACCATTGTACCACTCTCTCCAGTCCTTTCAGAAGGAAATTGCTGAGTGTTATTGGCCTGTATGCTTTTGCCTTTGCATAGTCTTCTTTGCCAGCCTTGGGGATGAAGGTCACCTTCATACTCCTCCAGTTGT
>JAAUXU010142404.1_pt1 | contig 12307 bp, 11 predicted proteins | sample 7278151 | NCBI WGS metagenome assembly JAAUXU01 (sample SAMN14350113, study PRJNA611818) | marine sediment metagenome | isolation source: surface marine sediment (1.8m) | place: French Polynesia: Moorea | collected 2018-08 | reverse complement strand
GTGAGCTAAACTTACTATCACCTGTCCATCATTTAGTGGGAATTTTTTAATCTGTTGAAAGTGCACGAAGAGAGCAACACTACAGGTTGGTTTTTTACTAGGACCTTGTTGCTTGTTCTTTCTCTCATGTACAGTCAGTGAATTGTGGCCAAGGGGCCATTATCAGCAATCTTTCAAATACAGTTGTGAACAGTCTGAAAAGGTCGTTGAAAAATCATTACATCCATTTGGGACAGCTCGAGATGAGTCCTCTGCTTCAGCTGACACTTTGTGCGAGCCTCCCAGCCTCCTTCATATACGGCACACTTCAGAGCAGCCCACAGATCCTCAACTGGACGAATTTGAGGGCAGTTTGGTGGATTACAATCCTTTGGCATTGTGGGTATGTCAAGTTCTGACAGAACTTTTAGTGTTACCTTTGCATAATGGCCAGTTGCTAATTCAGGCCAGAACCAGTAGTCACCATCTGAATGATGTTGCTCAAGAAAGGGTTTAAACCTCTTTCTGATGCAGTCCTGCCGATACAGCTCACCTGACATAGACTGCTTTTGTGAACAAAGAACATCTCAGAAACACCTCTCTCAGATATTGCCAGCCACACCAGCCAGCATGTGTGGCTGTCAGGAAATATGGAATGTCCAGAGAAGCGAACTTCATCAGGAGCAGATGAAGGACCATCACCATCTCCCCAGAAGCCTACATTCATTGCTGGAGCGTCATTCTTGAGTGGAAAGTAGGTCTCAACATCTATCACAACAGCAGTAGGTGATGATGGTGGAGAAAAATCATGCCTGAGTTTATGTGCTGCTGTTTTTGCTCTCCTAGCTTGAGCAGCAGTGTAGTCTGGAACTTTTTTTGCTTGAAGTGCTTGGGGTCACCCACTTTAAGCATATTGTGGACCCATGACTTGCTCATGCCAGACTTCCTTGTCAACTTGCATGTGGAGACCCCCAGCTTGAACTGATTGACAAACCTTTGCCTTCAGTTGAGGTGTAGCAATAGTCTGGCGAACTTGTCCTTTCTGCCTCTGAGTTGTTCCCCTTGTAGACCGTGCTGTAAGGGTTTGATAGATCACTGTACTGGACAATCCAGGGGCTTTAAAGCGTTGTACTGTGAACACTTTCCCTCTCTGTGCATTCTTGGGCCAGAATTTTCCGATGGCCTCACAGCACTGAGCTGGTGTTAGTCCCTCCATGAGCAAAATGCTTGATCACAGGAGCTTCCCTTGTTCTGATACTTTCAGTTACAGTCAGCATAATCTTTCCCATATAAAAAAAACTTGACTTTCATTAATTTTTTTGAGGCAAAGTCGCTTACAGACCTATTCCCGTTAAATAAAGGACAGGTGTTATATTCACTGCAACCGTCAGTTTGTATACAATTTCGCACCTGTCTTTTCTCCGCATGAGCAATGCTTGTGTGGATCTTCTCCACGTAGTTTTACTGAAAGTTATCCCAAGACGTATGTAGATTTACAAATTTCACGTTAGATTTTCACCACTGTATCGACACAAAAAGTGAGGACGGCAATGTTCTCGGAATAAGAAAAGTGTGGACCGTGACTGCTTGGCAAATCACTGACTCTAATCTGTCGGAAGTTCATCCATCACTCTGACTAGTCCCCGGTAATGGTATTCGTGGCTGTGCCAGACACTGCATGCATGCACTGTCTTTCGTGAAGGAGATGCACCATGACCAATTTCACACTCTGCCTGCAACTTCAGCCAGACGAGCAGCAGCTTGAGGAACAGGTCTACTGGTTCATGAGCATCCAGGGATAAAAATAGGGGTCGTTACAAAATCTTGAGGCAATTTTCGATAAGACAGTGTGGCAATACAGATGCCACAACTTAAAGGTGAGCGGTTGTGGCTATCAACCGAATCTGCGGTTATTGGTTAACTGGTGGGTCATTAACCAGTGACGATATGAATATCGGTTATCAGGCTACTAAAAGTCATGCACTAGATAAGGGTCACAGTCATGCTCTGAGCACACAGCTGCTCTGTCTGCACGAACCTCTCGCAATCAAACAAAGGACTAAATAAAGGCATAAATAATATATTCTATATTCTTTTTATGCACATATTATTATACTCAATTCAATATATATTTCTATTCTCTCTATATTATATAAAACTGCTGTATCCCCCTAGGGTTCTATTTAGGACCTAAATTGTTGGGCTGGAAACTACTCGTGACCAGGTTGTCACCAGTAATTTTTTTACCAAGTGCACTAAAATGTATTAACCGAGGAGCATTAACCCCGGTTAACAAAAAGGTCGGTTCGGTTATCGGTTATTAGAATTAATACTGTTATCAGTTGAGTTTCAGTGAACCGCTCATCCTGACAGTACGGACATGACAGTATATGGTAGTTGAAATTTTCCGCAAACTGACGGACATAGTGTACAATAAGTCTGTGACGAAATTTTGGTTAAAAAGTGTCCAAAGTAAAACATTTTTTTCTTCAAAAAATGAGACTTGCACCAGCGACACCAACGCCCTTTTTCCACAAAACTTGACATTTTCCGATGTAGCCCGATGCACACTGTACGATTGTTGACCCATTGCAGCCAAGTGACACAGTCTAGAAGGTTTAAAACTGGCGTAATGCTTTCTTGGATCACGGGACCGGACAAAGGCTTTAGTGGTGCTGGCCCTGAGGGCCAAAATGGCCCCATGCTGAATTGACATCTGGAAGAGGCAGCCTGGCTACTGGGCTTGCCAAAATAAAGTAATGGTATTCAAAAGAATCGTATTTGATTGCTTTTTCTGGAGTATTCAGAGTAATTGATTACTTTTCTTAGAGCATTCAGCGTGACCAAGAGAACCCCTCTTTCGTGTCTTTGAATACGATTACTTTTTCCAAGTATCAATTACTTTTTTTTCAGTATTCTTGCTACTGTCGAAACAACTGGTGGAGAGGACACTGGATCAACCAAACCAGAGAGGATAAGCATGTCTTGCAGCATCCATAATCGAGCTCAGAATGGAAGTTTTATGTATCAAGGCTATCATCAGAGAGAAACTTAACTTTAATACACAAAACAAAGACTGTTTTTTTGTTTTATGGTTCTCCTCTAGACCGCAGGCACACCGGATATTTCAGCTGAATCATGTACCCATATGCATACAGTGCGGCCGGTAAAGGATGATACAAATGGAGAAGTTGAATGGTCCTTGTCATTTTCCCTTGAAGTTGTGTGCAGCTTGAATCTGGAGACCCTCCTCTAGCTGGCCAGACGTGAAGAAAAGAAGACCGTGCAGATTTTTATCATAATTTTGATGCCAATTCAGTTCTAGGTTTGACTAGCTCCACGCACAATTGCTGGACTCTGAGGCACTTTGTCCTCATTCCAGCAGAATAAAAACAAAACTGTGCTGGACTCTGAGTTCAAAGGACTCGGAGAAAATGCATTTTTTCTTGGTGCAATGAAGTGGCACACAAAATGCAATGTTTGTCATGCCAGAACCAGGAGTGAGATTTCACAAATGCTACTTCTTTTATGGCCACTTGTTTATGAGATTCTCTGTCAGTATTCAGCAAAAAGCACAGTTCTAGCGCTTGCACAGGCACTGAGATGGTGGACCTGGTGCTGATGAAAGCATCACGTCTGCATGTGTAAGGAGATACACATGCCATAAATGTACACCTTTTACTAAAAGAAAAAAAAAAGAAACTTAAGACTTGTGAAACTGTCACCCTTTACCAGCTGCACTGCATCTCAGATGGGTTCGCCCTGCCTTGTTGGAGTGGTCGTTCCGCTCCGCTCCGGAGCTGGGTACCCCAGTCAACAGGATCACCCCTCTCGCTCAAAAGTTGCCGGATGCAGTGCACTGAATGACGTCCTGGGCTTCCCTGACCTGAAGGTCGACCCACCTCCAGCTGAGCAAGCCCGTGCACTGCATGAGTGCAGTGGCAGCCTGTAGTGATTTTTTCTTCAGCCTTGGTGACTTGGCCTGGTGAGGTGGTGACAGCCTCACCATGATGCACGTCCAAGGCAGGATGAACCATAGCTTTCAGTGACTGGGCTCCAACTCTTAGCTGGAGCTTCTTTCTCCCCAAAGGGTTCAGTGCCTCACAAATAAGGTTAATTCGTGGATTTGAAGTGTCTCTTGGCCATTGTCTCAATAGCTTGACCTGACCGAACCCATTGGTAGGGATCCCGTTCCTTGGCGGGGGTGAAGCAGAGGAGGAGATTGGATGACTGTGAATATGCTAAGAAGGAATACTTCGGGAAGGAAGCACAAGTGTAAGAAGTTCTCCCTTATTTTGATTCTTTTCTTAGTCTGGGGACTTTTCCACGAACTCGGGTAACCCTTTTCCATTCTTCCACCTGGTCCGTAAACGCGAAGGCGGACAAAGAGGACTACGTGTGCAGCAGTTGTTCCAGGGTGTTTACGCAACGTGGGACCAAAATTTAGCCTTCCACCCACCAGAGCAAAGACGATTTGTTTGAAAAAAATAGGCTTCTTTTACTTTTTTCCTCGAACTTTCATTCGGTCCTTTTTTAACATGGAACTTTTTTTCGCTCAGCTTCTATTTCAATTTAGGGGTTTGTGACTATAACGAGTGGATTTTGGTTTCTGTAGAGGTGCCATAAGTGTCTGGCTTTCAAAAGTAGGCGTTAAAGAACATACTCTTTTCTCCCTCGTTTGAGTGAGAAAAAGTGACTACGTAAACGAAAGAAAATTTATCCTTTCTTTCTAGCACGTCCTACATGGGCGAGATCAATATCACTCAGATGAAATTTTGAGTCCGGGCTCATGATGACCTAGACCGGTCGAAAGTGCTCCTCGTACGTGTGGTACCTGAAGTCCTTGTTCACGTTAGGGGTGGCGTCGATCAAGGTGACGGGCAACCCTGCGCAGAACAAGTGGGTAATGGTGTGCGGCTTTGCCTTTGCTGTTGCTGTTTTGCCCAATTTTCACTTGGAGTGAGGCGAAACAGCTGAATGCAACGCAAACTTTCTTGGATTTAATCCGCCACTTGGAATTCTTGCACGAATCACCTACGCATTGTGATTGCAGCCAGAGACGCATCAGCCTATGGTGACGACAACTGCTGTCATTTCCCAGAAAGCACCACAACAGGAAGACGGTGCACAGCACACAAATCAAGTGCACCAAGTATTACGCGGACGAGTTGAAAGCTGCCTCATAGGACTTCAGTCCTTGCCGGAAGTTGCCGCCGCCGGACGCATTGGCCAAGGATGAGTCCATCCTAGCAAATGTGAGGACGTCCTAGGCCACATAAGAGACAGTCTTGGCTTTTTGAGCTGAGAACTGATTCAGTTGAACGTAAGATTTGGTTTTTGCAAAGTACTTGTGCAATGCGTCACGTCATAGCTAAAAAAATCGCGCATCTTTAACTGCCAATGGTTCTTGGGATCCTCAAAATACGCATCCCGGAAAATTGCACCAAAGAAGTCCTCAAGTTTCCCGTAGATTCTCACTGGGGGGTTCCCTGGGATTAGTCAAGAACGATGTGAAATCAGTGAAAGCTGGGATTGGATAGTTTTCTAGATGTGTCAGTCGGCTGTTTGCCCAGAGCGAGGGGATATTTCGGCGTCAGAACCATCTTCTGCGTGATTAAAGTGTCTCACAACACTCGACCTTCACTTGTCGTACTTCATATGGGCCGTCGTGACTTTGGCTCGTGGACTCAGAACAGTCACAATCATGTTTGATGCAAATATTCTGTCCGATACAGACGGCAACATAGGTCAGACCTTCTGAAGGTCAATGAGACGTGCTGAGTGACCTCTTTGGTCCCCAAAGTGGCTCTCCCACAGAAGAAACCACCCTGTACTTGACATTTCCTCGTCTGCGTGTGTGGCCTTCTGTACATCAACCCAACATTTTTTGGCGTGCTCCCCTCACTTTGGGTAACGACGACCTGACGAGTTCGCCTCACGAGCCCTAAGTACAAACTCCTCCGACCTGGGTGAAAACAGCAGCTTCGGGGGGTGGGGGGTCTTTCTCTTTTTTTTTTGCTCCGAACGGGCCGCGTCTGCCAGTCTTAACCTTTTGTACGTCGACTATGATCAGTTGTCCTACCATGAGTTGGCCACGAGAGCCCAAAACGGCACCGCATTGCAGTCCTGGGTGATCGCCTTCTGGTAGGCCGTGACTTCCACGCACTCCTCGATGTTCAGCACGAACCGGGGCAGATTGCAGCACACGAAGAACACGACAATAGCGAACAGAATACGAGCCTACAGAGAAAATGCATTAAGCAGAAGATGGGTCGTCATGTTGTCCCATCGAACCTTTTTGGCCTCTTTCTCCTTAGCCTGGTTAGCCTTTGTGTGCTGCAGCGTCCTGGTCTTCAGTCTCTCTCGCCTCCTTATCACCAAGAACGTGTTGATGTTCCACCAAGCCTGCACGAAGACGGACGTCAGCGCCATGTCCCAGACGAGCTGCAGCGAGTACATGCAGGTGAACTTACCAATAGCGCGAATGGGATGAATATGGTGACTGCAAACGTGGCCACGTTCTTGTACCAGACAATGTAGTGGTAGTTGATGCGGAATCTGGTCACTGTCAGCTCGTGGACAGTGCGGTTGATCTGCGGAGAATCTAGGATATTTTTTAGTGCTCTCAAAGGCGGACAGGCGAGTAGTACGCAAGTACTCCCAGTCGGTCCTTTCGTAATATAATACATACGCACTGCGTGCATGCATTACGCGAGACCTCAAAGAGGTCAATTTTGGAATGGCACTGAGTGCTCTTACGGTAGTTACGAAAAGTTCATAGAAAGGACAGTGGAACCGCGACTTTTTGATCCCCTGAACAATAGACAACCGTCCAAGTTGTCGACTTCTCACTGCTGACTGATTTTTTTCAGCATCAAAGATGCTGTCCCAACAATACGGGAAACAATCCATTTCTTCGCTTATAGTGCATGAAGTGACCTTGGTGGCAAAGCGACAGAAATATGCGGCAAACAATTTCGTGCCCCTGCCCTCACATCCCTCGCATCTGCCAGCCTTATATCTCTGACTCTTGTGCCTCTTTCACTGCCACACCACGCCAAGACAGCAAGAACTCTGAAGTATGAGCTGCATATTTCTTCATACTTCTGCAATATGACCTAAAACACAAAAGTCACGAACGCTGGTACTGAAACTCAGTTCTTGCTTAGTTTTGATCTTGATGACCTTTTTCACTCTTCAAGGGTTTTTGGAAGGATTCTGCACCGGTCAACGAAACCTTTACTTTATCAACTGTTGGGTGCCGACTGACAGAATCGACAAAGTCGAGGTTCTACTGTCATAAAAAATACTATCTGCAAAAGTCAGTTTCTTGGCACTTAAACTTTCGGACAACTTTCCGAGCTTCATTAATTTTGTAGAGTTCCTCTCGACGCACACTGCTTTGGCCAACTCCGGTATGCGCAAAAGACGCACTCCTGCAGCAAGAGCAACACAGAAAGCAAACAGAGGCTTTGGGCTTTCAACGTAGCAAATAACACTGAAAAATCACAGTGTTGGATGTAGAGACAGGCTGAAAAGTATTTATGACACCTGAGAATGGCATGTCTTCATCTCTTACATTTACTCCTCAACTTTTGAAACAAGTTGCACAAATAATTATTGCAGAGCTTGCAGTGTCGCATCATTGCATTCACTGACAAGTTGTGTATTGCATCCGCATCAAGAGAGACAGCTAAAAGACCAGGTTCAAAAGTATGCATAACGCTGAGGTACCTCGTGCAAGACACATGATCTGAAGGAGCATGAGCATAACTCCTCACAGGGTGCTTCAAATTTAGCTGTCAAAGCAGTGTTTGGAAGCTATAAGTGTCCTCTACAAGATCTGTTTTATGACGTTTTCCCTAAAAGTTAGTCGTGAGTATAATTTTAAGGACATGCCATTTCGAGTCAGGAATGAGCACACATTTTCTTCCACAGTAAGTCACCAATCATCTTCCATGAGCAGTCTTGTAGGAGGTATTTCGGCATTACCAATACTTTTAAACCCGCCTTTCACACGCTGTCCTACATGATATGGATATTACGCGGAAAATATGAGTATATGCAATGTGTCGTACTATTGTAATTATTCATATGGTTCATGCGATGGCATCGTACACGTACCAATGTGTATCACCCCTTCTTCCACTTTTGCCTTTCTGCAACAGCCTCTGCTACAGTACCCTGATTCGCGTATTCTATCCACAGACACCAGTCAAGCATTCCCTCGTTTATGTCTGTCCATGATTCTGAATGACAACCAGTCCAGATTAGACGTTTCCGATGAGAAGACCTTGGGCCTCATAAACATTGCGGTGCATCACACAGTGATGTAACCTTCAGTAGTAGTGCAACTTTTTTCCTAGCGGAACATATGTAATCCTCGCTGTGTTAGGCATACTTTGTGCTTAAAAGTGATCTTAAAATGTGCTTTCGACTGCACCACTTTTGGCCCATCATCCTCTTATTCGAGAAGAGCATTTTTGAGAGCGATTGATTTCCTCTTGATATTGTGACCTCACAAATGAAACGAGCTCTTGATTGTCGACTTCGTTTCGTTTTTTGGTCCTATGACGAGCAAAAGCTTTTTCTGGCAATTCTTGGCCATTGACATTGATTGCAACGTAATTACCCTCCCATGGACCAAAAATGCCTCTACATAGCACTCGCCGAGACTTCGATGGCTCGGGTGGTCTCGAGTTCCTACATTCTAGTTCGGCTGCTCCTTTACGCAGAGGATCAGAATATCTTTTGGCGGGAAATTTTGAATGCACGTCTCACAACCCAAAAATGTGCTCAGAAGCCTATTGAAACTTGGTGCACGTCTACACACATGCTACGCACACCTAAATATGCACACAGTATCCATGGCGCATAATTGTGTGAACCGGTGTTGACTGACAGAAAACGTTGAATTATTATTAGAAATGCTCGTATGGTAGAGGGGAGTCACTTTCTTGAGACACCTGAATATTGTACAACTTGCACTTGCAAACGACCAGGGTAACCAGTCGGCTGCAACTGTAGTAGTGGAGACAACTCATGATGACCTGTATCTGCACTGCACATTTACGTTGTTGCATCCACCGGATCAATGAGACGTGCATGCATATCGAACTTAAAGGCTGTGGGGCAGGTATATTACACTATTTCTTTATCTTCCTCTGGCCACGAGGTCTCCAAATGACGCGTATTTTACAAATTTCACCTGCCAAATGCTCGACCTTGTCTGACGCCGATGCACGTGCAGACCAGACCGTTTTGTCAGGCCACACAATGGGTAGAACTTGCCCGTGGTCTTTTTCGTTGAGTTTTCATTTGCAAATTTGCAATGTTTTCTATCTTTGGTCTCATTGACCAGCGTGGATGCTCCGATAAACCAACTCCCTGGGGAATGAGAAGTGAACAGAATAAAGAGAAAATGAAACTCAGCTTCTACTTGACAAACTTTTTTCTAGCGATATTCATACTTTTCCCTGGCGTCGACCCCTGAAGAAGGTTTGCAAAGCAGTTGCCAACCCCAAATTGCATTTACTGTTCTCACTCTGTTTACTTTTCATTTCTCAGTTACGCAAAGACTGGAACTGAGAGGATTTGGTACATCAAAGTAAAAGGTGCGATTGTCCAATGTTCCCATACTCGTGGGTACTTGGACTGCATGTGATGCCTTTCATTACCTTGACTGTGGCTCCGTCTTGATCAAGGACATTGACAACCTTCACCACTTGTTTTTGACCGGCTTCGAAGAAAAGAGGACTCACGAATAGAAGGGACACCTGAGAGTGCAAGACTTAATTAGGTAATTGACGTTACGAAGGCTGAACTCTCGTTGTTGAAGAACTTTTCGATCACAGCAAGGGTATGACAGAGTCAGAGATATAAAAACTTTTTCCTCACCAGTAGTACAGGTGCCAGGAATTGACACGCAATCTTCCTGATGCTGATTCCAACTGTAGCATTCCTGGATCAGCCAAGACCAGTTTCAACTTTTGCTTCCCCCACTCTCTTCAAAAGGATGGAACAGCTTGTGACCGTTCGGGATTTACACCCAAACTCTCCATCCATTAGGTCTGAATGCGCAATTTTTTTCTCTCTTCAATATGTGTCCTTAGCCATACCACGTTATAAGGCTTGCCTCTTCCCAGGGGGAAATAGAAAAACTGATGAGAATCTCCGTAACAATGGGTACTGAACAAAGGGATTTTCTCAGAAGCAGTTCTGTATTTGGTCTTGATGAAATTCTCTTTGGTTCTTCTGCAGGCAAGTTTCCTTGGAAAAATCCAATTGGAACGCCTCCCCCTATCATTGAGACTCTGAAATGTCTTCTCTGAACCAGAAAAAGGCCTTAACTTCAAGTTGAAAAGTGACGGATTGATCCCAACTTCAACCTCTATGCATGTGAGGCCATTCGAGGCCAAGATCTCGTACACAAAGTTATGCTCCTTTCCCCAAGTGTGGGTGGCGTAAAGGAGGGCATTTGATCAGATCAGTTGGTCTTAACCCGAGTCCTCCACTACAAACGACCTTGGGCTATTACACCGGCCAACGCTGTCACCCGAGCAAAGCTCCAGGTAATCCAAATCGTCTGCAGTAACGGAAGTGAAAACTTTGGCCAGTGGACTCAGTGGACGTCCACCAGTCAGTAACTAAGAAGGTCTTCATCTCTTTGTCTTTTTCATTGCGGAGCCATCGCGGACTCTCCTGACTCTTCCGCTCCACACCATGGATTTCACCATCAGAGTTCCCAAGACGACCCTGGAAAGCGGCGACCACGTGCCAATGGCGTATTGTCCTTGCTCCGCAGAAGCCGCGACAGCTGGCAGCCCCGGCGTGTATAAATGTCATAAATGTACTTCCTTTCGCCCCCCTTTGGGAGTCTAAAATGACCTGCTGAAATACTCTCCTTTGCACAAAATGAAGCTCCCTTATCCTACTAATGCTGCAAAATTCTTCCCCCTTCCCCCTTGTTCATGCGCCCCACTGATTGTTGAGGTTACAGGGACAATCCTGGTTTCCCTGAGCTAAGAGCGATGGTCTTTACGCACGTAACGTGTGCCCATGAAGAGGGAGCCAAAATGTCTCTTCCCCAAACCAAAGCCTGTTACGCACACTTGCCATGATTTAGAGGCACTCACGTTGCGACTTATGACCTTAGCGTGTATGTGCATACTAGTGTTGTATTTCCTTCAGCCCAAGTCGAATCAGGATTGGCTCGGGTCAGGGTGTTTGGTGCTTCGACCATCACTTTTGTGAACTTCGAGACAAATCCAATATGTTTGCGTCTGATCCCGAGCAGAGTCACGCGAGACGTTGGGACTTAAAGCTGTTTCCAAAGTCCCACCAAAGCCTCTCCCTCATATTATCCATCTAAGCCATAAAAAGTATTGAAATCGTCCACCTGTATGGCCGAGTCAAGTCGGGTCTGATCCTTTGCCACCCCTTTTTAAGTCAAGTAGGGCCATTCCTTGAAATACGACATGAGTTAGAGTCCTGATCGGAGATTCCGTATTCGAGTCCTATTTTTGGTGAGTCAGGACGACACTAGGGGCATGGGTTGGCTGGCACTCGCGAAAGGATACATTGCAATGGCCCAGGTAGGTCATATTTTCGTACAACATTCCAAACTGTTGGTCTCTTTGACCTTGACTGTTGGGCTTTGACCCCTTAAGCTAGAGCTAAAGCAGACTGAAAAAGAGAGGGGGAAGCAGTCGTTCATCCCGATATTCCAGAGGATGCCTGATAGCCTTATAGCGTTCTCGAGCCATCAGACAGGTGAGGAACGTGGCCGAGTGCAAAAGGAGCGGCTTCAGCGGGTGCAGAAAGTGGGTGAAGAGCAGGTTCATAAAGTAGGACGGATGGAACATTCGCAGTACCTGCAAACACGACCTGGCAGTTGCAAATATAGAACATAAAGGGATTGATTACTTACGATCAGCAAGTTCGTTGCTATGTACGACGTGTGGAGAATGAGTAAATACGCCACCAGGATATTGAAGACTGAGGCCAATCTGCGGCGCTGCCATGAGATCAGGATCACGGAGGCGGCGACCACGTTCGACACCAGGCCAAGCGAGGCCACGACACCTAGGTCAGCAGATGGAATTGGGCGAATCAGCATGTGCACTCAGCAGGTATACATACAGTGCTGTGTAAAAGTCATCGGACACTCATCTGAGGGACGAAAAATGGGCTAATTTTGCGGCCTTTTTGAAGTGAAATTTCAATTTTTTCCTTCTGTGAAGAGGGGGGCACCCCCCTCTCCACACCTCACCCCCCGGGCAGCTTTGCTGCCAACCCCCCCTTACAGCCATCTTGGGTGACTGTTTAC